>Ga0114931_10003883_pt1 | contig 18785 bp, 15 predicted proteins | sample 2SBtaG_FD_89579 | JGI IMG/M metagenome (GOLD analysis project Ga0114931, IMG submission 89579) | Deep subsurface microbial communities from Kolumbo volcano to uncover new lineages of life (NeLLi) - 2SBTROV14_V59a metaG | ecosystem: Environmental > Aquatic > Marine > Volcanic | place: Kolumbo...
CGAGTAACGCTGCTGGCGGTGATGCATCGAAAGCGCGGCGACGGGACGTTTGCCACCAGACTTCTAGGTGCGAAAGATGGACGTGTCCGCGGGCATGCCGCGGGCCTCGAGCTCGGCGTAGAAACCGGGGATGACCCCGGCGGAGGCGAATCCGCCACCTGGAGGGCCGCGGAAGCAGAACAGCTCCTGGATGTCGAAGCCGTCCATGGTCGCGCCCCGCACCTCGCTGATCGACGCCACACGGAAGACTCCGTCGGCGTAGCGGGCGACGTGAACGACCACGTCGACCGCGGCCGCGGCCACCTCGCGCAGCGCCTCGACCGAGGTCCCCGGCGCCGCCAGGCGAGCCATGCTGACCAGCCGCGACAGCGCCGCCGCCGGGCCGTCGCCGCCGATCGAGGCGACGGTGCCGTCGGCCGACGACGCCATGGCGCTGATCAGCTCGAGCGCCTCGCCGCCGCGCACGTCGCCGACCACCAGGCGGTCGGGCCGCATGCGCAGGGCGCCGCGCAGCACCGTGGACAGGTCGACCGGAGCGGCGCCGTTGGACACCACCGGCCGCGCCTCCAGCGAGATCCAGTCCTCACGGCCGAGCGACAGCTCGGACACCTCTTCGACCGTGACCACCCGCTCGCCCTCGGGCGCGGCGGCGGCGATGGCCGCGACCACCGCGCTCTTGCCCGAGCTGGGCGCGCCGCAGACCAGGATGTTGCGCCGGGCCACTACACATGTGGTGAGCAGGTCGCCCATCTCGGCCGACAGTGCTCCCGAGGCGATCAGCTCGGCCAGCGAGAAGGCGCGACCGCGCGGCTTGCGCAGGGTCAGGCAGGCGCTGCGCACCGCCACAGGCGGCACCGCCACGGCCAGGCGCGAGCCGTCGCGCAGGCGGGTGTCGACCAGCGGCGTGTTCTCGTCGATCATGTGTCCGGTCGGCGCGACCAGGCGCTCGACCACGCGCAGGAACGCGTCATCCGAGGAGAAGGCGGTACCGGCAGCGGCCAGGGTGCCGTTCTTCGACACCAGGATCCGGTCGCGGCGGTCGACGATGATCTCGTCGACGTCCTCGTCGGCGAGCAGATCCTCGAGCGGACCCAGGCCGAGTGCCTCGTTGAGGCTCTCCTTGATCAGCGTGTCCTGATCGACCTCGGCCGGCAGCTCACCGGACGACTCGAGCGTCTCGACCAGGTCGACGATCGCGCCCTCGGTCTTCTGCCACAGGTCTTCCTCGCCCAGCCGATCCAGGGGAACGTTGTCGAGATCGAGCCGCGCGACCACGCGGTCGATGATCGACCGCTGCACCGTCAAGAGCTTGAGGGTGTTGCCGGGAAGCGGCTCGATGTGCACGCCGTGCGACACGATTGGCGTCGGACGAGCGCTGGGACGCGGCACCGGGCTCGGCGCCTTCGCGTGCGATTGCGCGCGGCGCGCGCCAGCGCCGACCAGGCGCTGCTGCGGACGCCCGCTGGAGGCCGGCCGCGGTGCCGGCGTCGGCTTGGGCACCGGCGCGGGTGCCGGCGCGGCGGCCATCGGCGGCGGCGCGGCCATCGGCGGCGGCGGCGACGGCGGCTGGGTCATCGACGGCGGCGCCCCCGGTCCCGGCGGCGGCGCCCCCGGTCCCGGCGGCGGCGCACCGGGCGGGGGACGCGTCGGGCCGGGACGCGGTGCCGGCGGCGGCTCACGCCGAGGCGGCGGCGGCGCCGGCTCGGCGCGCATCGGCTCGGGCGGCGGCGCCGGCGGCGGCGGTGCCGGCGGCTCGAACGCCGGTGCACCTGCCGACACCGCGCCGGCCTCTTCCACGCCGAGGATGAAATCCCCGATGTAGATCTTGTCGCTGTCCTTGACCACCAGCGGACTGGTGATCTTGCGACCATTGACGTAGGTGCCGTTGGTGCTCTTGAGGTCGACGATGATGAACTTGCCGTCCTTGAGGACGATCCGGGCGTGCCGCTTGGACACGTTGCCCTTGGGCAGGATCACGTCGTTGCCCTGAACACGCCCGATGGTGACCTCGGACTTGTCGAACTCCAAGCGGCGCTGATCCCCGCCTTTTTCCGTAACGATGATGGCGAACATGGCCCGGCCCTCGAGGTGCGATTGCGGTTCGGCGCCCGCTGGCGCAGTCCCCTCTAAACGGGCTGAAACGTTACTAAATCCGCGGAGAAATGGTCAAGCTCGCGCGCCCGCTTACAGAACAGCGGTCGACGCGGGGCCCAAACCCGGCCCGGACGGCTGCGGCTGGGCGTGCTGGGAAGGCCACAGCGCGCGCTCGATGGAAGGGCCCCAGATCGCTGCCACCCCGACCCCCGCAAAGAGGATCAGAGAGCCAATGATCACCACATCGTGCCACCATCTGCGCCGCATGTGCCCGTCCGCTTGAACAAAGCGTAGCACGGGCTCGTCGACCCGGGGCATGATGTCCCCCATGCACGGAGCCCGCGCTGCCCGCCGGATGGCGGTGGCCGCCTGCGCCCTGGCGCTGGCCCACGCCGCCCCCGCCGAGGCCAAGAAGAAGGACAAGTACTACTACGAGGTCCACGACGTCTCGCTGGCCAAGGGAATCCCCGACGCGATCTCGACTGCGGTGGCCAAGCAACTGGCCGAGCGGATCGCCGCCAACCCCACGCTCCTGGCCCAACTCGAGGGCGCGCCCGACGCGGAGAAGGCGCCCAAGAAGTTCAAGCGATACTTGAAGAGAAAGCACCTTCGTGCCTTCAAGGTCAACGTCGAGGTGACCGCCTACAGCCACGAGATCGAGCCGATGCCGGCGCCGCGCAAAGGCCGGTACCTGACCGTGTCGATCGATCTCCACGCCTTCGGCGAGACCATTCCCGACCGGGTGATGGCGTTCACCGGCAACGGCAGCGCGACCGTCAAGCTGGAGATCGGACGCAAGCTCCGGCAGCGCGACTCCGAAGCCGCCAACCACGACGCCATCGAGATGGCCATCGACAAGGCGCTGGCCGAGTCGATCACCAAGCTGCGGAAGGGACCCAAGGCAAAAAAATAGGTCGGGCCCCGCGCGGCGCCGGCCGCGGGGCCCCGCCGGTGCGCGCCGTCGCGCTCGGCCTCTATCCCGGCACTGCCGATCCGAACGCGACCTACGACCGGATGGTCGACGAGATCGCCGCGGTCGGCGCCACCCACGTCGCCCTGGTGGTGAGCTGGGCGCAGCACGACGTGCGCTCGGTGCGCATCGGCCCACGCCGCGACCAGACGGTCCCCGACGCGCTGGTCCGCCGGGTGGCCGAGCGCGCCCGCGACCGAGGGCTGGCGGTGATCCTGTTCCCCATCCTGCTGCTCGACCAGAACCGCCCCGGCGAGTGGCGCGGCACCATCGCGCCCGCCGACCCGACCGCCTGGTGGCGCCAGTACGAGGCGTTCATCCTCCACTACGCCGACCTGGCCGCCACCACCCGGGCCGACGTGCTGTTCGTCGGCAGCGAGCTGGGCTCGACCGAGGGCTGGCGCGAGCGCTGGCAGCATCTCGTCGGCCAGGCCAAGCGGCGCTTCACCGGCCGCATCGCCTACAGCGCCAACTGGGACCACTACCAGAAGGTCAGCTTCTGGCGCCGGCTCGACATCCTCGGAGTCACCGGCTACTTCAAGCTGACCCGCCACCGCGACGCCGGGGTGGCCGAGCTGACGCGAGCATGGGGCGAGGCGCGCAAGGCGCTGCTGGCGTTCGCCACCCAGCGCCCCGGCCCTGCCCTGTGGCTGTCCGAGGTCGGCTACGTCAGCCGAGACGGCGCCGCGACCCGGCCGTGGGACTACACCCTATCGTCGAAGATCGACCTCGAGGAGCAGCGCCGCTGCTACGAGGCGCTGCGCCGGACCTGGACCGGCACCGCCGAGCTCGGCGGCGTGGTCATCTGGAACTGGCTGGGCAACGGCGGCCCGCGCGACGGCGGCTACACGCCGCGGGGCAAGCCGGCCGAGCGCGAATTGCGCGCCTGGTTCCGGTAGCCGGGTCCGCGACCGCGCTGGCGAAACAATGCCGCATCGACGATGCGTCATTGGGGAAACGCAACAATGGTAGCGAACAAACGCACGCGCCTGGAAAGCAGCCGAATTTCGTCCGCCCTCACCCAGGAGGGGCGGCGAAATTTGGCTCCCGATCCAGGCGTTTGTGTTTAGTTGACCAGCTTACCCATCCGCTGCCACTGCTGCCCCCCCGCCCGCGAGGGCCGCGTGGACCACCAGATGAACAGCGCCTTGCCCTTGATGTTCTCGATCGGCACCGGCCCCCAGATGCGCGAGTCGCTCGACTGGTCCCGGTTGTCGCCCATGACGAAGATATGGTCGGGCGGAACCACGTACTCCATCTCGCGCTGGCACTTGCCCGGCGCAGCCTTCTCGTGGACCTCCACCAGCTGCCCCTCGGCCGCGCGGGTCTGCGCCGGCGTGCGCCCGGGCTCGTCCGCCCCGCGGCAGCTGGGCTGAATAAACGTCTCCGCGCCGCGGTTGACCCGGCGCCACCGCGTCGACTCATCGGGGAAGTCGTGCGGCCCGTGGCGGTCGCGCTGTTTGGGCCGGACCGGGTCGTAATAGGTGGTGTAGATGGAGTCGCCGTGGTGCTCGACCCACTTGCTGCAGCGACAGCTGGCCCACTGATCGCCCACCTTCGCCTTCGGGCACAGCAGCGACTCGTCCCGCGCGAGCTTTGCCAGGCCCTGCGCGATCACCTCGCCCTGCTCCTCGAAGTCCCAGTACGAGCACGCGCTGTCGTCCAGGGTTTGCTGCACTTCCTGGCCGTTGACGAACAGCGTGTCGCAGCGGACCTCCACGTGGTCGCCGGGCAGCGCCACGATCCGCTTGATGAAGTCCTTATCCCGATCGCACGGATAGACGAACACCACCACCTCGCCGCGCCGCGGCTTGCGCCAGTCGAAGATCTTGGTGTCGGTGAACGGCACGCGCATGCCGTAGAGGAACTTGTTGACGAAGATGTGGTCGCCGATCTGCATGGTCGGCACCATGCTGCCGGACGGAATCTTGAACGCCTCGATGACGAAGGCGCGAAGCAGCAGCGCGATCAGCACCGCCATGCCGATCGACTCGGCGTACTCGCGCATGGTCGACTTGCGCGCGAACGACAGGTGCTCGTCGACCAGCTCGTCGAGGATGACCATGTTGGCGCGCAGGGCATCGCCGTCGCCCTTTTCGACCGCCGTCGCCACCGCCGTCAAGCGCGCGCTCATCCCCTCGGCGATCGAGCCGGGCAACCGGTCGCGGTGACGGCGCAGACCACGGCGGGCCTCGCGCGCGAGCGCCTTGGCTTCGCGGCGAACCTGGCGGTCCATTCTGGTAGCGGAAATGGCCATCTCGTCAGCGCACGATTTTGCCCACGCGTTGCCACAAGACGCCACCCGCGCGGTCGGGCTTCTGCGACCACCAGATGAATAGCGCCTTGCCCTTGATGTTTTCGATCGGCACCGAGCCCCACTTGCGCGAGTCCTTGGAGTTCTCGCGGTTGTCGCCCATGGCGAACACGTCGCCTTCCGGCACCACGTAGGCCACCTTGGGCCCGCACGGACCCGCCCCCGGGCCGGGCGGAGCCAGCTTCAGCCGGGCGCGGGCGGCGTAGCGCCCGTCGTCGGTGACCTCGCCGTCCGACGCCTTGCAGGTGGCGGGATCCGGCAGCCACGAGATGACGTCTGCCGCCGACAGGCAGTCGTCGATGCGGCACCACGGCTCGGCGCGATACGTATCGGACAGCTCGTGGGCCAGCGCCGCCGGCGACTCGCCCATAAGCAGCCGCCGCACCGCCGCCATCTTGTCCGGCCCGGAAGGCTCGACCGGGGTCCCATCCGGCGCCAGAGCGTCGGCCATCCCCGGCCGCGGCAGCGACGGGAAGTCGTTCTCAGCGTAGTACAAGAGCTCCTCGCCGTGCCCCGGACGTGACGGCAGGTACGACCAGTAGCTCGCCCCCGGCCGCGGCTGCGCGCGGCGTGCCTCGCGCACCGGGCGATCGGCGTCGTAGTAGACCCGGTCGGTCCGCCCCGTCCGCAGGTGCTCGACGTAGGCAGCCGCCGGGCACAACCCCCAGTGGTCGCTGTGCCCGTAGTACTGGCACTTGGGGTCCCAGCCGCTGCCGTTGTAGTCCCAGTAGGTGATGTGGGGGTCGGCCAGGGAGGTCTTGACCGGCTTGCCGTTGACCCACAGCTCGTCGCAGCGGACCTCGACGGTGTCGCCGGCAAGGGCCACCACCCGCTTGATGTAGTCCTTGTCCGCATCACACGGGTAGCGAAAGACGATGACGTCGCCCCGCTGCGGCTGGTGCCAGTCGAAGATCTTCTTGTCCGAGAACGGCAACCGCAGGCCGTAGATCAGCTTGTTGACGAACAGGTGATCGCCGACCTCCATGGTCGGGTACATCGACCCGGACGGGATCTTGAATGCCTCCAGGACGAACGCGCGCAACAGCAGCGCGATGATCACAGCGGCGCCGATCGACTCGACGTATTCGCGCATCGGCGACTTGCGCGTGAACGCCAGATGCTCGTCGACCAGCTCGTCCAGCCGGACCAGCTCGACCCGCAGCGTGTCGCCGTCATCGCCGGTGCGCGCGGCCTCGACCGCGTCGGCGCCCAGGCGCAGCCGGTCGCGAATCCCCGGCGGCACCCGATCGGCATTGCCGCGCAGCCCGCGGCGCGTCTCCTTGACCAGCGCGCGGGCCTCGCGCTCTACGCGGCGGGCGATGCGGCTGGCGGGCATGACGGCCATCGGTCTCGTACCTAGTCGACCTTGAGCACCGACAGAAAGGCCTCTTGCGGCAGCTCGATGGTACCGAGCGCCTTCATCCGCTTCTTGCCCTTCTTCTGCTTCTCGAGGAGCTTGCGCTTGCGGCTGATGTCGCCGCCGTAGCACTTGGCGGTGACGTCCTTGCGCATCGCCTTGACGTTGACCCGCGCGATCACGCGGCTGCCGATGGCCGCCTGGATGGCGACTTCGTACATCTGCCGCGGCGTAACTTCCTTCATCCGCTGGCACAGCGACAGGCCGCGCGCGTAGGCGTGGTCCTTGTGCGCCACGGTCGACAGCGCGTCGATCTTGTCGCCGTTGATCAGGATGTCGATACGGACCAGGTCGGAGCGCCGGTAGTCGGCGGGCTCGTAGTCGAGCGATGCGTAGCCGCGGCTCAAGGTCTTGAGCCGATCATAGAAGCCAAACACCACCTCCGCCAGCGGCAGCTCGTAGCAGACTTGCACGCGGCCGATGTGGGTGTAGTTGATGTCCTTCTGGATGCCGCGGCGCTCCTCGCACAGCTGCAGGACCGGGCCGACGTATTCGGGCGGCACGTGGACCGTGGCCTTGATCATCGGCTCTTCGATGAACTCGTACTTGCCCAGATCGGGGATCTTGGCCGGGTTTTCGACCTCTTCCATCTCGCCCTTCTTGTCGTGGACGCGGTAGCGCACCGACGGGGCGGTGGTGATGAGGTCGATGTCGTGCTCGCGCTCGAGCCGCTCCTGGATGATCTCCATGTGCAGGAGACCGAGGAAACCGCAGCGAAAACCGAAGCCGAGGGCGGCCGACGTCTCGGGCTCGTAGGTGACCGAGGCGTCGTTGAGGGTCAGCTTGCCCAGCGCCTCCTTGAGGTCGCCGTAGTCGGCAGCGTCGACCGGGAACAGGCCGGCGAAGACCATCGGCTTGACCTGCTTGAAGCCGGCAAGCGGCTCGGCGCAGGGGCGATCGTCGTCGGTGACGGTGTCGCCGACGCGGGCGTGGCTGATGTCCTTGATCGACGCGGCGATGATGCCGACCTCGCCGGCATCCAGGTTGGCGAGCTGCACCGGATGAGGCGAGAAGACGCCGACCTGGACGCACTCGTAGACCTGGTTGGTGGCCCAGAAGCGCAGCTTCTGCCCCTTCTTCACGCGGCCTTCGACCACCCTCAGGAGCACCACCACGCCCAGGTACGAGTCGTACCAGCTGTCGAAGATCAGCGCCTTGAGCGGTGCCTCGCGGTCGCCCGACGGCGGCGGGATCCGCTCGACGATCGCCTCGAGCACGTCGGGCACGCCGACGCCGGTCTTGGCCGACACCAGCAGCGCCTGCGAGGCGTCGAGACCGATGGTGTCCTCGATCTCGGCCTTGACCTCGTCCGGCCGAGCCACCGGCAGGTCGATCTTGTTGAGCACCGGGATGATCTCGAGGTCGGCGTCGAGGGCGACGTAGACGTTGGCCAGGGTCTGGGCCTCGACGCCCTGGGCGGCGTCGACCACCAGCAGCGCTCCTTCGCACGCGGTCAGCGACCGCGACACCTCGTAGTGGAAGTCCACATGCCCCGGGGTGTCGATGAGGTTGAGCTGGTAGGACTTGCCGTCCTTGGCCTTGTACTCCAGGCGGACGGCCTGTGACTTGATGGTGATCCCGCGCTCCCGCTCGAGATCCATCCGGTCGAGGAACTGGGCGGTTTTTTCCCGGTCCGACAGCGCCCCGGTCAGATCCATCAGCCGATCGGCCAGGGTGGTCTTCCCGTGGTCGATGTGGGCGATGATCGAGAAGTTACGGATGAGCTCCTGCGACGACATGGGGGCGGTGCTGTCTACCATACTCGCGGGCGCCACACTCGCGGACAGCGCCTCAGCACAGCATCATTCGGGTCGCCGCGCGAACGGCAGAGGGGCCTGACCGGGCAGGAGATCGGCATACTTTTCCAGCACGAGGTCGATACCCTGGCGGATGTACTCGGCCATCGGCACCTTGGTCCGCTCGTTCAGCTGCTTGAGCAGGGCGTCCTGCTCCGGCGTGATGTACACCGTCGTGGAGACCTTCTTCCGCGACATTTGCCGTTACCATACGTGGCACTACGTGCGCGGTCAATGTGGCCGGGGCCCAGCCTGCCCATCCCCGTGATCGCGCCCGCTTGCACCCGCCTCCGGGTGCGGCTACGCTCTTGAACCATGGGAAATCACTCGGCCTCGTGGGCCCGCGGTCGGCTTCTCGCAGTGGCGCTGGGCACCCTGGTGCTGGCACCGGCCGGTTGTGGCGGCAAGAGCAAGCAGGTTCAGAACCCGTCCGAGGTCAAGGGCGACACCACCGCCCAGGTGCCGGAGGTCGATCCCAGCCTGTGTGAGGCCGAGGGCAAGGACGTCGACAGCTACGACCTCAACGGCGACGACAAGCCGGACGTGTGGAAGCTGTTCAAGCTGGAGAAGGCCAGCGGCGGCACCTCGCGCATCCTCACCTGCAAGCAGGCCGACCTCAACTTCGACGGCAAGAAGGATTACGTGGTCGCCTTCAACGACCAGGGCGGCATCCTGTTCGAGAAGTTCGACTTCGACTTCCAGAAGGGCTTCGACGCCTTCTACAAGTACGAGGAGATCGAGGGCGAGAAGGCCAAGAGCGCCCTCTACGAGGTCCAGCGCGACTCCAACTTCGACGGCAAGTACGACATCGTCGAGAAGTACGACACCAAGACCGGTCAGCTGACCGAGGTCCAGCGCGACACCAACGGCGACCTCAAGCCGGACGTCTGGGAGCAGTACGAGAACGGCCAGCTGGTCGCGATCCTCTACGACGACGAGCCGTACGACGGAAAGGTCGACCGGCGCGAAGAGATCAAGAAGGAAGACGACGCGGACAAGCCGGCCGACGCGGGCAAAGTCCCGGCCGGCCAGGAAGGCGCCAGCCCCGCCGCCACCGGCAGCGAGCCGGCGCCCAAGTAGTGGCTACGGCGCGCTGGTTCCCTCGCGCCCGTACCGATCTTCCAGCCTGACCACGTCGTCGAGCTCCGGCGTCGACACCTCGACGATGTCGGTGTCCTCGAGCGCGACCATCCGGTGGCGCAGCCCCGGGATGACGTGGAACGGCACCAGTGGCTCGAGCACCGTCTTCTGCGGGGCCTCACCCTCGCCGTAGTGCTCGAACTCGATCCGGCCCGAGAGGACCATGATGGTCTCCTCTTTGACCTGGTGGTACTGCAGCGACAGGCTCTCGCCCGCGTTGATGTGCAGGATCTTGCCCACGTAGCGGTCGGTCTTGGCCCAGATCAGCTCGTGGCCCCAGGGCTTGTTGACAGTAGTCGGCTCGCTCATGCCCGCAACATACTAACCTGGGGTCAGAGCCAACGAATGAAACTTGTGGCCTAAAGATTTCGCGCGCGTGCGCAGCGCAAGTTGTGAATGTAACCTGGGGTCAGAGCCAACGAATGAAACTTGTGGCCTAAAGATTTCGCGCGCGTGCGCAGCGCAAGTTGTGAAAGTTGGCTCCGACCCCGCTAGAGGCTGAAGCGCTTGTTGCCCATGAGCAGCTTGAACGCCCGCAGCATCAGCCGATAGGTCTTGCGCGAGTACGGGTAGTACCAGAGCTCCTTCTTGGCGGCGAAGCGGTCGACGTTGACGTGTCGGATCTCGCACAGGTCGCGCAAGCCGATTACCGAGTGCGTGCGACCGAAGCCGCTCATCTTCACCCCACCCCACGGCGTCTCCGGACAGCCGTAGGTGTTGAGCACGTCGTTGATCATCACCGTGCCGGCCTCGACCTGCCGGGCCATCCGTTTGCCCTTCTCGCGATCCTTGGTGAAGACGTAGGCGAGCAACCCCAGGTGCGAGTCGTTGGCCAACTCGACCGCCTCGGCCTCGGATGAGACGCGCATGATCGGCACGACCGGGCCGAAGATCTCCTTGCGCATCACGTCCATCGCCTGCGTGCAGTTGGTCAGCACCGTGGGCGGATAGAACAGCCCTGGCCCGCCCGGGCGCGCGCCGCCGGTGCGAGCCACGGCGCCGGAAGCGACCGCCGACTGGACCAGCGTGTCGACGTTGTCGATCTGCCGGTCCCAGGTCATGGCGCCGACGTCGACCTCACCGGACGCCGGGTCGCCCTGGCGCAGTTTCTCGACGTTGCCGACGATCCGCTCGACCAGCTCGTCGTGCACCGACTCGTGGGCGTAGACCCGCTCGACCGAGCAGCAGATCTGACCGGAGTTGGCGAACCCGCCCCAGGTAATGGCCGCCGCCGTCCGCTCCAGATCGGCGTCCGCGCAGACGATCGCAGGCGCCTTGCCGCCCAGCTCCATGGTGCACGGGATCAGTCGCTCGCCGCAGGCGGCGGCGACCTTCTGCCCGGTAGCGACCGAGCCGGTGAAGACGCAGTACTGAATGCCGCTGTCGATCAGCGCGGCGCCGGTCTTGCCCCGCCCGGTGACCACCTGGAACAGATCCGGCGGCAGGCCGGCGGCCAGGTAGACCTCGCGCGCCTCGAGCCCGATCAGCGGCGTGATCTCCGACGGCTTGAGCACCACGCCGTTGCCGGCGATGAGCGCCATGATCACCTCGCCCATCGGGATCGAGAACGGGAAGTTCCACGGCGCGATGATGCCGACCACGCCGCGGGGCACGTAGTGGATGGCGCTGGTGCGGTGCTTGAGCAGGTGCAGGCCGATCCGCTCGGGCGCCAGCATGCGCGGCGCGTGCTTGCAGAAGTAGTTGGTCAGGTCGGCGACCAGGCCGACCTCGGTGTTGAGCGCCTCGACCGGGGTCTTGCCACCCTCGGCGACGATCAGATCGATCATCTTCTCGGCCCGCTTCATCAGCTCGACGCTGAAGCGGCGCACCCGGCGGCAGCGCTCTCCGACGTCCAGCTTGCCCCAGTCGCGCTGGGCAACCCGGGCCCGGGCGACGGCGGCCCCGACCTGCTCGGCGCCCATGTCGGGAACATCGCCCAGCGGTACGCCGGTGGCGGGGTTGATGCTGACGATCCGATTGGACGCGATATTGTGCGTGGCGGCCTGCGCAGATCCCATGGAAGGAGCCTACGGGCGGTGACACCACGCGTCAATCGGGAGCGATTTAGTACGGATGGTGGTGCCCGTTCGGGCCGGACATGTGCGGGTGCGGGTGCGGGTGGTGGTGGTGCCCGCCGCTGGGGTGCGGGTGCGGTCCGTGGGGATGCGCGTGCGGCGGGTGCTTCGGCTTGGACCGGCGATGGTGCTTCTTGGCCGTCTTGTGCGCCGGCTTCTTCTTCGACTTCTCCACCCGCCAGGTATGATGCGACTTCGGGCTCGACTGCGAGCAGGCCCCCGCCAGCACAGCGACGAAGATGACCAGGACGGCGCCGAGGATCGCGCGGCGCCAGGTCACCGTTTCTTCTCCTGGGACATCTTGCGCTTCAATGCGGCGAGCTCGTCGTCGACACCGCTCTTCTTCTTGCGCTTCTTGCGCTTGCTCGACGACGCCTTGCCGGTGGCGGTCGTCGTGCCCCCGCCCCGCTTGATCCGTCGCAGCTCGTCATCGATCGAGGGCCCCTTGCGCGGTGGCGGTGATGGCTTCCAGTCCGGGTCGACTTTGGGCGCCGACGCGGCAGCGAGCTTGGCGTTCAACTCCGCCTGCTCGAGCTGCTTGAGCTCGGACTGGATCTCGCCCATGTCGCGCAGCGCCGCGTGCATGCGCTCGCGCTCGACCTCGGCCCGCTCGGACGCCCGCCGAGACAGCTCGGGGTCGCCCTTCTCGTCGGCCTTGAGCCGGCGTTGGTCCCACTTCTCGGCGGCCTCGCGGGAGGCGAACATGGTCCGCGACACCTGCTTCATGCGCGTGTCGAGCTCGGCGCGCAGGCGAGCGAAGTCGCCCAGGTCGGGGATGCCCTGCGGCGGCGATGGCGCCGGGCGGCCGCCGGAGAAGCCACCCAGATCTTCCAGCTCGCCGGCCGGTGCGGTGGCGCGAGCGGCGGCCGCGGCGGCGGCGGCGGCGGCGCTGACCCGAGCGCTGGTCTCGGCGCGGGCGGCGGCCAGGCGCTCGTCCATGACCGCGTGCTTGTCCTCGCCGACGATCGCCACCACGTCGGCGGCGTGGGCCACGCCGTCGATGCCGATCAGCGAGTCGCTGCGGGCGCCCACGCGCAGCACCGTCTCCAGCGCCGACGAGATGAGCAGCGCATTCTGCGCCTGCACGCCGATGTGCCGCTGCTCCAGCGCCTTGGCCCGGCCGATGGCGCCGGCGTCGTCGGGCATGAAGCTGACGAAGCGTGCACCGACGACCAGAGCCCGCGCCACGGCCCGCGCGCTGGGGCGGGCGACCACCACGTCGGCGGCCCGCCAGTAGAGCGCGGCCTCCTGGCTGCGCCGGAACAGCTTGGCCTTCATGCCCAGGGTCGGCACCTGGCGGCGCAACGCCGTGGCCGCCTCGTTGTCGTTGCCGGCGTCGAACAAGTAGACCGGATTGGACTCGGTGAGCGACAGCTGCAGCGCGATCTGCGACGTCTCCTCGTAGCCCAGACCGGCGACCTCGACGACGATCACCGGGACGTCGGGCAGCTTGAAGCGCGCGCGCAGCGACGCCCGCGACTGGCGGCCGGCGACGGCGTACGGATGGGGACAGAACGGCCCCATCGTCATGATCCGCTCCCCCTCGATGCCGTGATCGGCCAGGGCGACGGCAGCCTCGTCGTCGACTACGAGAAAGCGATCGACGTCGGTGGCCGACCAGTCGCGCACCGGGGTCAGCTCGTCGATCACCGCGACCACCGGCACCGGCTTGTTGGCGCCGTCGCGCGCCACGGTCAGCGCCTGGGCGGCGCCGGGATCGAAGGCGACGATGACGTCGGGCGGGTTGCTCTCGAGCTCTTTCATCAGCCGGCGCTCGGACAGCTCGCCGGTCAGCGCGCGCATCATCCGCTCGACCGCGCCCTGCGAGCGCGACCCGGCGCGACCGACGTCGATCGCCCGCACGCGCATCTCCGTGACCTCGAGCGCGGCCAGCATCGGCGTAACCACTGCCGGCGACGAGCCGGCGCTGGTGACCAGCAGCACCTGCGGCCCGCTCACCCGTACACCTCCGGGTTGATCACGGTCGGCGGGCGCTCACCGGCGAGGGCGCTGCGGACCGCGTTGGCACAAATTTCCCCCATGCGTCGTCTCGCAGTATACGTAGCCGATCCGGCGTGCGGGGCCAAGACCGCGCGCGGGCTGGCCAGCAGCGCCGGATGAACCTCCGGCTCGTGCTCGAACACGTCGATTCCGGCGCCGGCCAGCTGGCCGGCCGCCAGGGCGGCGCCCAGGGCGGCTTCGTCCACGCACGGCCCGCGGGCGGTGTTGACCAGCACCGCCGTCGGCTTCATCGACAACAGCGCCCCGGCGTCGATGATGTGGTGGGTCTCGTCGGTGAGCGGGCAGTGCAGCGACACGAAGTCGGCGCGGGCCAGGAGCTGGTCGAGCGACACCCGGTCGACGCCCGGCGGGTCGTCGGCGTGGTTGCGGCCCGATGCCAGCGCCAGGACCGGCATGTCGAAGCCGGCGGCGCGGCGCGCCACCGCCCGACCGATCCGGCCCAGGCCGATGATTCCCAGGGTGGCGCCGCTCACGCTGGCGCCGAGGTGCTGCCCCGGCTCCCAGCCGGTCCAGCGGCCGCCGCGCACCAGCGCGTCGCCCTCGGCCACCCGGCGCGCGGCCGCCAGTAGCAGGGCGAAGGCGAAGTCGGCGGTGGCGTCGGTCAGCACGTCGGGCGTGTTGGTCACTGCCACGCCGCGCGCGGTGCAGGCGGCGACGTCGACGTTGTCGTAGCCGACGGCGAAGTTGGCGACGACGCGCAGGCGCGGCGCCGTGGCCAGGAGCTCGCCGTCGATCCGATCGGTGAGCAGGCAGATCAGACCGTCGGCGCCGCCGACGGCGGCGAGCAGCTCGGCACGGGACAGGTGGCCCTGCGGCGGCTCAACGTAGCCCACGCCGGAACCGAGGATCGGCGCCACTTCCAGCGGCAGCGCCGCCGACGCGACCACCTGCGGCAACACCCGCTGAACGTACCACGGTCGGCCCACGTGCTATATAAGGTGGCCGTATGGTCCGCCGGCTCCTCTGCCCCGCCCTCGTCGTGGTCGCACTGGCCGCGGGCGCCGCGCGGGCCGAGCCCCCCGCCTGGCTGGCCGCCGTCACCTGCGACCTGGCAAGCGATCCCGGCGACGCCCCGCGCGCCCGCAGCGACGAGGCACAGCTGACCGAGCTGCGCGAGTTCGCCTACAGCCTGCGGCTGGTCGGCAACAAGTCGCACACCCGCTTCCCCAGCTACAGCTACGTCGCCTTCACCTTCGACGACGGACCGTCGTACAAGACCACGCCGCTGGTGATGGCCGCCCTGGAGAAGTACGACATCCCGGCGACCTTTTTCGTCAACGCCGTGCACATCGTCGGCACCTCGCGCGGGGTGCAGAAGAACCGGGAGACCCTGCGCGACGCCGTGCGCCGCGGCTTCCACATCGGCAACCACACCTTCCACCACAAGAATCTGGCCCACGTCAGGCCGGCGCTGTTCCAGCGCGAGATCGAGCAGAGCGCCGACGCCATCGAGCAGGTGATCGGCTACCGGCCGTACCTGGTCCGCTTCCCCTACGGCGTCAGGACCCAGCCGCTGCGCGACTACCTGGACCAGGAGGGCTACGTCGAGGTGCGATGGAACATCGACTCGGACGACTTCAAGATCCACGACCGCCGGCGCCTGCGTCAGAGCGCGATCCAGCAGATCGCCGACTGGAATGGCGGGGTGGTCCTGTTCCACGATCCCAAGCCGTGGACGGCGGCGGTGATCGGCCAGGTCTTCGACGATCTGGAGGCGGAGAACTGCCGGCGCCTCAAGACCTCGGAACCACTGCTACTTCCCGTTTCGTTGCACTACTTCGCCCGCGAGCGAAATGGTAATCCACGCCCCGTTCCAGAGGCCGTCAGGGCCCGCACGCAGCGCTACATCGAAGCGTTGCCGACCCGGTGCAAAGCCCGCATTGACAAAACCAGGTCCAGCCAATAGTTTCCGCGCGGTTTTCCAACGGGGCCCCTCGGGGGCCAGGGGGTATGGGCGGAGATGAATTGCCGCGCCTGCGATAGTCCAAACCGGCCGGGAGCGCGTTACTGCCAGCGCTGCTCGGCGCCGCTACCAGCATCCTGCTACGGGTGCGGGGCGCCGGTGCGCTTGGACGGCGAGCTGTGCTCGGCGTGCCGCACCGACCGGGTACCCGAGGTCGACGCCGACGATCTGTTCCCCGACCGGGACGACGCCGACGTCACCATGATCACGACGGTGCCGTACGAGCTGCGTCCCGCCTACACCGGGCACGAAGCGCAGCTGGGAGCGCTGGTCGCGGCGTTCGAACGCTGCCGCGACCAGAACGAGCTCTCGTTCCTGGTGCTGATCGGCGAGCCCGGCATGGGCAAGAGCCGCACGGTCAAGGAGCTGGCGCGTCGGCTCAAGCGCGAGGATGGCGATACCCGCTTCCTCATCGGCTCGAGCGATCAGGCCGACACCGCCTACGCCGCCTTCACCCAGATCATGTCGGCGCGCTTCGGCATCATGCCGGGCGACGCCGTCGACGAGGCGCGCGAGAAGATCATCGCCGGTGTCTCCGAGGTGCTGCCCGCCGCGCGGGTTACCGAGGTGGCGCACCTGCTCGCGCACCTGATGCGCATGCCGTTCCCCAACAGCCCCGTGGTCGGGCCGCTGGTGGAGAAGCCGCAGCAGCTCGAGACGCGCACCTTCATCGCCGTGCGCCGGTTCCTCGCCGCCGACGCCGACGCCGGCCCGCTGGTGCTCTGCTTCGAGAACCTCGAGCAGGCCGGGCACGAGGCGATCAACCTGCTCCACTACCTGGCTGCCGGCCTGGCGTCGTCGCCGGTGATGGTGCTGGGCACCGCGCGGCAGTCCGTCTTCGATCGGCACAAGAGCTTCGGCGAGGGCGACACCCACCTGCAGCGGATCGACATCGGCGCGCTGACCGAGGCGGAGGCGACCAGCCTGCTGCGCGAGCTGTGCAAGCCGCTCGACAACGTGCCGGCGCGGCTGATCGATCACGCCAAGGTGCTGGCCGACTCGCCGCGGGCACTGTTCGAGCTGATCCGGTTGCTGCTGGAGAGCGACGTCATCGTTCGCTCCGGCAGCATGTCGTGGCGGGTCGACGATGCCAAGCTGCAAGCAACGCCCCTGCCGCGCAGCTACGACGAGGTGGTCGCCGCCCGCCTGGCGGTGATGAACGAGACCGAGCGCTCGCTCATCCAGCAGGCGGCGGTGATCGGCGAGGTCTTCTGGCTCGACGCCGTGGTCGCGCTGGCGCGCGTGGCGTCGCTCGAGACCGACGATCCGGACGGTCCGACGCTGGCCGACATCGCCAGCGCCGGCGACCACACCCGGGTAGCCGTCGCGCAGACCTTGGCCAAGCTGGTCGAGCGCGAGTGGCTGATCGAGGTTCGCCAGTCGAGCCTGCCCGGCGAGCGCGAGTACCGCTTCGCCTACCCCAACCTGTGGGGCCTGGTCTACCAGGGGATCAGCGACGAGGAGCGGCGGCTGTCGCACAAGACCGTCGCCCACTGGCTGGAGCTGCGTCCCGAGGGGCGCGGCCCGGCGGCGCAGGAAGAGGTCGCGCAGCACCTGGAGGAGGCCGGCGATACCGTGGCGGCAGCCGCCCGCTACCGCCGGTCGGCGCAGGCGGCGCGAACTCGCTTCCTCAACGACAAGGCGATCCGCCTCTACGCGCGGGCGCTGTCGTGCCTGGGCGGCCACGACCTGGCCGCGCGCATCCACCTGTGGCACGACCTCGGCTCGGTCTACGAGCTCAAGGGCGACTTCGAGCCGGCGCTGGGCGCGTTCGAGCGCATGCTGCGGCTGGCCTGGATCGGCGCGTCGCGCAACAAGGCGGCGGTCGCGTTCAACAAGATGGGCCGGGTGTGGCGGCGCAAGGGCGACATGAAGCTCGCCCTCGAGTACCTCCAGCGCGGCGCCGAGATGTTCGAGCAGTGCGGCGACGCCCGCGGCATCGCCGGCTCGCACGACGACATCGGCCGCGTGCTCTACCTGATGGGTCGCTACGACGAGGCGTTCGAGCACGTCACCAAGGGTCTGCAACGCCGGGGCAAAGGCGGCGACAAGCGGTCGATCGCGCAGTCGCTGTCCAACCTGGGCAACATCCAGAAGGACCGCGGCCGCTTCGCCGAGGCGTCGAACTGCCACCAGGAAGCGCTCGAGCTGCGGCGGCAGATCGGCGACCGCGCCGGCGTCATCACCTCGTACAACAACCTGGCGGTGCTGGCGTTCGAGGTGGGCAACTACGCCAGCGCGCGCAGCGGCTGGCTGCAAGCGCTGAGCGAGGCCGAGAGCATCGGCGCCCTGCCCCTGCAGGCGCTGGCGCTGTGCAACCTGGGCGAGCTGGCGCGCATCGAGAGCCACCACGACGAGGCCCGCCGCCGGCTCGAGGACGCCCTCGAGATCGCCGACGAGATCGACGAGGTGCAGCTGCAGGTCGAAGCCACCCGCAACCTGGCGCTGCTCGAGCAGGAGCTGGGCAACGGCGACCACGCCCGCGACCTGGCCCTCGACGCCCACCAGCTGGCGGCCACCGCCGGCCTGCGCGACAGCGAGGGCCGCGCCCTGCTCACCCTCGGCGCCGTCTTCTCGGCCAGCCTGTTCGACGCCGACGCGACCATCGTCTCCCCCGAAGCGCAGGCGGACCACCGCCCCCGCGCCGAGGAGTATTTCGAGCGCGGCGTCGAGCTGCTGCGCAAGATCGGCAACGAGTCCGAGCTCGCCCGCGGGCTCGAGCAGTACGGCCGCTACAAGATCGAGCGCGGTGAGATCGGCGCCGGCAAGGACCTCCTGCGCGAGGCGCTGACGATCTTCAGCCGCCTCGGCATGCCCCACGGCCAGGAAGTCGAAAAAGTCCTCCAAGCCGTCTGAGCCGGGGTAACGTTCCCATACCCCAACCCGAGCCGGGGTAACGTTCCCATACCCCAACCCGTCTAAACTACTAGCCTTTTCGCGAGCTCTGACCAAAGCTGCTGGCACGGCGAGTGCTAGGGCTAGGAGCACGGGGTA
>Ga0114931_10003884_pt1 | contig 18782 bp, 15 predicted proteins | sample 2SBtaG_FD_89579 | JGI IMG/M metagenome (GOLD analysis project Ga0114931, IMG submission 89579) | Deep subsurface microbial communities from Kolumbo volcano to uncover new lineages of life (NeLLi) - 2SBTROV14_V59a metaG | ecosystem: Environmental > Aquatic > Marine > Volcanic | place: Kolumbo...
CGATCCTCAATCTCAAAATCCTCAAATTAGCCCGGCTAGTCCTGCGGTTTTGCTCAATCGGATCGTCCAAAGCTAACCCAAATGCAGGCGCTATCTCTGCGGAGTTATTCTGTCACGGACCCTTAGTGCCCGAATTGTCATCGTGGCCAACTGCCAGCGTGGTGTCCCGAAAATTTCTGCCGCTCGATTGCGTTGCCCAGGACAGCAGCAATTGCAGCGACAGCATGAATTCCACGAGCATACGCTGAAAACCGTAACTCAACCCGGCTCTCCCATCGAGGATGGCGCCTTTGACCAGCAAACTCCACAACAGCACCACGAATGGCGCCGGCAGCACGCATCGGCGCAACCGGTTGCTCCAGCTCAAGTGCCGCCAGGGAGTTGTCCGGATCAATTCCACCTCGAGTTTCAGGTATCGTCGCTGCGCGTTGAACCAACTGCCCAGGGGCTTGCGATCATCGTGCCGTATCCGGCCTTGCAGGGGTTCCACTTTGCCGCCTACCTGAACCCGCTGTGTATGGCCCTCTTGCACATAGTGTGCTCGCTGGTGGCGAAACAGCGACACCAAAGGGGGATACAAAGAACCATGCAACGGCCGGCCGTGTACACAATAGATAAATCCAATCCGGTAACCGCACACATCCGGCCCGGGTGACAGGCAGGAAAGCTCAGAGATTAACCCAACCTCCGGCACATGATCGGCATCGAGGGCCAGAACCCATTGGGTGCGAATTGCAGTGTTGTGAATGGCAAAATTCCACTGCCGGGCATGACCATCAAAACCACGCTGAAAGCATCGGGTATTGGAGTAGCTTTCGACGATGCTTCGGGTACCATCCCGACTGTAACTGTCCACCACTACGATATCCCGAGCCCAGGACAGGCTTTCCAGGGTGCGGGATATATTTGCGGCCTCGTTGAGGGTCAGCAGGACCGGGGTGATCTGGTCAAGCATCGGCCGGCACCTCGATGTCCGTCCACAACCGCCGGTAGGTGGTTTCCACCGTGGCGGCAATGGCGGGCCAGGAGAATCGATCCGCAATCACCCCGCGGCCGGCCTCACCCATCCGCCGGGCCTGCTCCGGATCACTGACAACTGTGGCGATCGCCCCCCGCAAACTGTCGGCATCTGCGTTACTGACTAGACCGGCCCCACATCCAGCCACCACTTCCGCGAGTCCCACCTGCGCAGTGACAATCACCGGACAGGCCATCGCCATGGCTTCGAGCACAGTGTTTGCGAAGTTTTCCGAGTAAGACGGCAGCACGAAGACCCCGGCCCGCTGATAGAGACGCCATTTCTCATCACCCCACACCGGCCCACAAAACTCGATACGATCTTCAAGTCCATGCAGCGCGACCAAATTCTTCAGAACCCGGGTATAATCGTCTTCATCGTTGCCGGCCACGGTCAATGTCAGTCCGGGCAATCCGGCCATGGCCGGGATCAGCCGATCCAGTCCTTTCTTCCAGTTGACTCGTCCCAAAAACAGTACCCGCTTTGGATCCCGCTGCACGCCGGGCCGTGGTGTAGGAGGTTCCAGACCATTCGGCACGATAAAAATATTGGGCCAGTCGAAAGGGAATTTGCGAAGTTCCCGTGCCTCGAGACGGCTGGTAGCCTGAATGGCACTGGCCTGTTCCAGAGATCGGCGTTCAAACAGCTGGATCCAGGCCATTTTCAACAGCGGGCTGCGGCGCCGGACCAACTCCTTGACCAGCATGCCTCTTGGCGCCAGCAGATAGGGAACACCCCGGCTGTTTGCACAACGTGCCGCGGCCAGTGTGGGATACAGAAACAGGGAATGCAGGTGCAGGACATCGTACTGTTCAATGCGTGCTGCCAGGGCACGGGCCAGTTGTGGGCTGTAGTAGAGGCGGCGTGGAAACTGCACTGGAAAATAATACACGCTCACGCCATCCAGGCAGACTGCTGTTCCGGTCGCACTGTCATGCACCCCCGGACCATCGACGTTGGTGGTATACACATCTACCCGGTGGCCACGCTGCACCAGATGCCTGCATAAATCATGCACGGCATACACGGGGCCACCATAGCGAACCGCCGGCAGGTAACTCGGAATGACGTGCAGTATGCGCAAACGGCTTGCCTTCATGGCACCGTTTCGATGCCTGCGCCCGCGCCACCCATTACAGTGGCTCGCGCAGGTAGCGGTTGCATTTAGAAGGAGGATGTTCAGGCATTTAAACGCCGTTCAAAATCCTCAATGGTCCGTTGTAAACCGTCGCGGAGTTTGACCGTGGGCTGCCACTGCAGCGTCTGCGAGGCCTGACTGATATCCGGTCGGCGTTGGCGTGGATCATCACCGGGCAAGGATTTGCGAACCAGGTTTGAACTGGAATGCGTCAACTCGATGATGGTTTCCGCCAGTTCCACAATACTGACCTCATGTGGATTCCCCAGGTTCACAGGGCCGGTCACAGTATCCGGCGCCGCCATCAAGCGAATGAAGGCATCGATCATGTCATCGACATAACAAAATGACCGGGTCTGACCGCCATCACCATAAATGGTGATGGCTTCGCCGCGCAAGGCCTGGAGAATAAAGTTTGAAACTACCCTGCCATCATTGAAATGCATGCGCGGTCCGTAGGTATTAAAAATTCTTGCCACTTTGATACGTAGTTTGTGCTGGCGGTAATAATCAAAAAATAAAGTCTCTGCGCAACGCTTGCCTTCATCGTAGCAGGCACGCGGACCAATCGAATTGACATGTCCCCAATAGCGCTCGTGTTGCGGATGCTCGGTGGGATCACCATAGACCTCACTGGTGGAAGCCTGGAAGATCTTCGCCTTCAAACGTTTGGCAAGTCCAAGCATGTTAATGGCGCCGTGGACACTGGTCTTGGTGGTCTGCACGGGATCATGCTGGTAATGAATGGGTGATGCGGGGCACGCCAGATTGTAGATTTCGTCGACTTCCACATACAGCGGAAATGTCACATCATGGCGCATGATTTCGAAACGACCGTTATCCAACAGATGGGCGATGGTTTGTTTGCGCCCGGTATAATAGTTGTCGATACAAATTACCTCATGACCCTGTTGCAGTAACAATTCGCATAAATGCGAGCCCAAAAATCCAGCGCCGCCGGTCACCAGAATCCGGGATGGTTCAAATCGATGCATGGTTGTTATCTCCGCCTCCGCGTTGCACCTGGCCGGCACAGGCGCCGGTTGCCAGGATTGCAAAAAACCAGTAAAAATTTGCTGGTATCTGCAAATTGAAATCAATCATTGAATGCCCGAGCAACGACACTCCCGCAATCAGGGCCCCGAGGCCGACAGCGCGCGCCAGCCGGTTATGGCGATCACAATAGGCGCGATAGCAACGATGCAACAGCAAGCCGGTCAGTACAAGGAAAATCACCAGTCCGACAATGCCCTGTTCGCTGGCAATTTCCAGGTAATCATTGTGTGCATGCTCATAAAACAGCCCTCCGAAACTGGCATCCTTATAAAGTGGGAAGATCCAGCGAAAAGTCCCCGCACCGCTGCCCGTCAAGGGATAATCAGCAATGATTTGCAAGCTGGTCGCGGCCAGATCCAAGCGGTTACTTGCCAATCCGAGCGAACCGATGCGATTGACAAATGCACCGCCACCGAACCACATAACCGCACCGACAGCTGCCAGAGCGACGGGCGCCCAGGGACCGATTCTCAGCGCCCTGCGGCGCAGTGCCAGGCCCCCACCGACCAGCAACATGGCGATCAACAACGCCAGCACCCCACCGCGTGAACCACTCAGGATTAATGCCACGAACATCACCAGTTGTGCTGTAAGCAGGATACCGCGCATCGACAGCAGTTGGGCCGACCCGTCCCGAACCCTGGCCCGCCAGCCCGCGCCGGATTTCTCAGGCTTGTAAAACACCACTATCAGGCCGGTGTTCATGGCCAGGGCCATCTCCAGAAATCCGGCAAAATGATTTCTGCTGATATAGGTTCCAACCGGGCCGATGCTGTCCCGGCTGTCAATGTGCGCCGTGACATCGGCAGCGCCGCTCCAGTAGATACCGAGCCCGATCATGGCTTCCAGCAGACCGCAGGTGACCAGCACCAGGGAGAACAGCAAAAGCCGTCTACGGCTGCTCAAGAGCTCGAAAATAAGCAGGATCAGAACCGCGACGGTCGCGACTCGAAGCCCAATGGCCAGGCTTGCATCCCGATCCAGACTCATTGGCAGCCATTCGCCAGGGCTGAGAACCGGCATGCGCAGGGCCCAGGCATGGGGTGATAACCACAGCACCAGTTGCTCCGGCAACGGAATCAACTGACTGGTTATCCACAGCACCCAGGCCAGCAACAACCACTGTACCGGTCGGGCGAACTCAAGCATCGAATCCCGAGTCCGCGGATACCAGATTCTGGCGATGAACAGCAGGGTAAACAGCCCAAATAACAGGGTGCTGAAAAAGTCCTCCGCCCAGGGACGATTGCTGCCAAACGGGACCGGACTCCAGGCCAGCAGAGCCAGCAGCAGCACATAACTCAATCGCTCATGCAAGCGGTGTTGATGAAGCCCTGGAACCCCCACCTGCACAGTACTCATGATCCCTGGCGCCGGCTCAAGCGCTCAAACTCGGCACGTTGTGACGGGGCCTGTAACAAGTCCTGCAACTGATCCTGCCACTGCAAACTAAAGGCCAGTCGTATTAAAGTGGCAGGATGATCATCGATTTGCAGCGAACGCCTGACCACCTTCCGTACAGCGCCGCGCAGTGCCGGGCATAGATTCGACCAGTGCAACATCCCCACCAATGCGATCTTCCTCAAAGTCCCAGGTTCATAGGGCCCAAGGCGAAGCGCCCGACTGAGAAAGCCTTCGATTACCGGTTTGTAGTGCCCCGATGCCACACTGTTTTCTGCCAACGCCGCCCAGGCCAGGCCCCAAACCGGGCGCTGTTGCACGGCGGCCAGCAACTGCTGCTGAGTGCGTTGCGCATAAATCTGATGTTGTTCACTGCGGCGGGTGGTGCGGCGCATGTGCCAGGTATAAAAGCGCGCCAGATCCATATGTCGATCGGCGCTCCAGGGCGCTACCTGGAGGCTCATCAGCAGCCGTGACAGTTGTTTCTGGCGCCTGGAATGACTGCCCATTTGCCCATCACTGGCCCATTGCTGCATCGCCTTGAGCGGCCCCATTGCCGATAGCTCTCCAAACAACCGGGCCGCGGAAAATACCGAGAGGCTGGCGCCTGCAACTGCAAGACTGGCATACAGCAACTGAGTACGGAGCAAAGACTTCATTGCAACAGGCTGCTGTACCGCGCGAGGAGATGCTGTGCGCTTGGGGATCGGGACAAAATTAATTTTACCGTGTTGAGTGACGAGGCGCCCGACTGGCAAGGCGCGAGGCAGGCGAATCGCTGGCTATTTAACTGACGAGCAATTCCGCCAGGCGGGACGGATCGGAACTCATTATGGAGAAGTCATTTTGAACCGAGCCCTTAGCTGCCGCCGCCGTAGTAACCGTAATAGGCGCCATAGCCAATTTTGTAGCCGCTATAGCTTTGCAAATTGCTCACATCAACCTGTTGTAATACCACTCCTGTCGGCTGGATACGTGCAGTGGTAAGCCGCTTCACCGCATCCCGGGACAGGGCATGATTAATGTGATCCGCCTGCACCGTCAAAATCACCGCATCGACCATGTCACCAATGACAATACTGTCACTGACCAGCAACAAGGGTGGCCCGTCGATGACGATGTACTCAAAAGTATTCAGCAGTTGTTCAAGTTCGCGAGCAAAGCGTTGCGAAGACACGATCTCCAGCGGATTGGGTGGCCGGGTACCACCAGGCAATATTGACAGTGACTCGACATCCCGATCCTGAACCAGCGCATCCTGGAGTTCACATTGGCCAGAGACCACGTCGGTAATTCCCACGACGTCCGCAAATCCGAACAGGCCATCGAATCGCCCCTTGCGCAAATCCCCTTCGAGCAACAGGGTCTTGCCCCGTTGCGCGAAGGACAAGGCCAGATTCGAGGCCAGTACGGTTTTGCCTTCAGCCGGCACGGCGGATGTCACCAGTATCGTTTTCGGCGGCTCATCGATATGAGAAAACAAAATAGCGGTACGAATATCATTAATGGCTTCCGCAAAAGGAGATTGCGGTTCCCGGATCAGCCAACGATCCGTTTCCAGTTTCTTGCGCAACAGGCCGGGGCGCAATTTTTGCAGCATTCCCAGCACCGGCAGTTTGAGAATCCGCTCTATATCATCACGATTTTTGAAAGTTCGATCAAAATGATTCCGCATGAACGCCAAGGCGATACCGATAAACAACCCCAGCAAGGCGGCAATGATGGCGATGCGTTGTTTGTTCGGCCGTACCGGCACCCCGGGAACCTGCGCCGGGTCGATGACCCGCACATTGGTGACATTATAATTATTGGCGATCTGAGCTTCCTTGAAGCGCTCGAGAAAAGTCTCATACAGTTTTCGGTTTGATTCGACTTCCCGCTCGAGTTTGTCCAGTTCAAACAATTTACCGCTGACATTGCGCAACTCGGCCTGCTGCTGCTGATTGAGGTTCTTGACTTCGCGTTCCTGGGCCGCCGCAAGTTCGTACTCTTTTCGTACATTGGCCACGGCGGAATCGACTTCCAGGCGTAGCTGCCTGGCCGTGTCGCGTTGTTCATTGATCGCGGAAACCATTTTGGGGTGCTTGCGGCCATAGCGTTCCGAAAGCTCATTGACACGCTGATCGATGCCGACCTTGGCCCGATAGGCCTCCCTGACCAGCTTGTTGTTGAGCAGGGTCGAGAGCGTTTTGTAATCCGGCTTGCCCTTGAGGAGCTTCTGGACCTGACGAAAACGTGCCTCGGCATTGCTGCGCTTGGATGCGGCGCGCACCATCGCATCACTCAATGAAGCCAGCCGGGAGGAGAGTATCGTCTGGCGGTTTTCCGTGCCCACCAGTCCTTCCTTGGATTTGTAGTCCCGCAGGGCCTGTTCGGACTGGCTGAGCTTGCTCTGCAATTCTTCAATCCGCCCACCCAGCCAAACGGTCGCCTCCTGGACATTACTGGCCCGTGATTCCAGGCCGAAAGCACTGTAAGCCTGGGCCACGGCATTGGCAATCTTGGCTGCATAGATTGGGTTGGAGGATTCGTAGGCCACCGCCAGCACCTCACTTTCCTTGCCGCCGTTAACCTGGACACCGCCCTGGATGCTGCTGATCAAGGCCTGGCGACGTTCGTCCCGGGTCGGTTTGCGCTGTGTCTTGCGTACCCCGGAACTCAGCCACTGGCGCCAATCCGGTAGCCACTCGCGTTTGAATTCACTGACCATATCACCCATAGATGCGGCCCATCCGGATTTGTTATTCCGGCTGCTGGTGGCCACCGGATCGGCTGGCGTATCCATCAATTGCAGCCGATCAACGACTTTTTCCGCCACCGCGCGGCTACGGATGATATCGCCCTGGGTCTGGTAAAAGAGCCACTGCATCGGTGCCGATTCAAATTGATTCACATTGCCGATATTCGGTTGGTAAACCTTCACCAGCAATTTCGCCTCAGCCCGGTATACCGGCACTGCCGCCAGGGCATTCAGCAGCCCGATGATGGCGCCGATCAGGGCCACCCCCAAAATACTCCATTTATAGGCTTTCAGAACCCGCAGGAAATCCTCGATGGAAAAGCCCTGATCCTCAAGTTCCGGCCCCTGGGCGGGCTCGTGGGGCGCTGTCACTGCCGCCAGCTTTGCCGGTCGCTGCCGGGGGTATTGTTCCGCTGTTTGCATCATCCGCCTACCTGATTTCTAAAAAAAACTCTCGCCCACCGTAATAACGTCACCCGGTTGGATGGCGGCGGTGGATGATACCGATTTAAGAGGCTGATCAGGCTGGGATTCCCGTACCAGAGTAATGTCTTCCCTGGACGCACGTTCTGTATAGCCACCGGCCAGGGCCACCGCTTTTTCCACGGTCAATCCGTCCACAAAACTATAGCCACCCGGGCTATTGACTTCGCCATTGATGTAATACAGGCGATAACGATCGATACTGACCGTCACATTGGGCGATTTCAAATAACCGTCGGCGAGACGTTTCGTGACCAGTTTCTGGAGTTGTTTCGAACTCAATCCCGCAACATGAATGTCTCCGAGCAACGGGAAGGCAATGGTGCCATTGGTGCTGACCTTGGCATCACTGATACTGAGATCCGGTTCCTGATAGACCGTCACCGATATGCTGTCACCGGTATCAATTCGGTAGCCACCGTTGGCTATGGACCGTGGCTGAGCAGCCGGAGCCCGGCTGTCGGTATCGGTGCGGGTGAGAGATTGAGACAACTGCAAGTCCATATTGGATCCGGTTGCTTGCGCCAGAGCGTTCAGGCACAGCAGGGACCAGCACAGAATAATGCCTGTCAATCTGTATTTGCGTCTCATGTTCTGCCCCTCCGGAGCGAACTGACCCATACTGAACTGTGGGCTGATGCCCGCCAATCACCAAAATCAGACCCAGAGCCTATACTACTGTTCCTGATGTTAACGCCCGAATCCGCCAGACCTTGACTGTATTCACAGCTTTTGCGGCTCCAATACAATATTTATTCTTTATTCCCCTTCAGCCTCCGGCTCAATTTGGCATCAAATCCAATAAATACACTGTTCGCCTCAAAATCCGATCGGCCGTCGCTGGAGCTCAAACTGGAGTACTTCCAGTTGGCCGTCAAGTCGATCCAGCGGTTCATCTGGTAGCGGATACCGGCATTAAAGTCGAACAGCCGATCGGTCAAGATGTCCGATATTCCAGCCTGGGCACGCTGAAATCCAGTCTCAAATCTTAGTTTTCGGGTCAGGCTGTGGCGCCACTTGAGGCCGTAGGTATCCGTTGAAGTCAGCCCGCCGGATCCCTGGCGGGCAGAGGCGTTGACTTCCCGGGATGTATAGGCGGTCACTTTGCTGTATGACTTAGGTGACCAGACCAGCTTGGCATCCCAGGTCAATCCGGTAGTGCTGGGTATTCCTGCGGTATTGAAATCCCGATGACGGATGCCGACTTTGATTTGGCCACTGGTTTTAGCCGTGGCTTCCCAGGCTATACCGCCAAGCCCGATAAATTCCCGGGCACTTTGATCGGATGCCGGATTGAGGTAATCCGTCCAGGCTCCACTCAACTCCCCCAGCAGTGTGAAGCGAGGGGTTAGATTATACCGGCCGAACAGACGCAGATCGTTCTCGTCAAAATCCCGTAATCCCTGGCTGTTGTTCATGTAGCGAATTCCGCTGATACCAAACTTCGCTCCTATCTGTGCCTTGGCGATCCGCCTGCCCAGTATCATCTCGCTGGAAATATCGTGTTTGTGCCAGCGGTCGGGAGTAGCGGAAAGCGTCGTGCGGGTCGCCAAATCTCCACGCGCATCATGGCCATATTCGAGGGAGGTTTTGAGGTTCGCTTTCAAGCGCCGATCGAAATCGAATTTCATGGCTCCAAGCAGCTTATGGTCAAAATAATTTTCGCCTCTAAATTGCTGATAGCGCCCCAACTTACCTTCGTACCCGAGTCGAAAACTGTGTTTACCCAACCTGCCATCCAGGTAAATTTTTGGTTTTGTTTCAACGATCACATCCCGTTGTGTGTTGAAGGTGGAGCGAAACACATTGTCATCGGAGCGTAAGCCGGTACTCAGCTCCAGACTGACACCCCGGGCACCGGAACGCCGGCCCCCGTCTGAGCCACCTTTCTTGGTATTCGAGGTACTGCGCGAAGAAGCTGAGTTGTCTGCTGCGCGCTCGGCCTCTCCCAGAGCCTTCGACATGCGTAAACTGATACTGCCACCGCCCGGTTGCTGGGCGGCCAGCAAGAAACTCCAGGCGAATGCCAACAGGCCCAAACCGAGGCTTACACCCAGGGCTGAAATGCGTCGACCATTAGTCATATCTACGACGTAGTCCTCGCCCAGAAAACCCATTTCCAAGTCACTGCCAGGTTGCTGATAGCCACCCACACAAGGATCCCTTTGGCACATCCCGGGTACGCTCGGCCCAAGCGCTTTCATTTACCCAGGAATATCTTAAAGCAAATTATCGTATAAATAACGTATCTTATTGTATTTTAATGTATTTTTATATCACAAAAATCAACATTATTCATACTAAATCGCCCATTATGCGGGATTATTCAGGTTGTTTTAAACGATTTTGATTCGTACCAGCAGCTCTCAGAGGCCGCCGGTTTAAAGGGTTGCGGACTTAAATTTCAGGGCGTCTGTACACAGTTTCGCACCCGGCAAGCCTGAACAGGCCAAAGAGCTGGAGGTATTGCGTCAGGTATTGGTTGTCGGGCAGATATAGCCTGCGGCCTGAGATTTCACCTGAGTGAACGGTCTCAGGTTTCGCCTGCTGTGCAAGGCACAATTGCAGAAATACGCCCCAAAATGGCCGGGATCGTCCCGGGCGACCTTAACTGGGGCTGGCGTCCAGGCCCCCACCACTACCTGCAACCGGAACCACCGCCGGAGCAACTACCAATATGGGTTCATTTGCCTCACCCGCGGCAGGCGGCGGAAGGACATTGGGGTCAAAGGGGTCCGGGGCTCCAGGTATGGCCAGCGCAAGGGGTGGCGCCTCGGGGGGTGCCACTGGTGGTGCGGGTTCAGGAAGCGCTACGCTGGCCTCGGCGATCGGTTTAACCGGCGTGGTTGCGGGAGTTTCCTGTGGTTGTGCCGTGGCCTGTTCCTGACGAGCCTCGGATTGTGCGATTGCGGTCCTGGCCCTTGCCAAATCCCTGGCATAACGCTGAATTTCCTGACAGCGGCACAGATAGGCTTTGCCCGGGCCGGCCCCCCCGGCCATTGTCAATCCACTCATGATTTCCATGGGAATCGGGGTCTTTTCATAACTTGCAGTTTGTGTGGCGTGATCGGTAGTCACATCAAGAATTCCACCCGCTGCGGAGCCACTCTCACTTCCACCGCCAGCAGCACCGGGAGTGGTGACTTTCAGGTTCGATTTGAGGGCACAAATAATACATCCACTTTTTTGCTTGGCGTGGATCTCGGCGGAGGCGAAATTTCCCGTGGCTGATGCCTGGGAGTCGCCGCCACCGGTTATCACCACATCATTCACCTTGACCTGGAAGGCCTTATCCGCCGGAAAACGGAAGCGGCTGGAGCCAGACACCAGGCTCAGGGAATACTGCCCATTGGCAATTCGCGACAGACGCACTTTGGAGCCGGGGCAAACATACACACTGCCACCATCAGCGAGTTTGAGCAGCCCGATGGCATCCGGCGCCATTTGTATGATTTCACCGCCGACATAGGCATAACTGCCGTTTTGTAGTGGAATCCTGACGCCATTCCAATCGACCATCGCCCGACCTTTTGTATACAGCACCCCCATCACCAGGGACTTGGGGCTTGTCGCTTCGGGATTGATCACTTTAAGTAAACCACCGGCTGTGCCCGGCCCGGTGGCGCTACGGTTGCCTTTGGTGGCTACCGGAATCGATGAGGACTGCTTCACCATACGTAACGGCTGGGTCACGGCTTGCACCAGATGCGCGGCAAACACCGTCGGTATCACCAACACAATGGCGGTCAATATGACCTTCAACAGCTTGTTACCATCTACACTCATGGCAGCAGTTTACCTCGCCACGTATAAAACTGTCCCGTGATACTCATCACGATTCGGAAACACCCCAATCCAGTGCTTTCGAATGCACTGTCCGCGCCTGCGGGATGATTCCATGTGTGACGGATGTCGGCAGGTGATGACCGGACTTGATAGGCAATCTTCCTGAATCAACACTCATTCAGCACGGCATTCAGATGTTGCCAGTCAAAAGCTGCTCCGGGATCGGTTTTGCGACCTGGGGCGATATCGCTGTGCCCCACGATGCGATCCCGGGTAATGTGGGGGTAGGTCCATGTCAGCAAGCTTAAAACCCGGCCCAGCGCCTGATATTGATCTTCCATGTAGGGTTCGTGATCAGTACCCTCAAGCTCGATTCCAATGGAATAGTCATTGCAGTGATCAAGGCCCTGGTAGCTGGAAACCCCGGCATGCCAGGCCCGCCGGCGAAACGACACAAACTGGGTCAGATCGCCTTGTCTACCAATGAGTAAATGCGCGGAGACCCGCAAGGCACGCAGGCTTTGAAAATACTCGTGGGCCCCGTAGTCCAGGGTGTTGCAGAAAAACTGTTGTATCTCACCTCCTCCATAACAACCCGGCGGCAGGCTGATGCCATGAATCACCGCCAAAGTGATGTTGGCGTCGGATGGGCGTGCGTCGGCGTTTGGACTGCTAAGCCGGTTCACCGGGTGCAACCAGGCGCCGTCCTGATCCAGCTGTAACTGTGCAAGCTTCATAGTCAAAGTTTAACCTGGATCGAACCCATGCTTATGGTACGGCTGAATGCCAATAAATCCATATCCTCGGCATCCAGGGTATGATCCGGTTTTCATGCCAATCACTATCGAAAATTCCGGCTATGCAACCCAAGCCCGCTCTATGCTGATACCGCGCAAACCGCCTCTCGCATACGCCCTGTTGCCTCTGATTCGGATGCCAGAATCATGTGCGGGATAGCGGGGATTCATGCCTATGCCGAAAGTGCTCCAGCCGTGGAGCTGCAGGCATTGAAAAAAGTCCATAATCACCTGTCACGGCGAGGTCCTGATGGGCAGGGGCAATGGCGCTCGAGCAACGGGCGCACCGCCTTGTGCCACCGTCGTCTGGCCATCATCGATCTGTCCGCACAGGCGGCACAGCCAATGGCTGATCCGAAAGGCCGGACAGTCATCAGTTACAACGGGGAACTCTATAATTACCTCACGCTTCGCCGGGAATTGGAAACCAAGGGCTACTGTTTTCGCAGCCACTCCGATACTGAGGTACTGCTGCATCTGTACCGGGATCGCGGTCAGGCCATGCTGCAGGATCTAAGTGGCATGTTTGCCTTCGCCCTGTGGGACGAGGATCGCCAGGGGCTGTTACTCGCCCGAGATCCCTACGGCATCAAACCGTTGTATTACGCCGATGACGGCAACACCCTGCGTTTCGCCTCCCAGGTCAAGGCCCTTCTCGCTGGTGGTGGTATTGATACCCGAGCGGATGGTGCCGGATTGGCAGGATTTTATCTGTTCGGCAGTGTCCCCGAGCCCTATACCCTGTATCGCGGCATCACAGCACTGGCTGCAGGTAACAGTCTCTGGGTCGACCGCCAGGGTCTGGCGCCTTCCCGGCAATATTTTTCGATTGCCGGGGCCTGGACTGATGCCGGCGAATCAGCCTCACGGCAGCCACAAATCACCGCGCAACCCATCCGTGACGCCTTGTGCGAAAGTGTCGACCGGCACCGGGTCAGCGATGTCCCGGTCGGTTGTTTTTTGTCTGCCGGAATAGATTCAGGCGCGCTCCTCGGACTCCTGACGCAGGCCACTGGAGCGCCGGTGCAGACTGTAACCCTGGCATTTTCGGAATTTGCCGGCAGCGCCGCCGACGAAGCCCCACTGGCTGAGCGTACCGCCCGTTATTATGGCGCGCGGCATACTACCCGACGAATAACCGAAGAGGAATTTCAAGCCGATTTACCCGCTATCTTCGAGGCTATGGATCAACCGAGCATCGATGGTATTAACACCTGGTTCGTCAGTAAGGCAGCCGCAGAGCTGGGTTTGAAAGTGGCGATTTCCGGGCTCGGGGGTGATGAACTATTCGCCGGATATCCCGGATTCCGCAGTATCCCCCATTGGGTACGCTGCTGCAGCCTGCCCGCAAAGGTTCCGGTACTTGGCGCCGGGATTCGTAAACTTGCGATGCGAATTCCAGGTTTGAATCCCAAGGCGCCCGGCATGCTGGAATATGCGGGCAGCTATGCCGGTGCCTATCTGCTGAAACGCGGCCTGTTCATGCCCTGGGAACTGGATCAGCTGATGGATTCAGAACTACTCACAAGCGGACTGCAAACCTTGCAACCGGTGAAGCATATCAATGCCCAGATCGATGTGCGCCATACCAATTCCTACGTCAGAATTGCAAGTCTCGAAGCGTGTCTGTACCTTAGAAATCAACTTTTGCGCGATGCGGACTGGGCAGGCATGGCCCACGGTCTGGAGATCAGAACACCACTGGTCGATACCCGGCTGTTACTGCGCCTGGCACCATTGCTATCCCACTTACAGCCGGGTCAGAGCAAGCGTTGGCTGGCGTGCGCACCAACGAAGTCACTGCCTGACGATATTGTGAATCGAAGCAAAACAGGTTTTCAAACACCTTTGAGCGTTTGGCTGCGGCACATTCCGCAAGGACGATTGCCCGGCCCTGCTGGACACCCAGCACTCCCGCCTCGGTGGCACTGGTCACGGCATTGGGCAGTGCGTGTTGGCAACGCATTCCGCACAGACAGGTAGGTACGGCGGATCCCGGACAAAGCTGGGGATCCACGGGGCTTTGAACCCCGGCGACTATTTACCGCTCATGACTGAGCCATGCTGCCAAACGTGTCGGCATCGTCCGGTATCGGTCTCTCCCCCTTAAGATCCTACCTATGAAAGCGATTTAAATTGAGATTTCGTTTCGATTTTCTGCATTCGCACGATCAAAAAAGTACCACATCGTGCCTGGCTCGTAAGAAATCTGGACCACCTGTCGGGAATGCTATACAACAAACGGTCCTTTAGCTGGCCATGCGGGATCGGCAGTAACTCAACCTTCATGCCGGTGATGAAGTAATCCTCAAGTGCAAACGTATCCTGGCACAATAGCCGCCACTCAGCAGGTGTATAGAAGCGCGCAATCGCACCATCTGTGGCTGACTGTAGAATATCGTTCAGATTATGACCGCGAAAAAGTTGACCAAGAATGATCCCCCTAATCAGGAAAGTATCGACCAGCACCTTCCACCAGGAACGGTAGTACACCATTACAGTGGCAGTACCATCAGATCGAAGCACACGGTGCATTTCTTTAATGATTGCAAGAGTGTTAGCCGAGTGGTGCAGCACTCCCCAGCTCCAGATATAATCGAACGATTGATCTGCGAAGCCCATTCGTTCGGCATCCATTTGGAGAATAGTGGGTTTGAAATTCGATTCCGCAAATCGCTGTTTCGTCATTGTTACCGAAGTTGCAGTAAGGTCGATGCCGGTATAGGACCTGCAGCAGGGAGTAATCAAACTCGCATGCGTACCATGTCCAACTCCGATTTCCAGAACATCCCGATCTTGCAGAGCATTAAAATCGATCACTGTATCAAATGGCCGTTTGTTCCAAGGCAGATAGGTGCGAACGGAGTCGAAAAAACGTTTGTCTATTTCTTCATAGAATTCTACGGTTCCTGGTGTCGACAGCAAAGGCTGCTTCCAGTCATAACGCATGGGATGGAGTTCCCACCAGTCTTTATTCAGCTGCTGCCACGCGGTATTCAACACAGAGCTGGCAGGCAATTCTGTGGGCGTAGTGATGACCGTCTCAGAATTCGATCCACAGGGTGATTGGCCTTGCAGCGTGTGATTCGGGTTTGAATCATTCAAAATCTAAACGCTCCTGCACCGGATCCGCCAGGCTTTCACCGGTCGTCAGTTTTTTTGATGTGCAAGGCGAACAGTCAAACTCAGGGCCGCTCAAACTTGACCAGGGAACTTTCTCCGCAACTGCGCCGTAACATTAAATATGATTTTATTGCCGATGGGGACAGCAATTCCCGATGAGTACGCAGTCTGTACAGTCTCGCTGGGATCTCGATCAAACCACGCAAGATACCCCGGTATCGCCCATAATTTTTCAGCCAAATCACTCTTTTGGCAACTTGCACAACACCAATCCACCAACAGGAAAGCGGATAGCGTAAAAATGCCAGAAGTGCCAGGTTGCTGATGCTTGCCGAAGTGATAAGTGGATCATCATGTCGATTCAGGTTTGTATCGTGAAAAACCCGCAGCCAGTCTGCCTGGTATATCCGCTCACCACTGGCGTGAAGGCGCATTGCCAAATCCACCTCCTCCATCCCATAGGCAATGGCCAATGGAACGTAGCCGGCAGTATTTAAAAAAACCTGACGACGATATGCACAGGCCCCACCGGAAAAATCAGCCACCCACCTGCCAATCCGGTTCTCAGGGTCAACGGTTTCTCCGCGATGGTAAACCACCGCGGCTAATACTGCGGTTGTGGGAAGCTGTTGTGACAAATCCCACACGCGTTGAAAAAAATCAACATCCAAAGGATAAGAATCATCGTCAAAACTGGCAACCCACTCAAAGTGGGCAGCCGCGATCAATTTGTTTCTACTTCCTCCCGGACCAATATTGTCCGCACTCAGCAAAATTTTGATGTCCGGGTATTGAACACGAATCGCATTGGCGCAGTCGACTTCGCCGCCATCCACGTGAACCAATATTTCTCCGGGAGCAGGGCGACAACCGGATAGCCTTCGCAACGTATCCAAAGTCTGTTCGACACGTCTGAAGGCTGTCACAATCGCGGTTATTGAAACCGTTTCAGGTTCGGTTTTGACTTTTTTCATTATGCTGAGTCAGCGCTCGAACAATGCGCATCCAGGAATTTTGCGAGCAATCTGGCACCAGCCTGATTCGGATGGAACTCATCGAGATAAAAATAATCTGCGGGAGAGGATTGCTGTTCGAACAGCTCAAAACTGTCAATAAAGTTCGCACCGTATGCCAATGCGGACTTTTTGATGCGCTCATTCATCGCCACGAAAGCCTGCCGGGACCCGGGGAAAGCACGTCCACCGACGGGCGGCAGGCCGATGACGTGAATTTCATTGGTTAATTCTTTCAAGCAGCGTAACAGTGATTCAAAGTGCGCAACAAAAATTTCCTGGGACTGAAGCGGTTTACCGGGCCGGTGTTTCATTAGAGCCAGACGCAAGCTTTGCTTTGCTTTGTTCTCAGCAAGTTGTTTCAGTCTACGCCACCCTGTGGTACTGAAATAACAACGTGGATCCATTGCCGCATAACTGCGCCATGCGTGCGGAATCCACCACGGCCAGACATTATCGGCCATTGCCACAGGACGCAAAATACTCTCCAAAGCGCCGCGCAGGATAAACACACGGGCCGGTCGTAAATTTGCCATGAACGGTAACCAGTGCATGTCGCTATCAACCGTTGTGCCTTCAGAAGCCAGATTCCATAACCAGCACCGGGTATCGTTAGCCTGTCGTTCATCGTGATCCATATACACGGCCAGGTTGACCCGCAAAAAAGGATTGAACTCAACTGGGTTGACACGCCGCAGCCTCACCTCCTCCACGCATCTACTGTGCCTTGCGCGCAGCAATTTCACATACTCGCTTACATAGCTGATTCGCTCCGAGCCGACGCCCTCAGTCAAACTGTCTCCCAGAAAAATCCAGTTTTCCGGGTACGCATCACTACGTTTCACAAAAAATTCCGGCCACTCATCAGCACCCGCCCAACAGCCCGCAGGCGACCTGTAAACTGCGCCACCGCTTCCGTACACCCGGCTCGCCGCGCCGCGGCATATACACTCGACACGGATTCCACAAGAAAATACATGATTACCAGTGCAAATGATTTGCTCGCGGAATAATTCAATGTCCGACGCAGAATCATATAACGGTTATACAGATCATCTTCTGCCGCGATTGCAGTACTGACACGCCCCTTCGCGGCATGGAAGTGTCCCATGCGTGCCGTGGGACATAACAAAATGGTGCCGAGGCGGTGCAGTTTAATGCCTAAATCGACATCTTCGTTCATGGTGCTGCGACAGAGGAAAAAGTCAGAAAACCCACCCACACGCTTAAACGCACTCTCCCGGATAAGACTGTTTCCTGCCCCCAGCCATTCCATTTGCACCGGCTCCGCGGGCACTGGGCAATACCCAAAGCGCAATAGCGGACCAATGACTTTCCCTTGCCACTGGCCATCCCGAAGCCCGTGGCCGATACGCAAATACAAACGCCATAAACGGGTCGGCTGCGACCAGCTTTGATTATTAAAGTCAGCGGTAACTGCCACCACCTCGGGATTGTGCTGCAACAATCCGTACAGTTGCTCTACACATTGCGGTTCAAGCACCACATCATCGTCCAGCAACAGAATAAACTCACTTGCCGCAAGTGCAATTGCCGCATGGCGTTGGCGGACCGCATTTGGCGGCCGCACTCTGAGATATCGCAGTTTCAGCCCTTCTGCCTGCCAATGTGATTGCGCCACCAAGTCCCCAACCGCATCATCATCACTGGCATCCGCGACGATGACTTCGTCTGGCAGTCGACTTTGGATTAACAGTGATTTAAACAATCGACACAATGATTCCGGTCTGCCAATCGTCGGCACGATGGCGCTGACCTTAACTGCGCTCATATGCCCGAACCGTGTGACAAAACGGCATAGTCGTGGAATCACCGATTGCAGAGTCATTCATCAATTCTACGCATCCAGAAACTGGCATTGCCCGGATGTGTCCCGAGTAAGGTGGCAGGCGGACATAATTTTTCAAGCAGCGTTTCGTGCTTGAGCGCCAACCAGTGATTCATTGCACAGATCACATATTTCTGATTGAAATTCAAAAATGCCTCAAGCAAATATTGTTCATTAAACGCCAGGCGTTTATCCAAAAGCCACTCACGTGGGTAATCGCCTGGGAAAAAAATGTCATGCACATGAACCCAGACTCCGGCATTTAACCCAGGAATTATTTCAAGCACCAATTTACAAACATCACTACCAAAACTGGCGGCATGGCTGGAATCGATAAACAAGATATCATTATGGGCCAATTGGCCGAACAGACTCGCA
>Ga0114931_10003885_pt1 | contig 18778 bp, 17 predicted proteins | sample 2SBtaG_FD_89579 | JGI IMG/M metagenome (GOLD analysis project Ga0114931, IMG submission 89579) | Deep subsurface microbial communities from Kolumbo volcano to uncover new lineages of life (NeLLi) - 2SBTROV14_V59a metaG | ecosystem: Environmental > Aquatic > Marine > Volcanic | place: Kolumbo...
ATTTTGTTCTTAGTTTTTGCTTTGAAAACAAGAGTTATGTTGATATAATGACTGTTTTCAAAGTGAAAAATAAGGACAAAAGAAGTAGCCAAGAAGCTCAATTTATTTATTCACCGTTCCTTAATAACTTCAACATTTGAAAACTGGAAGAATCGGGATTTTTTTGATTGACATCCAGCTAATCCTCCAATCCTGTAAATCCTGATTCTGACAAAATGAAAAACTTAATATTTCTCATAAACCCCATCGATGGCTTTCGCCAATTTCCGGTCTTTCTCCGTCACCACCCCACCCGCATCGTGGGTGTTCAATTCAAAGGAAACGGTGTTCCAGACATTCGTCCAATTCGGGTGGTGATTTTGTTTTTCCGCAAGGAAAGCGACCTCCGTCATGAAGGCAAAGGCTTCGGTGAAGTTTTTGAATTTAAAGGTCGCTTTGAGCCGTTTGTTTTCTTCCTTCCACATGAGTTTTTAGGCTTGAAAAAAAATTTAGGAATGTAGTCTTTCGTTTCTTGCACATTACCGAAATTCCCAATCGTAAGCATTCAAATTCAGCAAGGCGGCTTTCAACAACTCAATGGCATTTCGGATATCTTCCTTGTGTGCCATTTCAATCACTTGGTGAATATGCCGGGTGGGGATGGAAATCGCGCCGCAAATCGCACCGTTCTTTCCGTAGCGTTGAATGCCAGCAGTATCGGTGCCGCCCCGCGGCAATATTTCCGGCTGCCATTTTATGGCGCTTTTTTTGGCCAGTTCTTTCAGGTAATTGACCATCCGGTAATCGCTGATAGCGGAGGAGTCCATGATTTTTATGGCTACTCCTTGGCCGAGTTGCGTAACCATTTCGTGCGGCTTGGCACCGGGAACATCGTAGGCGATGGTGGTGTCTAAACCAAATCCGAAATCGGGATTTATGGCCAGTGTGGAAGTAATCGCCCCCCGCATGCCCACTTCCTCCTGAACGGTGAAAACGCCGTAAACATCGTAGGGGACGGCTTGTTTTTCCAATTCTCGAAACACTTCAATCAAAATAAAAACCGACACCCGGTTATCTATGGATTTGCTGTTCACGCAGGCACCCATTTCTATCAACTGCCGTTCGCGGGTGATGGGGTCGCCAACGGAAACGTATTTTTCGATTTCTTCCCTGCCCATCCCCACATCCACGAAATAGTCTTCGATTTGAGGGGCTTTGCTGCGTTCGTCGGGCTTCATCAAATGAATGGGTTTCGACCCCATGACCCCGACGATGTCTTTTCTCCCATGAATGATGACCCGTTGCGAAGTCAGCGTTTTCGGGTCAAACCCTCCGAGCGTATGAACCCGGATAAAACCGTCTTCGTCAATGTGCGTCACGATGAAACTTATCTCATCCATATGCGCAGCGACCATCACGCGTTTGCCTTCTTTGCCCTTTTTCAGGGCGATGATATTCCCCATCGCATCCACTGTTACCTCGTCGGCAAAAGGAGAGACCTCTTTGATAATCAATTTTCTGATGCGCTGCTCAAAACCCGGCGCACCGGGGGTTTCGCAAATTTGTTTTAAAAATGGAACCTTAATCATAATTGTATAAAGATGGTTGTTTCCCAGGTGGTGCGAAATTACTATTTATTTGGCAAGGTTTAAATTTCTAAGGCAGAATAATATTCCCAAGCATAGCAAGCCATTTTTTGTTTTTTCAAAACAAAATTGTCCGTTCAAAAAACAATGGATGGAAGGTAGAGGAGAATTCATGTTCTCCGTTCAGTTCCCGGAGAAAATAAATTCTCCTCTGCCTCTGCTCTTGAATTTGCCAATACGTTTTGAACCGATACAAACAAAAAAATAAAAAATGGCATCCACAGAAAGAAGACGAAGGGATTTCTGTTAAAAAAAATGAACTACTTTTGAACCCGTCTTTCAGAAAAACTGACGTCTTTTGTCTTGCATCTAAAAATCTACGATATTCATGTCCTTACTGAAAAAGCTGGCAGGTGAAACGATGGTCTATGGCGTCAGTAGCATTTTGAGTCGAGTCCTGCAATACCTCTTGCTGACTCCCTATTTGACCCGGATATTTGCAACGGAATCCTATGGAATCCATGGCCTGATGTACTCCTTTGCCGCCCTGCTGATGGTGCTGCTGACCTACCGCATGGAGACGACTTTTTTCCGCTTTGGCAGTAAAGATGGACAACTCCAAATTGCTTTTTCCACCGCGACGGTCTCTCTTTTGGTGACGACCCTTTTCTTTATCAGCCTCCTGCTCATTTTTTCTTCACCCATCGCAGGTGTCCTCACCAAACCGGAAGATAATATCTATGTCATCTACTTTGCTTTCATCATCGGATTCGATGTACTTGCAGCCATTCCCTTTGCAAAACTGCGGTTGGAAAACCGGCCCCTCCGCTTTGCGTTTATCAAAATTTTAAACATCGGCATTACCATCATTTTCACCCTTTTTTTCCTTTCCGCCTGTCCTGTTTTGATTGAAAACGGATACGCTTGGTTCGACAAAATTTACGACAGCAGCAGGCAGTTGGACTATGTTTTCATCTCCAATCTCATCGCTAGCGCGTGTGTTTTTGTGCTTCTGTTTCCCGAATATTTTAGCATGAAGCTTCAATTCGACAAAGAATTGTGGAAGCGAATGCTGCTTTATGCCCTGCCACTAATCGTCGTCGGAATCGCAGGGGTCATCAATCAATTACTCGACCGCTTTTTGCTGAAAGAATTGCTGCCCGGCACCTTGGACGAAAACCTTTCACAGGTGGGCATTTACAACGCGGTGGTCAAGCTGGCCGTTTTGATGAATTTGTTCATCCAAGCCTTCAATTACGCCGCCGAACCCTTCTTTTTCAAAAACGCGGAGCGCTCCGATTCCAGGAAAATCTACGCGCAGGTAGGGCAAGCCTTTGCCTTTGTCGGCAGCTTGGTTTTTCTCGTGCTGATGCTCTACCTGGACATCGTTCAACATGTGATTGGCAAGGAATTCCGGGAAGGGCTTGGCGTGGTGCCGATTCTCCTGCTGGCCTATTTCTTTTTGGGCTTGAATTACAACTTTTCCATCTGGTACAAACTGAAAGACCGGACGATAATCGGCGCCTACATTTCAATTGGCGGTGCCATCATCACCCTTTTTCTCAACATTTTGCTCATCCCCCGAATCGGCTATTACGGCTCGGCTTTCGCTGCCCTTAGCTGCTATGCCTTCATGGCATTGGCCAGTTTTTGGACGGGGAAGCGATACTATCCAATTGATTACCCCATTTTTAAAATGCTTTTTTACATCCTCCTGGCGGTGGGCGTCTATCTTTTGAGCGGGTTCCTTCGACCGTTTTTGAAGGGAAACCATCTTCAAACTTTTTTTATAAACACCCTCCTCTTGATTTCCTGGTTGGCAATAATTTTTTTGGTGGATAGAAAAACAATCCGGCAATTCCTAAAAACCGGGCACTCTTAGGTACTCCCCAATCATTGGACAGCTAACAAACGTGAGTTTTGGATATAAAAAGTTGATAATCAAATAATTATCGTGGATTTTCATGAATAAATAAAAAAAAGCACGAATATAGAGGTGAAAAACATTAAGTAACCTTAAAATCTATACCCGTGCAATTTATTTTGAACACCACGAAATTAACCGAAATTTTCATAGAATGTGATGATTTCATGAAAGGAATTAAAGAATTTATGGATGCTCAAGGTCTTCCAAATCCTGATAATTCCAGAAGGAAAAGAGAACGACAAATGAGTGAAAGTGAAATGATGACCATCATTATTTATTATCACTATTCAGGTTTCAGATGCTTTAAATGGTATTACAACCTGGTCATAAAAAAAGCATTTGCCTCCTATTTTCCGACTGCCTTTTCTTACAATCGCTTCATTCATTTGATGTCGGAATTGAATCTATATTTAACATTTTTTATGGCTGCTTGTCGCCTTTCATTACCCACTAAGGGTAATTATATTGATTCCAAAAAATTAGTTGTTTCTCATAATCGACGAATAAAAAACCATCGGGTGCATAAAGGGATAGCCAAACGAGGAAAAAGTTCGACCGGTTGGTTTTTCGGGTTTAAATTACACTTGATAATCAACCACTTAGGTGAAATTGTGCTGTTCAAATTGAGTCCCGGAAATGTGGCGGATAACAACCATGATTTATTAGAATCGATTGCTGAAAAGCTGCAATGTTTCCTCTTTGGAGACAAAGGGTACATCTCTAAAATTGCTGCCTCTTTAAAAATGAAGGGCTTACATCTGATCACCAAATTGAGAAAGAACATGAAGAAAAAACAAACGTTAAGCCCCGAGCAAAAATATTATATGAGACATCGAGGACTTATCGAAACCGTATTCGATATTTTGAAACACATTTTTGACATAGAGCATTCGAGAAACCGTAGCACAAAAAATTATTTTGCTAACGTTTTAGGGGCAGTCATTGCCTATACTTTTTTAGACAAAATTCCCTGCATCCCAATTTATCAAAAAAAAAATGAGTGCGCAAGAATATAAGGACTGTCAATTGATAGTTTCCTGATGGTTTCTTATCCAAAACTCACGTTAGTATGTATTACATAGTTTCTTGAAAATCAATCTTCCATGTGCTCTTATGCCCATGTGTTTCCAAGAAGAAGTGTTAACTACTTTCATGTGTTTTTGAAATATGCCAATAAATAAGCTGATTTCCATGATTGAACAGCCCATCCGAACGACCGTCGTCGGCAGTTATCCCTTTCCTTCCTGGCTGGAATTTGCCAGCCAAAACCTGGACCAATTCGGTGAAGCGGATCTAGCTGAAATGCAGGATGATGCAGTGCTGGCCGCTATCCACGACCAATTGACCGCGGGCTTGGATGTGATTTCGAACGGAGAACAAACCCGCCTGGATTTCAACCTTTCTTTCTACGGCTTTTTGCAAGGCATCGAGCAAAACAGCATCGTTGGCCGAAAATTTGGGCCACCGGCACACGACCAACGCGGGAAGCACCAAATTGTGGGAGTGCTTGCCGCACCACATGGCTTGGGAACAATAGCAGAATTTAAGCGCCTCGAAAAACTGGCACCGCAGGGCATTTCTCTCAAAGCGAGCGTTCCAGGTCCCTTTACTCTGAGTGGACGAATATTGCCGAATGACCCATATCCCGACCGCTATGCCATTACCGAGGCCTTGATTCCTATCGTTCGAAAAGAGCTCGAAGATTTGGTGAGTTCGGGTTGCAGAGAGATAACCGTGGACGAACCTTCCATGAGTTGCTATGCGTATAAAGAAAACACGCGCCGCTTCGTGGATATTTTCAACCGCACGGTGGAACCTATTGTTGGCAAATGCAGATTGTCCACCCATCTTTGTTTCGGAAATTACAAGGGGCACGCGGTTGGTTTTCGAAAAATTGCCCCCATGTTTCCCGATTTTTTAGATTTTAAAGTCAATGAAATGCACTTGGAAATGGCCAGCCGTGAATTTTCAGAAATTGAAATGATTGCACAAATCGCGAAAAAGATGGACGTGGCCGTGGGTGTTGTGGATGTAAAAAGTTACTACATCGAGTCGGTAGAGGATATTGAAAATCGCATTCGGCTTTGCTTGAAACACATTTCACCTGACAGACTTTCGGTCGCCCCGGATTGTGGCTTGAGCCAAACGGCACGATGGGCTGCCAAGAAAAAATTGGCGAACATGGTGGAAGGCGCGAGAAGGGTAAGAGCAAGACTTTAAGTTTACACGAAGGAGGATGGACACCTCTTTAATTTTAAAAATACAAACTGCAATATGATTTTAAATAAAGAAGAACGAGTACGTCTGCGAGCAACTATTTTTCGGCATCTCGACGGCCTCGCCACCGGTCCAACGGCTTATGCCCTTCATCGTGCGGGAATTTTGGAATTGTTTCAAAAGAAAAGCAAAGCTTCCTTGAGCGAATTAGTTGCTTCTTACGAGGCCAACGAGGGCTATTTGAATGTAGCACTTCGCATTCTTTGCTCGCAGGGTTGGCTCACGCAAACTATTGAAAATCAAGGAACCAGGATAATATTCGAAATTACAAAACGGGGTAAAATTGCTTTTGAACTCGTGGATTATTACAAAGAGGCGGTAGAATTCATTACCCATGCCATCCAAATGGATTCCTATATTTTGAAAGGTTTCGAACCGGCAGCTTTTATCCAATTGAGTCATTTGTTTGAACTTCTAAAAAACAAGCTGGGTATTCCTTTTTCTTCTGACGAAACGGTGAAATCTGTGCAAATGCAGATTCTGAAACACATCGAGGGAATGATTGCTGCCCCGCTGATTGTTTCTTTGGGCATCAACGGCATGTTCCACAAATATTTTAGCATCGCTCCTTTCAAAATTGAAGAATTCAGCAAGCATCACAATCAGTTGGATGCCATCCTTGACTTTTTTGCCCATTTGGGGTGGTTTACCAAGAAACAGGGAATTTATAATTTCACGCCCCAGGGTTTATTTTTTGCTAAACGGGCGAGCGCTTATGGCGTCACCGTTTCCTATTTGCCGACTTTTATGCGGGTTCGGGAACTGCTTTTCGGCAACCCAAAGGTACTTTGGGAAAAACCCTCGAACAGCCCTGAAATTCACGTCAACCGAAGCATGAACGTGTGGGGTAGTGGGGGCGCGCATTCGGGTTATTTCAAAAAAATTGACGAAATTATCATTGATGTATTCAATAAACCTATCCACGAACAACCGAGGGGTTTTGCCGACATGGGTTCGGGAAACGGGGCTTTGTTGGAGCATGTTTTTGAGGTGGTTTGGACCAAAACCCAAAGGGGCAAGATGCTCGACGAGTTTCCGTTGTTCATCGTCGGTTCTGATTTCAACGAAGCAGCCTTGACGGCTACCCGCAATACCCTCAATCAGGCCGATGTTTGGGCAAAAGTCGTTTGGGGCGACATCGGGCAGCCCGAAGTCTTAGCGAAGGAATTGAAAGAAAAATACGACATCCAATTGGGCGACTTGCTGAATGTGCGCTCCTTTTTAGACCACAACCGGATTTATGAAACCCCCGAAAAAGTAGATCCCAACCGGAGAAGTTTTTCCACGGGCGCATTCTGTTTTAGAGGAAGGCGAGCGCCAAATAGCGAGGTCGAACAAAACCTTGCAGAACACTTTCGGAAATGGATGCCCTACGTCAAAAGGTTTGGTCTGTTGGTGATAGAATTGCACACCATCCCCCCAGAATTAACGGCCAATAATATCGGCAAAACCGCCGCCACCGCTTATGATGCTACACACGGCTACACCGACCAATACATTTTGGAACTGAACAATTTTTTAAAGGTAGCTCAAGAAACCGGGCTTTACCCCGACCCCACCCACCAAGTCAAATATCCCAATTCCGATTTGGCCACCGTGAGTATTAATTTGTTGAAAGCAAAGGAGTTTATTTGATATTTGTTTCCCAAAATCCCGGCATGTTCTAATTGCTATTTGGGATTTAATCCCTTTCAAGATCCAATATTTTTAAATCCGACAAACACCCAACTCTTGTATGCTGCTTCAAGCAAAAATTAAAAACGAGGATTTACTTCAAGACATCAGGCAGGCGCGTTCAGACTCCCAAGCCTTCCACCTTTGGTGGCTTGGACAAAGCGGCTACCTCCTCCAATGGCAAGGCCGGCATCTGTTGACGGACCCCTACCTTTCCGATTCGCTGACGACAAAATACGAAAAGACGGATAAGCCCCACATCCGAATGACCGAATTGGTCATTGACCCTGGGCGGCTCGATTTTATTGATGTGGCAACTTCCAGCCACAATCACACCGACCACCTCGATGGGGAGACCTTGATTCCACTAATCCGGGTCAATCCGAGTCTTAAATTGATCATCCCCGAAGCCAATCGCGACTTTGTTGCCAATCGCCTGCATTGCGACCCTCACTTCCCACTTGGACTGAATGATGGCGACAGGAAGGAAGTAGCAGGCTTCACCTTCATCGGCATCCCCGCTGCACATGAGGAATTGGAAAGAGATGGACAGGGAAGGTGCAAATTCATGGGCTACCTCATTCAATTTGGGAAATGGAGCATTTATCACAGCGGCGATACCGTTTGGCACGATGAAATAATTGAAAACTTGCAATCCTTTTCCATAGATTTAGCTATTTTGCCCATCAATGGTAGCAAAGCGGAACGACGGGTGGCGGGCAATCTCACTGCCAAAGAGGCCGTTCGTTTTGCCAAAACCATCAGCGCTAAAATGGTCATTCCCTGCCATTATGATATGTTCACATTTAATACGGCAGACCCTGCTTCTTTCGTCTTGGAAGCTAAGCGAAAGGGGCAATTGCACCAGGTTTTGCAATGCGGGGAACAGTGGAGTAGTCATCAACTGCCCTGCCTCTAGCTAATCTTAAAAACATATAAATCATGTCAAATTTAAACTTGAAAAGCAAGCAGGAGAACACTTACGACGCCATCGTAATTGGCACGGGTATTAGTGGCGGATGGGCGGCAAAGGAACTCACCGAAAAAGGTTTGAAAACACTTGTTTTGGAAAGAGGGAGAATGGTTCGCCATGTGCAAGATTACCCCACCATGTTTAAAAATCCCTGGGAATTGAAATACGGTGACAAGATGACCCCAAAAGAAATCAGGGAAGATTATCCGGTGCAAAACAGAACGGGTTATGCTTTGTTGCGGTCCACCAAGCATTTTTTTGTCAAAGATAGTGAGCATCCCTACAATGAGGTAAAGCCTTTTACCTGGATTCGGGGCTACCACGTTGGCGGGCGGTCTCTCACTTGGGCAAGGTGGTGTTTTCGGTGGAGCGATATTGATTTTGAAGCGAATGCCAGAGAAGGGGTCGGGGTGGACTGGCCCATTCGTTACAAAGATATTGAACCCTGGTACGAACATGTGGAGACGTACATTGGTGTCAGCGGCCGAAAAGAAGGCTTGCCCCAACTCCCCGACAGCAAGTTCTTGCCGCCCTGGGAAATGAATTGCATCGAAAGCCACCTCGAAAAAAAAATCGCTGAAAACTATTCCGACCGGGTGTTGACGCTAGGCCGTACCTCAAATATTACCGAGGCACATGGCGGTCGCAGCAAGTGCCAGGCAAGGAGTCTTTGTCGAAGGGGCTGTCCTTATGGCGCTTATTTTAGCAGCAATGCCGTCACCCTTCCGGCTGCCGAGAAAACGGGTAATATGACTTTGCGTCCTCATTCCATCGTTCATGCCATTCTTTATGATAAAGAAAAGAAAAAAGCCACCGGCGTTCGCATCCTCGATTCTCAGACGCACCAAACCGAAGAGTTTTACGCCAAGGTCATCTTTTGCTGTGCCTCAACATTAGGTTCAGCCTCTATTCTTTTAAATTCCACTTCAGATGAATTTCCCGACGGCTTGGGTAACAGAAGTGGTGAGTTGGGCCACAATATCATGGACCACCACTTTATGATTGGAGCATTTGGCGAACACGACGACTACGCCGACCGCTATTACAAGGGCAGGCGGCCAGTAGGCGTCATTGTTCCCAAGTTTCAAAATATTGACAAAAAAACGCAGCGCAAAGATTATTTGCGGGGCTTCAGTTGCTACGGGGGCGGCTACCGGGAGGGAGTGTGGCGGGCAGGAGAGGAATCGGCACCTGCTTTTGGAAAGGATTTTAAAGAGAGCCTATTGACGCCCGGTCCCTGGAAATTTCGTTTCAATGCCTTTGGCGAATGTTTGCCCAATCACGAAAACAAAGCATGTCTAAATCACGAACGCACCGATAAATGGGGTTTGCCAACCCTTTCCATGGATTGCGAGTTCAGGGAAAATGAGAAGGCAATGCGTAAAGAAATGGGGGTAGTCAGTGCAGAAATGCTCGAAGCGGCAGGTTTTAAAAAGGTCGAGATTTACGAACAAAAAAGCGACCCGGGTTTAGGCATTCACGAAATGGGGGCTGCCAGAATGGGCAAAGACCCTAAAACCTCCGTTCTCAACAGATGGAATCAAATGCACGATGTACCCAATGTATTTGTAACGGATGGTTCTTGCATGGCCTCGAGTGCCTGGCAAAATCCTTCGCTGACGTACATGGCCCTGACCGCCCGTGCCTGTAATCACGCTGTGGGTGAATTGAAGAAAGGCAATCTGTGAGGGGGGGGTATTCCATTCTTTTGAATGACAGAAACAATTGAAAAATAGCCTGAATTTCTGGTTGAGCGGTTTTTTTTATTGGTTTGGGAAAACAGTTCGATATTCGAAATTTTGGGATTAAAATTACAAACATGATTCAGCGTATTCAATCTATCTTTTTATTACTGTCGGCAGGGGCTGCCTTTGGCCTGTTTGCCTTTCCCTTTGCGGCTTCTTCTGAAAAAGTGGTGGCATCCGCTTTGTTTGCAGATGGTGTTTATTCTATTGACGACCAATTTGGCTTACTTCTATTTTTTGTGCTTGCCGGGGCTTTGGCTGTGGTCAACATTTTTTTGTTCAAAAACCGACCGCTGCAAATGAAATTGTGCCGCTTTGCCCTTGTAGCCGATTTACTCGGTTTGGTGTTGGCATTGATACTCTTTTTTAGAGATAGCAGTACATTGAGTGGAGTGGAAGTGAAAGATGGGGTAGGTTTATTTTTACCTGCCGGCTTTTTTATTTTTGGAATTTTGGCCCTAAAGTACATTCGCAAGGACGAAAATTTGGTTCAGTCTATGGACCGCTTGAGGTAAATAATTTTCTAATATTGCCCTGTGGAACGCGAAAAAAATAACCATTCCATTTGATGATGTCTTTTTGCTTTCATACTGCGTTGTTAAATCAGTCACTTATCCGGATAAACTCCTGCTTTAACGCCTTGTCTGAAAACAAAAATTCTATCCTCAAATTGGAACGTTTATTTATTTCGCGTTCCTGTGGGAGAAGGACAATAAAAAAAGTCCTTTCAGAAAAGCGCTTCTGAAAGGACTTTTTTTAAGAGGTAGTTGCAATTAATCGACTCGAGGCCGGGCGGAATAATTCAATTTCAATTGACCGGACTTGCGCAGTTTGGTTTTCACATCCTGCACTATCCCCATTGTGACGGCCCCGTCAACCCGAAGCGAAGAAGTAATTCGACCCTGTTGATTTTCGGGAACTTTTATTTTGTGCTTTTCAATAAATAGCGGAATGTCGTCTATGATAGCAAATTTATCTCCCAATTGTAATCGGGGAGAAGTACCATAAACGCTTTGATATTTTTTGGTGGGTTTCCCGATATAGAGGTAATTCACCAAAGATTTTCGTTCCAATTTTTCTAATTCCGTCGCCTCCGGTACTACAACCTTCACTTTAAGTTCTGCATTCCTCAACACTGTTACCACCATGAAAAAGAAAAGCAGCATAAAGACGATGTCCGGCAGAGAAGCCGTAGATATACCCGGGGCGCTTTTTCCTCTTTTTTTCTGAAATTTAGCCATGTTGTTTAGAATTTATTATTCGTAATTTGTAGTTGAATCCCATTCCTGACCAGCCCTCTTTGTCTGCAATTTCAAACAAAAAAGAAAGCTAGTGAGCGTGAAGCTAATTTTCTTCCCCGAAGGCAGTAGGTTCTGCTTCTGAAATAACAAAAGGAATCTTTTTCTTTATCGCTTTCCGGCTTGCCAAGGGGAGGTCTTCACTGTAGGGTGTGTTGTACATTTTCAAACTCTCTTCGTTCCACAACTCATCATAAGCAGCTTTCAACTCATTGTAAACGCCAACGTAGGTCTTGTAATTCGTGCCTCTGTCGTTTTTAAGCGAGATTATAGCGGCTGAGGGTTTCTCTGCCAAATCGGAACGATGCATTGGGTTGGAAATGAACTCTTTGGTCCTTTCTCTCAAGTTTTTTACAGAAGCTAATTCGCCTCGCACCAGGAGTTGGTTTTGAGCATTTACCAAAACGGAAAACACGTTTCGCGTTTTCAATTTTTGAATATCAGGCTCCTCATCCGACCAGGGAGGTAATTTAACCGTAATGCCTTTATCCACATCTATGGTGGTGGTGACGAGGAAAAAAATCAACAACAAGAAGGCTATGTCTGCCATGGACCCCGCGTTGATTTCCTGGTTCAACTTGTCTCGACTACTTTTTTTAGCCATATCAAATTATTTAAAAAAGTTACGGATTTCAGAAAGCACAAAGGAAGCCACTGCTATGGCGGCAATGATTCCGGTAGAGGATATTGCCGCACTGACATATTTGCTTATTCCATCGGTGATGCCCTGCCTTTGATAAAGTTCAACGTCGGAAGTCGGGGGGGCTGCCTGTGCCATGGAATAGGCGATAAAAAATATAGCAATAATAGCTACTACCGCGATAATTCCTTTGAGCGCTCCTTTCCAGTCGGTTGCCATTTGGAAAAGACCAAATAAAAGCATGGCAATAGCAGCTATCACTAATAAGGCTACGGCTGCATAGAGACCAAACATGAAAATATTGCCTTCTTCAGAACTCGGCCGGGCTTTTTCCTCTAGGGCATTAAAGGCCTCCAAGCCAGTTGAAGCAATTACATAATAAATCACGGTAATCAAAATACCAAAACCGAAGGCGAGGATTTGTCCGTTTTTAGTTAAATATTTATACATGATGGTATGGATTTCTATTTAAAGGTAAGGAGTACAAGAGCATTCAGGGATATTGAGAGGGGTAACTCGGTTTCTTTTCATGGCCTTTTACGTCAAGCCATGCAAGCCCTTTGTCAATACTCGATTACTCAATACTCGATGCCTGAAAATTAATTTTTACTAAATACATTGTTTGAAGCCATGATATCCACCAAGGCGATAGAAGCATCCTCCATCTTATTGACAATTCCGTCAATTTTAGAGATAATGTAGTTGTAGAAAATTTGCAGGATAATAGCCACCACCAAACCAAATACGGTAGTCAAAAGGGCTACTTTGATACCTCCTGCCACGACGGACGGAGAAAGGTCGCCAACGGCTTCGATGCGGTCAAAAGCGCCAATCATGCCGATAACCGTTCCCATAAACCCAAGCATCGGGGCTACGGCGATGAAAAGCGAAATCCAAACCAAGCCTTTTTCCAACAAGCCCATTTGGACACTGCCGTAAGAAACGATAGCTTTTTCAACGGCTTCAGGACCATCATCCGCATTTTTCAAGCCTTCGTATAAAACGCTTGCTGTAGGACCTTGCGTAGAACGACAGACTTCCTTTGCTCCTTCGATATCCCCCGATTTGAGGTTCTCATCGATTCGTTGAAGCAGTTTGTCTGTATTGGCAGTAGCGATATTGAGGGTAATAATCCTTTCAATGCAAAATGCCAATCCGAGAATCAAACAAATCAGGACGAGGCTCATAAATGACCAACCGCCTTCAATGAATTTTTCTTTTAAAACCTGAAACCCAGAGGCTTCGGGAACTTCTTCATCTGTGGCTTGATCAGCTACATTATCAGCTGCCGGTTGGGTGGTTTCATCCACGGCCTGCTCTGTAGAATCTGTGGCTTCATTTTGGGAATATACCGTAGAAGCTGAAAATAATGCCAGGCTGAATACAAGTAATAGTGCAAATAACTTTCGCATAGTCAATAAGGTTTTACGATTGTTTTAGAATGAATTTGTTCGTTAATTTAATTTCCCATTGTTCGTTGGAAATTTAAAAAAAAACCAACAACGAACAACGAAAGTATGCGGAGAGAGTGGGATTCGAACCCACGATACCCTTTTGGAGTATACACGCTTTCCAGGCGTGCGCCTTAGACCGCTCGGCCACCTCTCCCTAGGTCTAATGGCTTGCCTTTGAAAAAGAACTTTTTTAGCGCTCAGGCTAACTTCCACTTTGCCAAGGTTTCCATTTTCACATTGGACAAATCACTTTGAGCGGAGCAAAAATAATTATTCAGAACTTTTTAACAAGTCGGGATGGCACAAAAATTATAAAAAGATGTTACAATTCAAAATTTTTTCAAAAAGGATACCGCTAAAAGACACTTTTTATTAAAAAATGAAGAACAGGACATATGTTTTTCAGATGCTTTTCGATGAAAAAATGGTGCTTGCATGGGCCGCGTCTTTCTCAAATATTTTACGCGCATTGGCGCTCGTGATTGCCCCTATTTCCTTTATATCCAAACCTTTAACCTCCGCCAATTTTTTGGCTATCAGAGGGAGGTAGGCGCTTTCATTTCGTTTGCCACGATGCGGGACAGGGGCTAAATAGGGCGAATCGGTTTCCAAAACCACATAATCGGGTGGAACGGATTTCATCGTCGCATCTAAACCTGCATTTTTAAAAGTAAGCACTCCGCCGATGCCCAAATAGAATCCCAGGGAAATGATTTCATTGGCTTGCTTCGCCGTTCCTCCAAAGCAATGGAAAATGCCTCGAAGCCTATCTTCTTTTTCTTCCTTTAATATTTCAAGTATTTCATCAGTGGCTTTCCTTGAATGGATGACAATGGGCAAATCGAGTTTCTTAGCCCATCCGATTTGAGTGCGAAAGGCGGCTTTTTGTTCCTCTGCAAAGGTGGTGTCCCAATGCAAATCCAAACCTATTTCGCCCACCGCACAAAAAGGCCGTTTCCACAGCCAATCTTTGACAATGGCCAATTCTTCGCGGTAATTTTCCCGAACCGAACACGGATGCAAGCCCATCATGGCAACGCATTGCTGCGGATGGCTAGCTTCCATGTCTAACATAGCCTCGATGGTTGTACTGTCAATGTTGGGAAGGTAAAATTGTTCTACCCCGTTTTGAGTGGCTCTTTCGAGTATTTCCTGGCGGTCGTGGTCGAACTCCTTTAAATAAAGATGTGTGTGCGTGTCAATCAAAATGCTGCCCTGTTTTTTTAAAAAATTCCAATCCGATGCAGCACAAAAGTAAAATTAATAACACTGCAAACCAACAAAAGAGACCTCCCATAGTGTACAGGCTTATTTTTTTTTGAACTCCTTTTGGCTTTAAATTAAAAAATCTTTGATACCTTTTTACATTTGCAGTTTTAAAATTAAAATTTTGCAACAAAATAATTTCAAAGATAGAAATGGCACAACCTACCGACTTGTTTAAAAAATTGATAGCCCACTGCAAAGAATATGGTTTCATTTACCAATCGAGTGAAATTTATGATGGATTGGGCGCGGTGTATGATTACGGACCTTATGGTTCGGAATTGAAAAAAAACATCAAAGAATATTGGTGGAAAGCCATGGTGCAAATGCACGAAAACATCGCAGGCATAGACGCTGCCATTTTCATGCACCCGAAAACGTGGAAGGCTTCCGGTCATGTGGACGCCTTCAACGACCCGCTGATAGACAACAAAGACAGCAAAAAACGCTACCGCGCCGACCAATTGATTGAAGGCTACATGGAAAAACTGGAATCGAAAATTGCCAAAGAAGTGGCCAAAGCTGCCAAGCGTTTTGGCGATTCCTTCGACGAGAAACAATTCCGGGAAACTCATCCTCGCGTGCTGAAATATCAGGAACAGCGCGAAGCCGTCCGGCAACGCCTGGCAACTGCCATGACCAATGGCGATTTAGAGGAGTTGAAAGCAATGATTGTAGAGTTGGATATTGCCGACCCGGAAACCGGTTCGCGCAATTGGACGGAAGTGCGGCAGTTCAATCTGATGTTTTCCACCCAATTGGGCAACATCGCCGGCGAGGAAGGCAAACTCTACCTTCGCCCGGAGACGGCGCAAGGAATTTTCGTCAATTTTCTGAATGTTCAAAAAACGACCCGCCAAAAGATTCCTTTCGGCATCGCCCAAATCGGCAAGGCCTTCCGCAACGAGATTGTGGCGCGGCAATTCATCTTCCGGATGAAGGAATTCGAGCAGATGGAGATGCAGTTTTTTATCAAACCCGGCACTCAAAAAACCTGGTTCGAATTCTGGAAAGCGCAACGGCTTCTTTGGCACAAAGCCCTCGGCACCCCTGCCGAAAAACTGCGTTTCCACGAACACGACAACCTGGCGCACTACGCCGATGCTGCGGTGGATATCGAATTTCAGTTCCCCTTTGGCTTCAGAGAATTGGAAGGCATTCACTCCCGCACCGATTTTGACCTGACCAGCCATCAGGAACTTTCCGGCAGGAAGATGCAATATTTCGACCCGGAAATGAACGAAAGTTATGTCCCCTATGTGGTGGAAACCTCTATCGGTTGCGACCGGATGTTCCTCGCTTTGTTGAGCAATGCCTTAGTTGAAGAAGTGGTTCCAGGTTCAAAAGACCCAAACAACACTCGCGATGTTTTGAAATTGCACCCAGCCTTAGCCCCGATAAAATGTACGGTCTTGCCGCTGAAGCGCAACGAAGAAACCCTCGTTGAAAAGGCAAAAGGCATTTTCAATAAACTGAAATTATCTTTCAATTGCCAATACGACGACACGGGCAGTATCGGAAAATTGTACCGCCGCCAAGATGCCATCGGAACGCCTTTTTGCTTGACCGTTGACTTTGAAACCCTCGAAAATGAAACCGTGACGATTAGGGAGCGCGACAGCTTGCAACAAGAACGGCTGCCGATTGAGAAAGTAGCCGAAATGGTGAGCAAACGGGTGGATATGAAGCAGTTGTTGGTTGATTCGTTGATTGGCTGACACGTTTATTCGTTGTTGGTTGATTCCGTACTTTGACTAAAGCCCAATTGATTTATAATCAATAACGCACGACCGAACAATTCAAAATTTCAGAAGCCCAAATCTCACCGTTCCTAAAAGTGTAATTTACTGATAAAAATCTTTAAAAAATGCCGGCAGATGCCGCAAGGCGGCGAGTTCACGCTGCTTCGCATGCACCTCTGCTGCGGGGTAGCCGAAGTAAATTTTTCCGCCGGGTAAATCTTTCGAAACCCCTGATTTGGCGCCGATGATTGCCCCTTTCCCGATGCGGATATTTTGTGCCAAACCTGCCTGCCCGTTGACAACCACCCAATCTTCTAAAATGGTCTTTCCGCCAATACCGACCTGCCCGGCTATGAGGCAGTTCTTTCCAATCACCACTCCATGACCTATATGAACCTGGCAGTCCAATTGGCTGCCTTTGCCAATGACCGTATCTCCCGAAACGCCTTTGTTCACGGTACAATTTGCCCCAATTTCAACCTCGTCTTCAATGATGACCCGGCCGCCTGAGCGCCATTTTTCATAGGACCTGTTCGCCTGTTTTTGAAAATAAAAAGCATCGGTTCCGATGACGCTTCCCGCTTGTATCGTCACCTTGTTGCCAATAAGAGTGTGTCCGGCAATGACCACATTTGCCTGAATGTGACAATGTTCGCCGATGCGCACCTGATGCCCGATGACTGCCCCCGGTTCGATGATGGAGGAAGGGTGGATGGTGGCTGTTTCACTGATGTTTGCCGTCAGCGGCTGAAAAGGGCGATGTTCCCGAACCAATTGGCTATAGGCATGGAAAGGATTGTCGCAAAGCAGCAGGGCCTTGCCTTTTGGGCAATCCGTTTTTTTGCTCAAAAGGATAATACTCGCTTCCGATTGGAGCGACTTTTTAAAATATTTCGGCATGTCGGCGAAGGTGATGTCACCTTTTTCCACTTTGTGAATTTCATTGATGCCGAGTGCGAGCAAGGTTTCGTCGCCGATGATTTGGGCCTTTATTTTTCGAGCGATTTCTTTGATAGGAATAGGCGCTGGAAATTTCATTTTTTAAAAATTTTGGGTCAGATTTGCATATTGCGAACAAATAAATGAATGACACAAGGGGTGCAAAGATGGGAAGTTATTTCTTTTGAAAGGATTTATGAATGAACCGAATTTTAAAACCAAGAAGCAGTTTAAAAAACATTTGAACATTTCCGTCCTCTGAGTTTTTCAAACAGTTTCAAACCAAAATCCAAAATAGATGCATCTCGAAAATCTAATCATGCAAGACCTCAAGGCGGCCATGAAAGCCAAAGACAAAGCTGCCATGCGCGGTATCCGCGCCATAAAATCGGCTATTTTGCTCGCCAAAACAGATGGCAGTGGGCAGGACCTGAATGAGGAATGGGAAATAAAAATGCTCCAAAAATTAGTCAAGCAGCGTAAAGATTCGCTCAATATTTACGAAAAGCAAAACCGGGAGGATTTGGCCCAAATCGAGCGGGAAGAAATTGCCGTCATCGAAAAATACCTGCCAAAGCCATTGAGTGAAGCAGACCTGGAAGCTTTTTTGAAAAAGATTATCGAAGAGACGGGCGCTTCGGGCATGAAAGATATGGGAAAAGTGATGGGTTTGGCAAATAAACAACTCGCCGGGAAGGCCGATGGCAGAACGATTGCCGGGGTGGTAAAAAAATTGCTCGGGTCCTGACTAATTATTGCAACAAACCATAGGCATTTCATTAAACACAAAACGATGGCGCAGGATTACGACAAGATTGTCAAAGAAAACCTGAAACCCAACATCGATGCCCTTTTGGAGATTTTTTTCAAAATTAGTGTTGCCAAAACCCAACAGCTTGATATTCGGCTTCAGCATACTATTGAAAAAGAGCCCGATTTTTTGTTTAAAGTTATTGAAAAGAAGCCAAAAGAAGATTATGCCGTCCAGGTAGAATTTCAGGCTTCCGACAAAGAACACGAAAACTATATCCTCTACCGATGTATCCTCTACAAGGGTTTGATATTATTCAGAGAGCGTATTCCACTGCGACAGTTCGTCGTATATATGGGCAATGAACCACCGCGAATGAAAACCGAATACAAAGACGATTATACTACTCATAAAATAGAGTTGATAAATTTCAAAAGCATCGATTACCACTTTTTTCTGAGTTCAGGCCGTCCGGAATTGGTAGTATTTGCGATACTTGCAGACTACAAGAACCAAAACCCAATGGC
>Ga0114931_10003886_pt1 | contig 18773 bp, 14 predicted proteins | sample 2SBtaG_FD_89579 | JGI IMG/M metagenome (GOLD analysis project Ga0114931, IMG submission 89579) | Deep subsurface microbial communities from Kolumbo volcano to uncover new lineages of life (NeLLi) - 2SBTROV14_V59a metaG | ecosystem: Environmental > Aquatic > Marine > Volcanic | place: Kolumbo...
CTGACGCTCGACCGCGACGGCCGGCTCGATGTCGCCGCCCTCGCCGGCGCCGGCGCCACCACCGGGCCGCTGACGATCGCCATCAACGCCGGCAAGCGGCCACTGCTCGCCGACGAGGGCGGTGCGTTCCGCTACGCGATCGAACTGGCGCTGCCCGAAACCACCGTCACCTTGGCCAGCGACGGAGCGCCAAAAGCGGTCACCGTCGCCCCCCCCGCCCTCGCCCTCGCCGGGACGATCGGTGGCGATGCGACGGCGACCGTCTCGGGCGCCCGGGTCGCGGCGCCGGCCTGGTCGCTCGCCGCCGACGGCATCGACGCCGCGATCGCGCTCGCGCCCGGGCAAGGCTCGCGCGGCGCCATCACCGTCGCCCGCCTTCGCCAGACCACCGACGCACCGGCGCTGGCGCCGATGCGGATCGCCGGCGACATCGGCCTCGACGGCGACACCGCGACCTTCTCGGGCAAAGTCGGCACCGCCGATCGCCGGGTCGAAATCGCGGTCGAGGCGCGACACGATCTCGCCAGCGGACGCGGCACGGCCAAGATCGCGCTGGCGCCGCTGCGTTTGGTGTCGCCGTTCCTGGAGCCGGCCGATCTGGTTCCCGCGCTCGGCGGGCTGATGCTCCAGACCCGGGGCGAGATCGGGGTCAAGGGAACGGTCGCGTGGACCGAGAGCGGGCACGACGCCGATATCGCGGTGCTGGTCAAGGACCTCTCGACCCGGCTCGGCCCGGTGACGGTCGAGAAGCTCAATACCGTGATCCGCCTCGACCGCCTGTGGCCGCCCCGGACGCCGCCCGGCCAGGAGATCGCGATCGGGCTGATCGACGCCGGCCTGCCGCTGACCGACGGGGTGGTGCGCCTGCGTCTCGACGGCGCCGGCGCGGCGGTGATCGAACACGGCCTTTGGCACTGGGCGGGCGGCACGATCAGCGTCGCCGACGTTACCGTGACCCCGGGTCGGGGCGATTACGACATCGTGCTCGGGGTCGAGGGCGTCGATCTCGCGCGCATCGCGGCGCTCGCCGAGATCGATGGGTTGAAGGCCAGCGGACGGCTCGACGGGCGCATCCCGGTCACCGTCCGCGACGGGGTGTTGACCATCGCCGGCGGCAAGCTGACGGCGCCCCCCGGCGGCAGCGTGCGCTACGCCCCGAGCGCGCCGCCGGCCGCATTGCGGAACGGCGGCGATGCGGTTACCCTCATGCTTACCGCGCTGAGGAATTTTCGCTATGACAGCTTGGCCATTACCCTCGACCGCCCGGCCAACGGCGACGCCAAGGTCGGCGTTCATATCGGCGGTGCGAACCCCGATCTCTATGAAGGCTATCCACTCAAATTCAATCTCACCCTCAACGGCAAGCTCGAGGACCTGTTCACGCGCGGGCTCGAGGGCTACCGCATCCCGGCGGCGATCCGCGAACGCCTGCAGCGTTTCGGCGGTTGAGGCGCGGCGAGTATGACGGTCAAGACAGGGATGGGCAAGGCATGGATGGCGCTGTTCGGATCGCTGGTCCTGCTCGCCGCTTGCCAGCCTAAGCTCCAGATCGAAGCGCCCAAGAAACCGATCGTGATCAATCTCAACATCAAGATCGAGCAAGAGGTGCGGGTGAAGGTGGAGAAGGAGGTCGAGGACCTGCTCAAGAAAGACGGGGAATTATTCTGACATGCCCGCGACAGTGACAAGAGTGACGGTCGTCCTGGCCCGCGCGTTCGCGATCGTCCTGGTGGTCGCGATCGGCGTCTGGTCGCAGGCGGCGATGGCCGGCGCGCTGGACGCCGCCAAGGCCGCCGGCCAGGTCGGCGAGCGGATCGACGGCTATGTCGGTATCGTCGATGCCAACGCCCCGGCCGAGGTCAAGGCCCTGGTCGCCGACATCAACGCCAAGCGCCGGGCCAAATACGAACAGATCGCCGCCGACACCGGCACCACCCTGACCGCGGTCGAGGTGATCGTCGGCCAGAAGCTGATCGCGCGCGCCAAGCCGGGCGAGTTCGTCACCGACCAATCGGGCCGCTGGGTGCGAAAATAGGCCGCGAAATAGGCCGCGCTCGGGATAGCGTCCTCGCCTGTTCGGACGCGCGTCGCGCTCAGGCGTCGTCGCCGAACTTGATGCCCTGGGCGAGCGGCAGCGCGTTCGAATAATTGATCGTGTTGGTCTGCCGCCGCATGTAACTCTTCCAGGCGTCGGAGCCCGATTCGCGCCCCCCGCCGGTATCCTTCTCGCCGCCGAAAGCGCCGCCGATCTCGGCCCCGCTGGGACCGATGTTGACGTTGGCGATGCCGCAATCGCCGCCCTCGGCCGAGAGAAACCGCCCGGCCTCGCGAATGTCGGTGGTGAAGATGCAGGACGACAGGCCCTGGGGCACGTCGTTATGCAGGGCAATCGCCTGGTCGAGATCGCGGTAGCGGAGCGCGTAGAGGATCGGCGCGAAGGTCTCCTCGCGCACGGTTTCGGTCTGATCCGGCATCTCGACGATCGCCGGCGCGACGTAATAGGCGTCGGGGTATTGGTCGGCCAGCATCCGCTCGCCGCCATGCACCACCCCGCCCTCGTCACGGGCGCGCGCCAACGCCGCTTGCATGCGTTCATAGGCACCTCCGTCGATCAACGGCCCGATCAGGTGGTCGACCAGCGGATCGCCGATGGTCACCGAGGCGTAGGCCCGCCGCAGCCGCGCCACGAGGGTGTCGTGAATGTCGTCGTGAACGATGATCCGGCGCAGCGAGGTGCAACGCTGGCCGGCGGTGCCGACGGCGCTGAACAGGATGGCGCGGACGGCCATGTCGAGGTCGGCCGAGGGGGCGACGATCATGGCGTTGTTGCCGCCGAGTTCCAGCAGCGAGCGGCCGAGCCGGCGCGCCACCCGCTCGCCCACCGCGCGGCCCATGCGGCAGCTCCCGGTGGCGCTGACCAGGGCGACGCGGCGGTCGTCGACCAGCGCCTCGCCGATCTCGCGCTCGCCGACGACGATGTCGAGCAGGCCCTCGGGCGCGTCGCCGAAGCGCGCCGTCGCCCGGGCGAACAATCGCGCGCAGGCGAACGCCGTCAGCGGCGTCTTTTACGACGGCTTCCAGATCACCGGGTCGCCGCAGACGATGGCCAGGGCGAAGTTCCACGCCCAGGGCGCGACCGGAAAGTTGAAGGCCGTGACGACCCCGACCACGCCCAGCGGGTGCCAGGTCTCCATCATCATGTGCCCGGGGCGCTCGGAGGCGATGGTCAGGCCATGAAGCTGGCGCGAGAGACCGACCGCGAAGTCGCAAATGTCGATCATCTCCTGCACTTCGCCCTTGCCTTCCTCGAGGATCTTGCCGCTCTCGACCGTGACCAGGGCGCCGAGGTCGTCCTTGGCCGCGCGCAAGGTCTCGGCGAATAGGCGGATCAACTCGCCCCGGCGCGGCGCCGGCGCCATCCGCCAGCGGCGAAAAGCGGCCTCGGCGCGGCCGATCTTGGCGCTTACATCCTCGGCTCGATCGGCGGCGACGCGCGCGATCTCGGCGCCATCGATCGGGGACTTGACGACGTGATCGCCGGCGTGGGCCGCGTCGGTGATGCCAAGCGATGAGAAAAGCGCGCTCACCTCAACCATGTCCAAGGCTCCTGAAGCGATTTTGAAAGTGGGAGACGGGGCCGGCAACCCGGCGCGGCCGCACCCCGGAATTCCGCGACTGTCGGGATTCCTTACAGGCCGCGCGGCCCCGATTCAACGGCTTTGTCGTCCGCCGTTGCAGTCTATTCCACGGGTGGCGGCGCATGGCTGACGGCGGGGCGCCCGGATAGAGTAGCGATCAGGTGTCGGTATTTTTTACAGTTGGGCAGGTGAAGATTTCGTCGTAACCACTTAACCTATTGAATTCATTAAATACAGCTTCTCTGGCACATGACTTGCATATCTGTAGGGCAGGCAGTCAAGGCCAGCCGCCGGTCGATTCCCCGATCCGTGGCGTGGCGACGATGCGCGGGCCCGGCGCCGTAGGTAGCGGCGAGGGATCGTGTACGACCTTAGCGGTTGGCGCCCGGGAACGGTCGCCCGGGTATATTCGGCCAAGGAGGCTAGTGAGATGGTTTCGAGGTTTTTCAAGATGGGCTACGCGGCGGCATTCGGCGCGGCGGCGCTCCTGATCGCGGCGGCGGTCCCGGCCCAGGCGACGGTGATCGGGTTCAACGTGACGGTTACCGGCGGTTCCAATTTGGCGCTGTTCGGAACTTCTCTAGGCGCGGTTAGCATGGGGAGCGCCGACTTCAGCGATCCGTTCACGGGTGTCGGCACCGAGTTGATCACCATCAACACGCCTGACACGGTCTCGTTCAACGTCGGCACGGCGCTGTTCTCGCTCGCCAACGCCGCGTTCGACCCCGATATCGAGTTCGTCGCCGGCGCCTTCAACAAGATGGATTACACCTCTAATTCATTCGCTTGTGGCGCCAATCAGTGCACGTTCGACACCAATGGATTGTTCAGTACCTGGGCGATCACGGACACCGACAGCGCTTCGCTGGCCTCGGGTACCTTCTCGCCCAAGGGCGTTCCGGAGCCGATGACTCTGGCTCTGCTGGGCGTCGGTTTGGTGGGGATCGGCGCGGCGCGGCGGCGCAAGACGGCCGCCGCCGCCTGATCGCGGCGCGCGACGGAGTTCATCAATCACGCGGCGGCTCGGTTCGGGGCCGCCGCGATCCGTTTGGCGCTGGCGTTAACCACCGCCGCATAGTTCGATGCTAGACTGTGTCGGTTTGGAATTCCGTGCCGGGGGGCCGCCATGAAACGCCTCATCCTCGCCCTCCTCTCCCTGACCCTGGGCATGACCGCCGCCCAGGCCGCCGACCCGATCGCCCGCAAGCGTCTGCGAGTAATGAGCGCGTGTAGCGGCTGCGATCTCAGCGATCTCGAGATGCCGCTCGCGTCGCTCGCCCGCGCCGATCTGCGCGACGCGGTTCTGGTCCGCGCCAATCTCGCCAACGCGACCTTGACCAAGGCCAATCTTTCCGGCGCCAAGGCGCGTGACGCCAATCTCAACGGCTCCAATCTCAAATTCGCCGATCTTCGCAACGCCGATTTCAGCGGCGCCGATCTCGGCAACGTCGACTTCACGCGCGCCAACCTCTCGCGCGCGATTTTCGCCGGCGCCAACCTCTCGCGCAGCGATTTCGCCGGCGCCGATCTGTCCCGCGGCGACTTGGCGACCGCCAACCTCGATGGCGCCAGCCTGGTCAAGACCCGGCTCAACCGCGCCCGCCTCGCCGGCGCCAGCCTGCGCCGCGCCAACCTCGAGACGGCCGACCTCACCGAGGCCGACCTCGCCGGCTCGATCCTCGACGAGGCCGTGTTGCGCCGGGCGCGGCTCAATGGCGCCACCCTCGACGGCGCCCATCTCAACGGCAGCGATCTCGAGCGCGCCGACCTGACCCGCGCCAGCCTCAAGAAGGTCCAACTGATCGGCGCCATTCTGACCCGCGCGCGACTGAACGGCGTCGATTTCACGGCGGCCAATCTCACCGACGCCAATCTGGGCGGCGTCATCATGGAACGGGCGCGCCTCGATGGCGCCATCCTCGCCGGCGCCACGTTGACCGGGGCTCGAATGTCGCGGGCGAGCCTGCGCGGCGCCGATCTGTCGAACAGCTATCTGACCAAGGCCGATCTCCGCGACACCGATATGCGCAAGGCCAAGCTCGTCGGCGCCGACCTCAACCGTGCCAATCTCGCCGGCGCCAAGCTCAAGCGGGCCAAACTCAAGGGCGCGGTTCTCACCGGCGCGACGCTCGAGGGCGCCGAATTCGCCGGCGCCGATCTCCGCGACGTCGACCTGACGGGCGGTCGGCTCGACAAGGCCAACTTCGCCGGCGCGCGCCTCAACGGCGCCAAGCTCGCCAACGTCAGGCTCGGCAAAGCGAATTTAACCGGCGCCGATCTCCGTGGCGTAGACCTTTCCCGCGCCGCCATGACGTATTCTATCTTCAAAAAAGCCAACCTGGCCAAGGCTCAACTCGGCGGCGCCGATCTTTATGGCGCGCGCTTCGCCGGCGCCAATTTGAGCGGCGCCGATCTGTCGCGGGTGCGGCTCCAACGCGGCGACCTCGCCGGCGCCAATCTGCGCGGCGCCGATCTGAGCGGCAGCGATCTCTCTCTCGTCTCCTTCAAGGGCGCCGATCTTACCGGGGCGAGCCTGGTCAAGGCCAGAATGAACACCAACGACTTCACCGACGCGAACCTGACCGGCGCTGAATTCGGATGGCCGGAAAACGACGCCTACGCCGCCATATACTGCAATACGACCATGCCCGACGGCAGCGTGCTCAACGACGGTTGCCCGAAGTAACGGCGGCCGCGGACGCCGCTGGCGCAATGGCCCGTTTCTCGTCCTCTTAATCGGCGGCGTTTGGACGCTCGACGATCGCGGCGTAGAGCCGGCGCACCTCGGCCTGCGCGTGGAGAAGCGCGCGGCGCAGGCTCTCGAAATCGGGTTGCTCGCAGGCCCGGGCGACCAGTCGGCGCAAACCGTCGGAAGCGTGGTCCTCGACCCGGTCGCCGCCGACCGTGAGCCTGAGAATGCCGCGTAGACGGCGCATCAGCCGCGCGGCCGCGATCAGGGTCGCCGCATCCTCGGGCGCGAGCGCGCCGGCGGCGCCCAGACGATGCAAGGCGTCGAGAGTATTGGGCGACGGCACATCGGGGCGGTCGGCGGCGACGCGAAGCTGGAGATACTGGACGATGAACTCGATATCGACCAGACCGCCGCGCGCGTGCTTAGTCCGCCAGGGATTGTCGCCGGGGTGCTCGGCGGCGATGCGGCGGCGCATGTCTGCAACGTCGGCGCGCAGCCGTTCGGGGTCGCGCGGCCGGGCCAGCACTTGGCGGATGCCCTCGTTCAGGCGAGCGACCAGCGCCGGCGGCCCGGTGATCACCCGCGCCCGGGTCAGGGCCATGTGCTCCCACGTCCAGGCTTCGTCGCGCTGGTAGGCGAGAAAGCTCTCGACCGCCGAGGCCACCGGCCCCGACTTGCCCGAGGGACGGAGGCGCATATCGATCCGGTAGAGCCGGCCGGCGGCGGTGAGCGCGCTCAAGGCGTTGATCAGCCACTGGCCGAGGCGGGTGAAATACTGGCTTACCGGCAACGGCCGGGCGCCATCCGAGACGGCGTCGAGATCGTCGGCGGCATAGATAAACAAAAGATCGAGGTCCGACGAAACGGTCATCTCGCGGCCGCCCAGATTGCCCATGCCAATGATCGCCAGTCCCGCGTCCGGTGGCGTCCCGTGACGGTCGGCGAAGGCTTTCGCGACCCGGGGCGCGAGGCTGGTCAGCACGGCGTCGGCGAGATCGGCCAGAGCGGCACCGGCGAGGTCGGGCGCGATCTGGCCTTGCAGGCACTGGACGCCGATGCGGAAGGCGTGATCGTGGGCGGCGCGGCGGGCGTTATCGAGCAGGCCCTCGTAGTCGCGCGCCATCGCCAAATGCTCGTCCAACATCGCTGTCAGGGCGCGCGCGTCGGGCAGCGGGTCGAGGAAATCGGGGCCCAGCACCGCGTCGAGCAACCCGACGTTGCGGCCCAGGGTCTCGGCCAGGCTCGGCGCCGTGCCCATGATCTCCGCCACCAGGTCGAGCAGGCCGGGATTGGCGTGGATCATGGCGAAAAGCTGAATCCCGGCCGGCAGCCGCGCGAGAAAGGCGTCGAAGCGGGCAAGGGCCACGTCCGGATCGCTGGTCTTGGCAAAGGCGGCCAAGAGGGTGGGCATGAGCTCGGTCAGGATCTGGCGCGCGCGGGTGCTGCGCAGTGCCCGATAGCGGCCATGGTGCCAGCCGCGCACGATGGCGCCGACCGCCGGGCCGTCGGCGTAGCCGAGCGCGGCCAGCGTCGCCAGGGTGCCGGGGTCGTCGTCGGCGCCGGTGAATACCAGATTGCCGCTCGGCGCCAACGGCGGCGCCTCCTCGAACAGCTCGCCATAACGCCGCTCGACGGTCATCAGAACCGCCCGCGTCGCGTCGGCGAAGGCGGCGCCCGAGGGGTAGCCCAGGAAATCGGCGAGGTCATCGAAGGCGGCCTCGTCCTCGGGCAAGCTATGGGTCTGGCGGTCGTCGATCATCTGCAGGCGGTGTTCGACCCGGCGCAGGAAGCGGTAGCTCTCGCCGAGTTCGCCGGCGACCTCGGGGGCGATGCGCCCGGCGGCGGCCAGGGCGTCGAGCGCGTCGCGGGTGGCGCGCGCCCCGAGCGTCGGATCGCGACCGCCCCAGATGAGTTGCTGTGTCTGGGCGAAGAACTCGATCTCGCGGATGCCGCCGCGACCGAGCTTGAGGTTGTGGCCGCGCACCGCGATCTCGCCGCCGCCGAAATGGGCGTTGATCTGGCGCTTGATCGAATGGATGTCCTGGATGGTCGCGAAATCGAGGTTCCGACGCCACACGAAAGGCCGGAGGGTGTCGAGAAAGGCGCTTCCGGCCGCCGCGTCGCCGGCGATCTGGCGGGCCTTGATCATCGCCGCCCGTTCCCAGTTCTGGCCCAGGCTCTCGTAGTAGGTCTCGGCCGCGACCGTCGAAATCGCCACCGGCGTCGCGCCGGGATCGGGGCGCAAGCGAAGATCGGTGCGAAAGACATGGCCGTCGGCGGTGCGGGTCTGCAACAAGCGAACCAGATTGCGGGTCAGGCGGACGAAGACCTCCTGGGCGGAACGCTTGCCGGTCACCGACGCCACGTCGGGGTCGTAGAGGACGATGATGTCGATATCGCTTGAATAGTTGAGTTCGCCCGCGCCGAGCTTGCCGAGACCGAGCACGATCAGGCCGCTGCCGACGGCGGGATCGTCGGGATCGTCGATGGCGATCAGGCCGGCCGTGGCGGCGGCCCGCAGAAGATGCGCGATCGCCGCCCCCACCGCCGCGTCGGCGAAACGGCTGAGAGCGTCGGTCACCGTCTCCAACGGCCAGGCGCCGGCGATATCGGCCAATGCCACCGCCAGCGCCAGCCGCCGCCGCGCCCGGCGCAAGGCGCTCATCAGGCGCTCGTCGCCGGTCTCGACCATGGCCCCCGTCTCGCCGATGAGCCGCTCGACCGCGATCGCCGGGCCATTTTCGAACAGGCATCGCGTGAAGCGTGGATCGACGATCAGGCAATGGCCGAGAAAGGGACTGTGGGCGAAGACCCTGGCCAACAGCGCGGCGGCGGCCGGATGGTCGAGGAGGCGGGCCATGAAGTCGCCCTCGCCGGACGCGCGCGCGGCCTCGCGCAACCGCGCGAAACCGACCTCGGCGCGCGGATGCGCCTGGTCTTGGGGGGAAACGGCGATATCTGATAGAAGGGTTGGGTCAATCATGCGGCGGGCCGAGTTGGCGCACTCTGCGCGAAGCGCGCCGAGCCGGTCAAGACAAGTCAAGCGTCGTGCGGATCATAAAGCGTCATACCAACAAAGGGCCGTGCCAAGCGTGATCCGTCCGACGATCCGTTTCTGCCTCCATTGCATCGCGGCGACCGTCGCCGCCGCGACCGTCGTGTTGGCGGTCGGCGCCTGGCGCCTGGCCAGCGGGCCGATCTCGCTCGGCTTCATCAGCCCCTATCTCCAAGACGCCTTGCGCGAGAGCGATTCGCCCTATCGCTTCACCTTCAGCGACACCGTGCTGACCTGGGCCGGCTGGAACCGCAACCTCGATATCCTGCAACGCGACGTGCGCATCCTTGGCCCCGACGGCGCGGTTCTGGCCGAGGCGCCCGAGCTGTCGCTGACCCTCAGCCTATCGGCGCTTCTGCGCGGCATCGTGGCCCCGACCAGCATCGAGATCGTCGCCCCGCGCGTGCGCCTGGTGCGCGACAAGGATGGGCGTTTCGTCCTCGGTCTCGGCGGCGAGGACGGCGGCGGCCTGGCCGCGCCCCTGTTCGCCGATTTGCTGGCGCCGCCCGATCCCGACCGGGCGATGGGCTATCTCACCCGCCTCGGCATCGCCGACGCCGATCTCACCGTGATCGATCGTCAACTCGGCGCAGAATGGCGGACGACGTCGGCCAATCTCACCGTCAGCCGCGGCGCCAACGGGATCATGGCGGCGGCCGATCTCCGCGTCGCCATCGCCGGCCATCCGCTGAAGCTCGACGTTTCGGCGCGCTATCCAGCGGCCAATGGCGGGTTCACCGCGCGGGTCGCCTTCGGCGATCTGGTGCCGGCCTGGCTGGCGGTGGACACCCCCGAACTGGCCGCGCTCGATATGCTGCGCCTGCCGATCAGCGGTACCATCGCCCTCGACCTCGACGCCGACATGCTGTTGACCCGGATAGGCTTCGACCTCGCGTCCAAGGCGGGAAAGCTGGCGCCAGCGGTCGCCTTCCCGGACGCCTTCGCCGACGAACCGTTTGCCATCGCCTCGGCGCGCGCCAAGGGAAGCATCGTCCTGGGCGACGAACGATTGGTGCTCGATAAGGCAACGATCGATCTCGGTGGTCCGCGCTTTACCCTCGCCGGAACCCTGGAGGGTTTCGACAAGCAGCCGGCGATCATCATGGACGCCACCGGCGCCGATTTTCCGGCCGACCTGATCGCGCGCTACTGGCCTCGGGGGCTCGGCGCGACGGCGCGCGCTTGGGTCGTCGCCAATCTTCGCGATGGTATCGCGCGCCGCGCCAAGGCCCGGTTCCGCCTCCGCCCCGAGGACTATGCCCGCGACCGCCTACCGCGCGAGGCCCTATGGACACGGCTCGAGATGGACGGCATCACGGTCGATTATTTCGCGCCCCTGCCCCCGATCCGCGAGGCAAGCGGCACGATCCTGATCGACGCCCGTGATCTCAAGGCGACCATCACCGGTGGCGCCATCGGCGACCTTCGCATCGCCAAGGGCACGGTTCGGATCGCCGACATGGGCCATGCGGATCAAACCAGCGTCGATCTCTCGTTCACCGGGCCGCTCGACCAAGCGGTCGGCATTCTCTCCCATCCCCTGCTCGGCTTCACGCAACGGCTCGACCTCGACCCCCGCGACCTCAAGGGGCGCGTCGACGGGCGTTTACGCCTCGACGTTCCCTTACGGTTCGGGACCGGTTTCTCGAACGTCAAGGTTTCCGTCGAGGCCACGCTCACCGATGTCGTCGCCACCGATCTCATCGATGGCTACGATATCGGCGGCGGGCCGCTCAAAATGACCATCGACGACGCCGGCATGGACATAACGGGCGCGGCGACGCTCAACGGTATCCCGGTCAGCTTCGCTTGGCGCGATAATTTCGACGACGACGCGCCGTTCAGGCGCCGCTACGCGGTGGCCGGTCGATTCAACGATTTGGCGCGGCGTGGCCTCGGCATACCCGGCAATGACTATGCCACCGGCCCGGCCGATATCGACATCGACATGCTGGGCTTCGCCGACGGAAGCAGGACTTGGCATATCTCGGCGTCGCTCGTTGATACGGTGCTGCGGGCGCCGGCGATCAAGTGGCGAAAGCCGGCCGGGGTACCGGGACTTTTACGGCTCGATGCCCGCGACCTGCCCGGCAAGCCGGTCACGATCAAGAGCTTTTCCCTTTCCGCCGGCGATCTCGATGTCGGCGGCGGAATGACGGTGGGCCGCGACGGGCGGTTGCGCCTTCTTCGTCTCGACCGACTGGCCTTCGGCGATAACGATCTCACGGTGACGGTCACCGCGCGGGACGGGGACTATGCCATCGATATCGCCGGGCGATCTCTCGATCTGACTCCGTTCCTGGCCGAGAACGCCGAAACCGTCGAGCCGCCGACATTGCCGCCGTTGACCATCAGCGCGAGCATCGATCATGTCCTTGCAATGGCCGGCCAGAAACTCGACGGCGTGACCGCGACGCTCGACTATCGGGAACAAAGGGTGGAGGCCGCGCGGATGACGGCCAGCCTGGCCAACGGCCAGGACTTCGCGCTCGATATCGCCCGCGACGCCAAGGGCCGCCGGCTGGTGGTGACCGCCGATGACGCCGGCGCCGTGTTCCGCGCCTTCGACGTCTACGGCGACATGGACGGCGGCAAGCTGCGCTACGAGGCGCTGCTCGACGACAGCGGCGCCAAGGACGGACCGGTGCGCGGCGTGCTGACGGTCGACGAGTTCACCATCCGCGACGCCCCGGTGCTGGCCAAGCTGCTGTCGGTCGCCTCGCTGACCGGCTTCTTCGATCTCGTTACCGGCGATGGGCTGCCGTTCACGCGCATGATCCTGCCCTCGGTCAAGCGCGGCGATCGTATCGAGATCCGCGATGGGCGCGCCTTCGGTCCGGCGCTCGGCCTTACCGCCAAGGGAACCATCGACCTGGCCAGCGATACCCTGGATCTCAAAGGCACCCTGGTGCCGGCCTATACTCTCAACAACCTGTTCGGCAAGCTACCTATCCTGGGCAAGCTGCTGGTGCCGACCAAGGGCGGTGGCGTGTTCGCGATCAGCTTCAAGGCGCGCGGCCCGGCCGGCGACCCCAAGATCACGGTCAATCCCTTGTCGGCGCTGACGCCGGGGATTTTCGGGGTGATCTTCTCCGGCGATCGAACCCCGCCGAGTGGCGAAGACGGCGCGCCGCTCTCCGATTCCAGTCGCTGAGGGTCGGTCAGACCGGGCGGACCAGGGCGTGGCGCTTGCGACCGGCCGAGAGCTTGACGAGCCCGTCGGCGGTGGCATCGGCGCTGGTGACGGCTTGGACGTCGCTCTCGATGCGCCGGTCGTTGAGACGCGCCCCGCCCCCCTTGATCAGCCGCCGCGCCTCGCCGCCGCTGGCGCAGAGCCCCGACCGGCGGAGGAGATCGAAAGCGGCGATGCCCGCGTCGAGCTCGGCCCGGGGAATACCGATCACCGGCAGATCGGCGCCATAGGCCCCTTCCTCGAAGGTGCGGCGCGCGGTCTCGGCCGCCTCCCGGGCCGCCGCCTCGCCGTGACAAAGCGCGGTGGCGGCGTCGGCCAGCGCCTTCTTGGCCTGGTTGATCTCGGCGCCCTCGCGGCTTTCGAGACGTTCGATCTCGGCCAGCGGCAGCTCGGTGAACAGGCGCAGGAATCGGCCCACGTCGGCATCGTCGGTATTGCGCCAGAACTGCCAGTAGTCATAAGGCGCGACCCGCTCGGCGTTGAGCCAGACGGCGCCTTGCGCGGTCTTGCCCATCTTGGCGCCCGAGGCGGTGGTGATCAGCGGCGTGGTCAGGCCGAACAGCCGGGGCGGCAGATCGGGATCGGCGAGGCGACGGGCCAGTTCGACCCCGTTGACGATGTTGCCCCATTGATCCGAACCGCCCATTTGCAGGATGCAACCCGCGCGCCGGGCCAGTTCGACGAAGTCGTAGGCCTGGAGGATCATGTAGTTGAATTCGAGGAAGGTGAGCGGCTGGTCGCGTTCCAGGCGCAGGCGCACGCTGTCGAAGCCGAGCATCCGGTTGACCGAGAAGTGACGGCCGTAATCGCGCAGGAAGCGGATGTAGGCGAGATCGTCGAGCCAGTCGGCGTTATTCACCATGACGGCGTCGTCGGGGCCGTCGCCGAAACGCAGGAACTGAGCGAAGACCCGCTGGATCGAGGCGATGTTGCGGTCGATCTCGGCGTCGCTCAAGAGTCGGCGCGCGTCGTCCTTGCCCGAGGGATCGCCGACCTTGGTGGTGCCGCCGCCCATCAGGACGATCGGCCGGTGGCCGCTCCGTTGCAGCCAGCGCAGCAGCATGATCGACACCAGGCTGCCGACATGCAGACTGTCGGCGGTGGCGTCGAAGCCGATATAGGCGACCACCGGCGCGGCCTCGCGGCAGCGCGCGTCGAGCGCGTCGAGGTCGGTGCATTGGTGCATGAAGCCGCGCGCGACGACGGCGCGCAGAAAATCGGATCGGGGTTCGGTCATCGGCGCTTGTCGGTTCGGGGGCGACGTCGGCTATGATGGCCGGCGGCAAGGGCGTCGCTCATTTATCACACTCGCGCGCGCCCGACAACGACGGCGCGGCCATGATCGATCACCCCCCGCGATACGCCCTCGGCCTGATGAGCGGAACCTCGCTCGACGGCATCGACATTGCCCTGATCCGTAGCGACGGCGAGGGCGCGATCGAGCCCGGCCCTTGGGCCGGCCGCGCTTACGAGGTAGCGTTCCGCGATCATCTGCGAAGCGTGGTCGGCGGCGCCGGAGACGTCGCCGCGGTCCAGCGCGACCTGACCGATATCCACGCCAATATGGTTAATGATTTCCTTGAAAAACACGATATATCCAACGAAGATATATATGTTATCGGCTTTCATGGACACACCATCGCGCATCGTCCCACCGAGGCCCTGACCTGGCAGATCGGCGATGGCGCCTTGTTGGCCGAGCGCACGGGGATCGATGTGATCTGCGATTTTCGCGGCCGCGACGTCGCCGCCGGCGGTCAGGGGGCGCCCCTGGCGCCGCTCTATCACGCGGCCCTCGCGGACGGCCTGGAACGGCCGCTGGCGGTGCTCAATATCGGCGGCGTCGCCAATCTGACCTGGCTTGGCGACGATGGCGCCATCGTCGCCTTCGATACCGGTCCCGGCGGCGCGATGATCGACGACGGGATGCGGCGCCTGTTCGGCCGCCCTTACGACGCGAGCGGCGCGCGCGCGGCCCGGGGGCGGGTCGAAGAAGTGGCCCTCGACGCGCTGCTCGACGATCCCTATATCGCGGCGCCGCCGCCCAAGTCGCTCGATCGCGACGCTTTCGCCGAATGCGCCGCCCGGGCGCTCGCGGGCTTGGCGGCGGCCGACGCCATCGCCACCCTGACCGCCTTCACGGCGGCGGCGGTGGCGCGCGCGGTGGCGCATCTACCGGCGGCGCCCCGGCGCTGGATCGTCACCGGCGGCGGGCGGCGCAACGACACCCTGATGCGATCCCTGGCCGAGGTTCTCGCCGTGCCGGTCGTGGCCTGCGAGGCGGTCGGCTGGGCGGGCGACGCGATCGAGGCCCAGGCGTTCGCTTATCTCGCCTTGCGCGCCCGCCGGGGGCTGGCCATCACCCTGCCGGCGACGACCGGGGCGCCCCGCCCCTTGACCGGCGGCGCGCTGCATCGCTTCGCCGTCGCCAAGCCTCCCGTTCGATGATCAGTCGCGGTCGTCGAGACGACTGGCGAGATAGCCCTTAACGTGTTGGGTGAAACTCTCGAAATGGCCGTGATAAAAGTGATTGGCGCCGGCGATAACGCGATAATCGATGACGATATCCTTCTGGGTACGGAGTTTCTCGGCCAGCGTGGCGACCCCGGGCTCGGGCACTAGTTCATCGGCGCCGCCATGCAGGATCAACCCCGATGACGGACAGGGCGCGAGGAAAGTGAAATCATACATGTTGGCCGGCGGCGAGATGGCGATGAACCCCTCGATCTCGGGCCGGCGCATGAGCACTTGCATGGCGATCCAGGCGCCGAAGGAAAAGCCGCCGATCCAATACCCCGAAGCGTCGGCGTGATAGTTCTGCAACCAATCGAGCGCGGCGGCGGCATCGCTGAGTTCGCCAAGGCCATGATCGAACTCGCCCTGACTGCGGCCGACGCCGCGAAAATTGATGCGCAGGACCGAAAATCCACGATTGGCGAAAATCTGGAACATGGCATGGACGATCTTGTTGTTCATCGTCCCGCCGTGCTGCGGATGCGGATGCAGGATCAGCGCGATCGGCGAACGACGTGATTCGCCCGGTCGATAACGCCCCTCGAGACGACCATCGGGGCCGTTGACGAAAACCTCAGGCACCGGCGCCCCAATTCTGGTTAGCCTTGGCACGCGCGGTCTCGCGACCGCTTCGAGACACCGTGTTTCGGGTTTCACGCATGACGACCAATCGACTGGAAAAACGATCTGAACGAAGTTACGCGACGAACCGGTCAATCGGCGCTAAACTTGACCGACTGAATCGGTAATTCTATATCACCGACGAATCAAACGGACCGACGGCGCTCGCCACGGTCCGAGGTGACATATTCTAGCCGCCGGATCGGACCATGTTCAAGCGACTTCGGGACGAGATCGACGTTGTCTTCGAGCGCGACCCCGCGGTGCGCTCGCGGATCGAAGTCGTTCTCTGCTATCCCGGGTTTCACGCCCTGCAATTCTATCGCTTGGCGCATGCGGCCTGGGAAGCGCGGCTCAAGCTGGTGGGGCGGCTGATCTCGCATATCGGACGGCTGCTTACCGGTATCGAAATTCATCCCGGCGCCCGGATCGGCGAGCGCCTGTTCATCGATCACGGCATGGGCGTGGTGATCGGCGAGACCGCCGAGATCGGCGACGACGTCACCCTCTATCACGGCGTCACCCTGGGCGGCATCTCGCCGGCGGTCGATTCCGGGGCGCAGATCGACCAGAAGCGCCATCCCACCATCGGCGACGGGGTCATCGTCGGTTCCGGCGCCCAGGTTCTGGGGCCGATCACGGTCGGCGCCCGCGCCCGCGTCGGCGCCAACGCGGTGGTGGTCAAGGGCGTTCCCAGCGGGGCGACGGTGATCGGCATTCCCGGCCGAGTGGTGGGCAAGCGGGGCGCGTCGCTGCCGACCCGGTTCGAGGCTTACGGCACGCCCTCGACCGACGTTCCCGACCCAACCAGCCGGGCGATCGATGGCCTGCTCGACAGCATGGCGCGGTTGTCGGCGCGGGTCGAGGAACTGGAACGCGACCTGGAATCCGGCGAGCGCGACGCGCCGGCCAGATTCGACACTCAATTCGACGATCAATTCGACGATCAAACGAAGGACGGCGACAAGGCACGACCAAAATGCTGACGCCGTCGAAACCTGGGAGGCGACGATGAAACTGAGCACCAAGGGACGCTATGCTGTCATGGCGATGGCCGATCTCGCCAACGTCACCCACGACCGACCGGTGGCGCTGGCCCTGATCGCCGAGCGCCAGGAAATTTCCTTGTCCTATCTCGAACAGCTTTTCGCCCGCCTGCGTCGGGCCGAGATCGTGCGCAGCGTTCGCGGCCCGGGCGGCGGCTACCGGCTGGCCCGACCGGCCGACGATATCCGGGTCTCCGACATCATTCTGGCGGTCGACGAGCCGATTCAGACCACCCGCTGCCAGCCGGGCTCGCCCGAGGGCTGTCGCCGCAACAAGAGCCGCTGCCTGACCCACGACTTGTGGGAGGAGCTGGGGCGCCAGATCCACCTCTTTCTATCCGCCATCTCGCTGGCCGACGTCTGCGCCGGGCGGGTGCTCGGCGCGGCCAAGCTGTTCCCGACCCGGGGCGAGCGCCAGGGCAAGGAGCGGGACTTGCGGGTCATCACGTGACGCGCGATCGTCACCTGGCCGGCCGGCCGTGCTATCTCGACTACAACGCCGGCGCGCCGATCCGACCGGCGGTGGCCGAGGCCGTGAGCGCGGCCCTGGCGCGGACCGGCAACCCGTCGTCGGTTCATCGCTTCGGCCGCCTGGCGCGACGCGCGGTCGAGGACGCGCGCGCTGAGGTCGCGGCGCTGGTCGGCGCCCGCCCCGGCGAGGTCGTGTTCACCGGGAGCGGCAGCGAGGCCAATAATCTCGCCTTGCGCAGCACCGGCCGACGGCCGGTGGTCGCCGCGATCGAGCATGATTCGGTGCTGCGCGCGGCGCCCGACGCCACCCCGGTCGCGGTCGACGAAGAGGGCGCGGTCGATCTCGCGGCGCTGGATAGGGCGCTCGCCGCCGAGCCGGCCCCGGCCCTGGTCTCGGTAATGCTGGCCAACAACGAGACCGGGGTGGTTCAGCCCATCGCCGAGGTCTTTCGCGTGGCCCGCGCCCACGGCGCGCTGGTTCATTGCGACGCGGTCCAGGCGGCCAGCCGCATGGCGATCGAGCGCGACGCCCTGGGGGTCGATCTGCTGACGCTTTCGGCGCACAAGCTCGGCGGCCCGCAAGGGGTCGGCGCGCTGGTGGTAAGCGGCGATCTCGCCCTCGCGCCCCTGATCCGGGGCGGCGGCCAGGAAATGCGGCGCCGCGCCGGGACCGAGAACGTCGCTGGCATCGTCGGCTTTGGCGTCGCCGCGCGCCTGGCCGCCGCCGATCTCGACCGGACCGCCGACTGGGCAACGCTCCGTGACCGGATCGAGCAGCGTTTGCGGGCGCTGGCGCCCGAGCTCCGCGTCTTCGGCGCCGGCGCGGCGCGGTTGTGCAATACCACCTGTCTGACCATGCCCGGGGTGGCCGCCGAAACCCAGGTCATGGCGCTCGACCTCGCCGGCGTCGCTGTCGGCGCCGGGGCGGCGTGTTCGTCGGGCAAGGTCGGCCCCTCGCATGTGCTGGCGGCGATGGGCGCGCCGCCGGCCGAGGCCGCTTGCGCGATCCGCGTCAGCCTCGGCTGGGCGAGCGAGGCCGGCGACATCGAGCGACTGGTCGACGCCTGGGGGCGGCTCCATGCCCGCACCCGGCGGCGCGGCCGGGACGCGCGGCCGGCGACCGGGTAGCGAGCATGAGCGCCAACGCCAATATCCGCCTGCCGGTCTATCTCGACAATCAGGCGACCACCCCGGTCGACCCCCGGGTGTTCGCGGCCATGCGGCCCTATTTCCAGGAGAAGTTCGGCAATCCCCACTCGACCACCCACGCGGTCGGGACCGAGGCGGCGGCGGCGGTGGAGACGGCGCGTGCGCAAATCGCCACGCTGATCGGCGCCGAGGCGCGCGAGATCGTCTTCACCTCGGGCGCCACCGAGGCCAACAATCTGGCGATCAAGGGCGCGGCCGCCTTCGAGGACGAGAAGCGCAAGCGCCGTCGCGACCGCATCGTGACCCTGGCGAGCGAGCACAAATGCGTCCTCGAATCCTGCCGTCGGCTCGAACGACAGGGCTTCCGCGTCGCCTTTCTGCCGGTCGAGCCCTC
>Ga0114931_10003887_pt1 | contig 18771 bp, 21 predicted proteins | sample 2SBtaG_FD_89579 | JGI IMG/M metagenome (GOLD analysis project Ga0114931, IMG submission 89579) | Deep subsurface microbial communities from Kolumbo volcano to uncover new lineages of life (NeLLi) - 2SBTROV14_V59a metaG | ecosystem: Environmental > Aquatic > Marine > Volcanic | place: Kolumbo...
CGAGGGGTGGGCGCAGGCGAAGTCAAGCGCAGCAGGGCCACTCGTCTGTTCCCTGTGCCTTGGGTCACCCGAGTGACTCCCGCCACCGGGTGCCGATCCGGGGCGAGCCATGAGCCGGAGCCCGCCCCTCGCCGCCTCCCCCCGCGAGGTCGACCGGCGAATGTCGGATCGAGGCTAGCTTCCGGCCTCGACCTCGCGGACGGCCTTCACGAAGGCCTGCATCTTCTCGGTGCTCTTGCGGAAGGCGTCGCCCTCCACGCCGGTGGCGACGTCGACGCCCCAGGGCAGCAGGTCTCCCAGGTTCTCGAGCGCGTCGCCCACGTTGGCGGGGTGGAGCCCGCCGGCCAACACGATGTCGATGCCCTCGGCGATCAACTCGGCGGCTTCGCGCCAGTCCCAGGCCTGCCCCTGGCCACCTCCGCTCGTCGGATGGTCGAGGAGCAGCAGCGAGCCCGGATACATCTCGGCCGCCGCGCGGTCGGCCCCACGCACCGCCTTGATCACGGGATAATCGACGAGTTCGATCTCCTCTTCGGTCTCCTCGCCGTGGAACTGCACGCGCTCGAGGTCGATCCGGCGCGTCACGCGCTCGATCTCGTCCCAGCTGGCGTTCTTGAACACGGCGACCCGCTCGACGCTGGCTTCCGCCACCCGTTCCGAGATCGCCTCGGCCTGGTCGAGCGTCAGACATCGCGGCGAGCCCGGCACGAAGTTCAGCCCGATCAGGTCCGCGCCCGCATCGACCGCGGCCGCGGCGTCGTCGGGATGCACGAGCCCGCAGATCTTGATCCGTACCGTCACGGGGCCCCTCGCAGGCGTCGCAGGGCGGCCCCGACGTCGGTCTCGCGCATCAATGCTTCTCCTACCAGGAACGCGGCCGCACCGACGGCCTGCAGCCGCTCCACATCCCGGTGCGCGAAGATACCGCTCTCGGCCACCAACAGGGCCCCGGCGGGGACCGCGGGCGCCAATCGCTCGGTCACTGCGAGGTCGGTCACGAAACGCTTCAGATCGCGATTGTTCACCCCGATCAGCGTGGCCCCCACCCCGCACGCGGCCGCGAGGTCTGCCTCGTCGTGGACCTCGACCAGCGCGTCGAGACCCAGCGCCTGCGCGTGGGCATGGAGCGCGGCCAACTCGTCGGCCGCGAGCGCGGCCACGATCAGCAGCACCGCGTCGGCGCCCGCGGCCGCGGCCTCGTCCAACTGATAGGGGTCCAACACGAAGTCCTTGCGCAGGACCGGGATCGCGGTAGCGGCGCGCGCGGCGCGAAGCGCCTCGAGTGACCCCCCGAAGTACTTCGCGTCCGTGAGGACCGAGAGCGCCGCAGCGCCGGAAGCCTCGTAGGCCGCCGCGATCGCGGCCGGGTCGAAGTCGGCCCGGATCTCGCCGCGGCTGGGCGATCGCCGCTTGATCTCGGCCACGATGCGCACGCCGTCGCGCCGCGCCAACGCAGCGCGGAATCCGCGCGGGGGATCCACGCGGGCGCGCGCGCGGGCCTCCATCGCGTCCGGCGCGACCGCGGCCTTCGCGGCCGCCACCTCCAGGCGCTTGTGCGCCAGGATCTCGTCCAGGATCGTCACCCCCCGGCCCGCCGCTGCGTGGCCGCGACCAGCGCGTCGAGTTTGTCCGCGGCGGCACCCGAGGCGATCGCCGCGCGCGCGAGTGCGAGGCCCCCGGCGAGGTCGTCGGCCCGGCCGCCGACGACCAGCGCGGCAGCCGCATTGAGCGCCACGATGTCGGCCGGCGCTCCGCCCTCCCCGGCCAGCACGCTGCGTGCGATTGCGGCGTTCTCCTGCGCGTCGCCACCGGCGAGCGCTTCGCGGGAAGCCAACGGAATCCCGAGCGACTCGGGATCGACCACGAAGGGAACGATGGCGCCCTCTTCGAGCTTCGCCGCGCGTGTCCGGCCCGTGGTCGTGATCTCGTCGAGGCCGTCGTCGCCGTGCACGACCCAGGCCGCGTCCGCGCCCAGCTCCGAGAGGACGTGCGCCAACGGTTCCACCAGGTCAGCCGCGTACACGCCCACGACCTGGCGCCGCGCGCCGACCGGATTCAACAGCGGGCCCATGCAGTTCATCAACGTGCGCACACCGAGTTCGGCCCGGACGGGCGCGACGTGACGCATCGCCGGGTGGGCACGGCGGGCGAAGAAGAAGCCGATGCCGACCTCGCCCAGCACCTCGGCGGCGTCCGCCACCGCGAGATCGATCCTTACGCCGAGCGCCTCGAGCACGTCGGCGCTCCCGGTGCGCGACGAGGCTGCGCGGTTGCCGTGCTTGGCCACCGTCAACCCGGCCCCGGCCGCCACGAACGCGGCCGTGGTCGAGATGTTGAAGGTTCCCGAGCCGTCCCCCCCGGTGCCGCAGGTATCGACCGCGGTGGGATCGGCGAGCGGCGCGGTCTGCGCGCGCGCGCGCATGGCCCGCGCCACGGCCACCATCTCGGCCACCGTCTCCCCCTTCGTCCGCAGCCCGACGAGCAGCGCCCCGATCTGGGCCGGGGTCGCCTTGCCGTCCATGATCGTGCCGAACGCTTCCTCGAGTACCGGCGCGGGGACCTCGCGCCGCGCCATCACGCAATCGATCGCATCGGCGATGCTCACGCCGCGGCCCCGCAGCGGGCGACGTAGTTGCCGAGCAGGCGCTTGCCCTCGCCCGTCAGGATCGACTCCGGATGGAACTGCACGCCCTCGATCGGCAGCGTGCGATGGCGGACGCCCATGATCTCGCCATCGTCGGTGCGCGCGGTCACCACCAGGACGTCGGGACACGACTCCGGGTCGATCACCAGGCTGTGGTAGCGGGTGGCCTCGAACGGGTTCGGAGCGCCGGCGAAGATCCCGGCCTCGTCGTGATGGATCGGCGAGGTCTTGCCGTGCATGATCGAGCGCGCGCCGATGATGCGGCCGCCGAACACCTCGCCGATCGCCTGGTGGCCGAGGCAGACGCCCAGCACCGGGGTTCCTGCGTCGCCGAACGCCTCGATGCAGGCCTTCGAGACCCCGGCGGATTCGGGCCTCCCGGGCCCCGGCGAGACCACGATGCCGTCCGGACCGCGCGCGACGAGGGCCGCCACGGTCGCGGCGTCGTTGCGCACGACCTCGACCTCGGCACCGAGTTCTCCCAGGTACTGCACCAGGTTGTATGTGAAGGAATCGTAGTTGTCGATCATCAGGATGCGCGGCATCAATCGGTGCCCTCGCGCGCCATGTCGATCGCCTGCACGAGCGCACGCGCCTTGTTCTCGCACTCCATCAACTCGAGCCGCGGGTCGGAGTCGGCCACGATTCCGGCACCCGCCTGTAGCGAGAGCTTGCCGTCGTGGACCAACATCGTGCGGATCGTGATCGCGAGGTCCATGTTGCCCGAGTAGTCGACGTAGCCCGCGCATCCACCGAAGGGACCGCGCCGCACCGTCTCGAGCTCGTCGATGATCTCCATCGCCCGCACCTTGGGCGCACCCGAGAGCGTGCCGGCCGGAAACGTCGCGCGGAGCAGGTCGAGCCAGTCGATCCCGTCCTCCAACTCGCCCTGCACGTTCGAGACGATGTGCATCACGTGGCTGTAGCGCTCGATGTTTGCGTACTCGGTCACCGCGACACTGCCCGTCTTCGCTACCCGGCCGACGTCGTTGCGGCCGAGATCGACCAGCATCACGTGCTCGGAGACCTCCTTCGGGTCGTCGCGCAGCTCCTGTTCCATCGCCAGGTCGTCGGCGGGATCGCGGCCCCGGCGGCGGGTCCCCGCGATCGGCCGCACGTCCACGCGGTCGCCCTCGAGTCGCACCAGGATCTCGGGCGACGAACCGATCAGGATCGGCCCGTCCATGCGCATGAAGAACAGGTAGGGACTCGGGTTGATGTGCCGCAGGTGCCGGTACAGCAGGAAGGGGTCGACCTGCAGCGGCATCGTGAAGCGGAGTCCGAGAACCACCTGGAAGACCTCGCCCGCGACGACGTACTCCTTCGCCTTCTTGACGATGTCCTGGTAGGCCTCCTCGGACATCGATCGCTCGAGTTCCATCGGGGCGCGGACCGCGGGATGCCGCTCCTCGGGCGGCCGGGCGCCGCGGATGCGCTCGATCACGGCGTCGATCGCGCGCTCGGCGTCCCTGTAGTGCGTGGCCGGATCGCCGCCCGCGCGGAGATCGACCGGGCGGATGATCAGGGCCGTATGCCGGACGTTGTCGTACACGACCACGGTCTCCGGGAACGAGAACCAGAGATCGTGCAACCCGAGCGGGTCCGGATTCCGGTCGGGGATGTCCTCGACGAAGCGCACCCAGTCCCACCCGACCCGGCCCACGGCGCCGCCGGCGAAACGCGGCAGGTCGAGCCCCGGCGGCTGAACCGGCGTGAACCCGGCGAGCTTCTCGCGTAGAACCTCGAGCGGGTCGCCTTCGACCGTGAAGCGCTCGACGCGGCCACCCTCTTCCCACTCGACGGCATTGCCGCGGGAGCGGAAGATCGCACGGCTGCCGGTTCCGATGAAGCTGTAGCGGGCCCACTTCTCGCCCCCCTCGACGGATTCGAGCAGGAAGGTGGTGCGGCCGTCGTCGAGGCGCTGGAACAACGAGAGCGGGGTGTCGAGATCCGCGAGCACCTCCCGCACCACCGGCACCAGGTTGCCCTGGGTGGCGAGAGACGCGAACTCGTCCGGTTTGGGGCGGAGCACCGGGGGACCTCGCCCGGGAACGGCCTCCCGGGGAAAAGCTCAATGAATCTGGCTTGTTACCAAACGCCCTCGCCGAAGGCAAACCCGCCGCGGAGCCCTAGCGATCCTGGCCCGCAGCCTCGGGCGCCTGCGCCCGGCCCCGTGCGCGGCGCTGCCGCGAGAACGGCCGCACCGTGTCGTCGCCCAGGCCGATCAGGCGGTACTCGAGGCCGACCTCGAGCCCGCGGGCCCGGTCGTCGTCCACGTCGATGCGGATCGCCCAGCAGCGGCACTTGCTCAGGTACTCGATGCCGGCCTCGTTGTACAGCAACAGGGATTGCTCGAGCGAGTACGCGACCCGGTAGGTGAGCGCCCAGCGCGGCGCGAACGCCCAGCGGGTCTGGAAGTCGACCTGCTGGATCTCGTTGAAGGCCGCGTCGAACTGGTCGAAGCGCTCGCGATCGAAGCGGAAGTTCTCGAAGAACTGCGGGACCTGCTTGACCAGGCGATACGAGAGCCAGACGTCGTTGCCCTTCGGGTCCGAATAGACGACCTCGAACAAGCCCTCGCCGATCTCGCTGCGATCGAGGTCCCAGCCGACGTTGAAGCGCGTCTGCCAGTTCTGCGAGGGGAAGAGTGCGCCGTCCACGAACACGTTCCGGATCGCGTCGTTGGCGAAGTCGTAGTGCGCGGACACCGTCACGTCGCCCCAGAGCCTCGGCGCCTGTTCGGAACCCGCTGCCGGCGTCTGGTAGAAGCGTTGTCCCAGCGCCAGGGTCAGCGCATTCACCGAGCGGATGCGGTCGCCGGGGTCGCGCACGACGCTGGTCGGGTCGAGCTGGCGGACCCGCTCCTGGAGCACCCGCGGGCGGGTGATGAAGAGCGGATTGCGGGATTGATCGTCGCGCAACACCCCGGTGTAGACGAGCCGCGGCTCGAGGATGTGGACGCCGCGTCCGCCCCCGGGCAGGTCGACGTCCTTGCGCAAGCGCGCCCGCACGTCGAGCAACCCGGTCAGCAGGTGGCGCGAGTCGCCGCTCGCATCGTCCGCGGAATAGAACGTGCCGTGGTAGCCGACCTCGGGCAGGACCTCGACGACGTCGAAGAGCCGGAACGGCAGGTGGAGACGCGGGTTGACGACCAGCCGCTGTCCCTCCTGGGCCAGGATCTCCCCCTCCTGGAAGCGCCCGTCCCCCTCCGGACCCGGGAAGTCGTCCAGCGATCCGTCGGTCGGGACCACGTTGCCGGCACTGTCGCGTTCGAAACCGTTCGGAAGGCCGTCGATGCCGGTATCGAAGAACAGGTTCCCCACTTCGGTACCGGTCCCGAACTTGTCTTGCGGGTCGTCGAAGCGGAAGAAGTTCGTGAAGCGCGCATCGAACGAGAAGTGCGTGCGCAGGAAGCCCAGGTCCATGGGCGCTCCCGAGACCTTGATGTCGGGCGCTCGCTGCAGCAGGAATTCGTCGCGATCGCGGTCGTCCGGGTTCGCGATGTCGTCCGCATAGAGCAGCTCGACGGAGACGCCGTAGCGTTCGAGTGCCCCCAGCCGGCCCTCGACGAAGGTCTTCGACTCGAGGAAGCGATCGCCCCGCTGGCGTACGAAGTCGCGGAAGTCGAAGACGTAGAGGTTGTCGGAGACGACCCGGGCATCGACCTTGTGGCGCCAGTACCTGCCCGGCAGGACGTCCGGCAGGCCGTGCACCGCCTCCCACTCGAACGCCCAGCGCTGGTCGCTGAACGGCGTCGACGGATCGCCGGGATCGATGGTGTCGTCGTTGGGCAGGACACTCGCGAAGAAGTGCCCCTCGGATTCGCGGCCGAAGACGTACTCGAGGTCGACGTCGCCCTTGATGCCGTTGTCCGAGGTCCAGTTGGGCGTGACCGTGACGTTCAGCTGCTCGTGTGCGGCCCAGAAGAACGGCAACCCGACGCTCAGCCCCGTGCGCGCAGACTGGCCGAACTTCGGGAAGAGCACGCCCGTCTGCCGCTCGGTCTTCACCGGGTACCGCATCCAGGGCAGCCACAGCACCGGCACGCCCAGGACGTCGAAGGTGGTGTTGCGAACGGTGGCGTAGCCGTCGATCGCGATCTCGGCTTCGTCCGCCGCGATCACCCACGGCAGCCGTTCGCCCTCGGGACACTGGCAGGTGGTGAAGGTCGCCCCGTCCAGTTCGTACTCCTGGTCGCCGACCTTGCGCATCTCGTCGCTCTCGACGACGAAGTCGTTCTCCCCGGTCTCGAGCCGGCCGTTCAGCACGATGCCCTTGAGCTCGTCGATCTCGAAATGGAGCACGTCGGCGTGGAGGACGTCGCCGGCCTCGTGCACGACCACGTTCCCGGTGGCGAGCCCGAGTTGCGAGGTGTTGCTGAAGGCGACCCAGTCGGCGGTCAGGACGCGCTCGTCCTGACTGATCCGCACGTTGCCGCGGGCCACGTAGACGTCGCGCGCGCGCTCGTAGTCGACGGAATCCGCGCTGAGGTCGAACGGGCGGGCGTGGTCCTGCTGCTGCGCCGCCGCCGGGCCGGCCACGAACCACGCGGCGAGGAGAGCGCCGAGCCAGAAGCGGCAGTGCCACGTCGCGAACGTCCCGTGGCCAGACCTGTGGTGCAACGACGCCAGCGCGCTCCCCCCGCATCGGGCCACCCGGGCCCCGCGCCGACGACGCTAGCAAGTGCGCGCGCAAACCGGCAATTCCGGCGCCATCGGGCGTGCCCACGGCCGACCCGGGTGCGGCGGCACTCGCCTTGATCGGGCATTCCGGATCGGCCACGGAGGCAGCGAGGGGTGGGCGCAGGCGAAGTCGAGCGCAGCAGGGCCACTCGTCTGTTCCGTGTGCCTCGGGTCACCCGAGCAACTCGCGCCACCGGGTGCCGATCCGGGGCGAGCCAGGAACCGGAGCCCACCCCTCGCCACCTCCCCCCGCGAGGTCGAGCGGCGAATGCCGGATCGAGCCTAGCTCGCGGGGTCGAGCGAGGCCGATAGCGCTTCGAGATCCGGCACCTCGAGCGTGTCGCCTGCGAGCTTCAGGAGCTTCTGGTCGAAGAGCTGGTTCAGCGCCTGGTGGGCGGCCGCCATCGGCAGCCCGGCCTCGCTGGCCAGCTCCCGGAGGCTCGTCTCGATCCCGGCATCCGGATCGTCCGGGTCGACGTGGCGCACCAGCACGCGGACGATCGGCCGCAGCAGGTCGTCCACGCCCAGCGCCGCGAGCCGCTGCTCGAGTTCGATCGTGCGGGCGGCGAGCCGCTGGATCACCCGGATCGCGATCTCGGGCTGCTCCACACACATCGCTTCGAAGGTGGAGCCATCCAACTGGAGCACGCGCGCGTCCGTCACCGCCACCGCGCGATGGACCCGGTCGCGTCCCAGCACCACGCCCATCTCGCCGAAGAACTCGCCGGGCCCGTAGCGGGCCACCGCGCGATCGGCGCCGTTGCGGGCCTCGGCGATCCGGCGCAGTTCGACCTGCCCGGCCTGGACCACGAAGAGGGCCTCACCGGGCTGGCCGGGTTCGAAGACGGACTCGCCCGCCTCGAAACTGCGCTCGAAGGACCGTCGGACGCGGAAGCCGGTGTCTTCGCCGGTGCCGCCCGTCCCGCTGCCGAACTCGCTGGAAACAGCCACGAAGGCGCTTTCGGCCCCGCGGCGGGGCGACTTTAGGCGCCGTCGCCGATCCACTCGGCCACGGCCTGGCGCAGCGCAGTCGCCGACACCGGGCCGACGTGCGCCTCGCGGATGGTCCCGTCCGGGTCGATCACGAACAGCGTCGGGAAACCCATGATTCCCCATTCCTGGGCCATCGCCTCGCTGCCGATCAGCACCGGATATGCGATCCCGTGGCTCTCGGCGAACGGACCCACGACCTCCTCGCCCTTCGCATCGGTGGCAATGGCCAGGAAGGTCACGCGATCGCCGAACTCCTGCTGGAACGCATTGAAGGTCGGGATCTGGGCCACGCACGGGGCGCACCAGGTCGCCCAGAAGTCGATCACCACAGGGCCGCCCGCGAGATCCGAGAGCGTGACCTCGCCTCCCCCGAGCCGCGGCAACGTGAAGCCGGGCGCGGCCTCGGCAGGCGGCGCGTCCGCGCCTTCCTCGGCGGCCGGATCCGCGCCGCAGGCCGCGAAGGCGAGGCCCAGGAGCACGATCGCGAGGCCCCGCGTCCATCGCATCCACCGGTGCGCGTCCGTCATTGCAACCACCCTTCCATCGTCTGCACGGCCCCGTTGAGGAACGAGAACGCGTCGTTCAGCGCGGTCAGCTGGTTGGTCATCACCAGGAATCCGACGCCCAGCAGCGCGACGCCGGACACCACCTCGATCGCCCGGAAGTGCTGCTTCACGCGGTCGAGCGACCGGAAGAACCACTCGATGCTCCAACCGGCCAGGAAGAACGGCACGCCGAGCCCGAGGGAGTAGATCGCCAGCAGGAACATGCCCTGCCCGACCGTATCGTGGGCCCCCGCCATCGTGAGCACACCTCCGAGGATCGGGCCGACGCACGGAGACCAGCCGAACGCGAAGGCCGCGCCGACCAGATAGGTCCCGAACCACCCGCGCGGCGACGCGTCGTGGAAGCGCGTGTCCCGGTACAGGGCCTGGATCGGCAGCCAGCCGAGCATGTGGAGGCCGAACAGCACGATCACCACGCCCGCCAGCTGGGCCAACGAGACCGTGGTGCCGAAGAGCTCGAAGCGGAAGGTCTTCATCACGCGCCCGACCAGGGTCGCCGAAGCCCCACCCAGCACGAAGATCGTGGAGAAGCCGAGCACGAAGCTCGCGCAGCCGGAGAGCACGCGGCGGCGCAACGCGCCGCGGTCCGCCTCGTCGCCGCTGTCGGACAACTCTTCGACCGAGACGCCGGAAATGAGCGACAGATAGGCCGGCATCAGCGGCATCACGCACGGCGAGAGGACCGAGATCACCCCCGCCGCAAAGGCGGCACCCATGGCCGCGAGCGTCAGGCCCTCTTCCATCGTTCCTCGCTGGCCCACGAAGGCGGCACGTCCGCCGTCCACGGAACCATACGGTTCCGCTCGCCGACCGGTTACGCGCCGGCCATCCGCGGCCGGCGCCGGCTAGAAGCCCGCGTCCTCTCCCTGGTCCGGCGGCGGCCCGGCCGCGACGTCGCGGACGCGCTCGTGCGCCTCGAGCCTCCCGATGAACTCGAGCGGCTTCTCGCCCTTCAGGTGCGCCTCCTGGATCAGGTAGTCGCCGCGCACCGCGGCCGCCAGGATCGGATCGACGACCTCGGAATCTCCCGCCGAGACCGCGTAGGCCGCGGCCGCGACCAGGCTCCCGGTCGCGGCGTAGATGAGCTTCGCCGGCACGTACAGCAGGTTGGTCCCGATCAGGACCGCCCCCTTCGTGACGTCGCCTCCGGTCCCGGCCTGTGCCGGAGCCGCGAACAAGACGATGGCCACGACGAGGTGGATCCACCGGGTGCGATGCGTTCGTCCTTCCACGTTCCTCTCCTTCCGGCGCGCGGGACCCGGGGCCCCGGCAGCCGTCCCCCATGTCTCCTGAGGGTCCCGAGTTTCGGACACCGGTCAAGCCCGCCCGGTGCTGTTCCCCGGCGCGTGGTCCGCCCCGCGTCGCGTGTCGAGCCACAGCGTCACCGGGCCCTCGTTCACCAGCGAGACCCGCATCTGCGCCCCGAACCGCCCCGTGACGATTCGGGCGCCTTCGCTCCGGGCTGCGTCCGCGACGGCCTCGACCAGCGGGGCCGCCCGGTCCGGGCGCGCCGCACGACTGAACGAGGGTCGGCGTCCCTTCCGGGTGTCGCCCAGCAGCGTGAACTGCGACACGACGCCGAGCGTTCCGCCCACGTCGAGCAGGGACCGGTCCATGCGCCCGGCCGCATCCTCGAAGATTCGCAGGTGGCAGAGCTTGCGCGCGAGTTCGTCCGCGTCCTTCGGCCCATCGTCCGCGGCGACGCCGACGAGGGCCAGGATGCCCTCGCCCATCCGCGCCACGCATGCGCCCGCGACCTCCACCCGGGCCTCGGACACGCGCTGGGCGACGGCCCGCACTAGAGCGCGTCCTGGTCCGCGAAGCGTCCGCGGTAGCGGGCTTCCCCCTCCGCCCTCAGCACCACCAGTTGGCAGACGCGGACGCCCGCGTGGATCTCGAGCGGATGCCCGGACACGTTGGAGATCTCGAGCACCTGGCGGTTGCAGACGCCGGGTTGCACGAAGGCCGAGGTCACGTGGATCATCAGACCCAGGCGCGCGAAGCGGCTACGGCCCTCGAGAAGACCGCACAGCGAAGGCCCGAGCGAGATCCGCTCGCGCGTGATGCCGTGGATCGTCACCGAGGGCTGCAGCACGTACGGCTCTGCGAGCGAGCGCACGTGGGTGAAGTCGCGGTAATCGACGTCGTCCCGGATCGCGATCGGGCTCTCCGGCCCGTCGATCACGCGGATCTCGTCGCCCAGCGTGAGATCGATCGACGCAGGCCCGACCTGGTCCTCGCGGTACGGATCGACCCGGAGCGTGCCCCGGGCGATCTCGGCCAACAGCGGTTCGCGGGTCAACACGGTCATCGGGCGCCGAGCATAACGACTGGCACGGACCGCGCCGACGCGGGTGGTACCGTCCGGGGATGGCCCACCCCTATTTCGACGCGCCTCGGCCCGCGGTCTTCGGCCACCGCGGGGCCAGCGGCGAACTCCCCGAGAACACGCTGGCGGCCTTCGAGCGCGCTCTCTCGCAGGGCGCCGACTACCTCGAGACCGACATCCATCGCACCCGATGCGGGCGCATCGTGGTCTCCCACGACGGCGACGTCTCCCGGATGACGGACGGACACGGCCAGATCGCGGAGCTCTCGTTCGCGGAGCTCCGCGACCTCGATGCGGGCCATGGCTTCACCCCGGACGGTGGCCGGTCCTTTCCCGAGCGCGGCCGCGGCCATCGGATGCCCCTGCTCGAGGAGGTCTTCGAGGCATTTCCGGAGGCGCGCATCAACCTCGAGCTGAAGGCCACCGACCCTGCGCTGGCGCACGACACGCTGGCGATGATCCGGCGCCACGGCCGCGAAGACCGCACCCTGGTCGCAGGGGCCGAGGACGAAACGCTGGCGATCCTGCGCTCCGCGATCGCGCGCACCGGCATCTCCCCCGCCGTGGGCGCGTCGGTGGGCGACGTACTCGCGTTCGTGCGCTCCGCGCTCGCGCACGAAGCGCCGCCGCCCGGGCCGATGGCGCTCCAGGTGCCGCCGGACTTTTCCGGGGCGGCCCTCGTCACGCCCGCGTTCGTCGCCCATGCCCACGCGCACGGGCTGTTCGTCCACGTCTGGACCGTCAACGACGAGGCCCGGATGCGAGACCTGCTCGACCTCGGCGTGGACGCGGTGATGAGCGACTTCCCGGCACGGCTGCGCGCGGTGGTGGATGCGTGGCCCGGGGCGTGACGGGGGCGCCCGGCGCACCGGCGGCCTTCCTCCAGCGTCACGTCGACGACATCCTCGGCGCGGGCGGGATCGCGCTCGACCTCGCCTGCGGGCGCGGCCGCAACGCGCGCTTCCTCGCCCGGCTCGGCCAGCGTGTGCTGGCGATCGACCGCAACCCCGAGAGCCTCGGAGAACTCGCGGCCGCGAGCGCGGGTCTGCCGCTCCAGGCGGTCCGTTCGGACATCGAACGAGAGCATGGAATTCCTTTGAAGACTGGGAGTTGCAAGACCATTCTCGTGTTTCACTTCCTGTTTCGCCCACTCTCGGCCGAAATCACCCGCGTCCTCGCGCCGGGCGGCTCGCTCTTCTACGAGACGTTCACCACGGACCAGCGCGCGCTCGGCCACGGACCGCGGCGCGCCGCGTTCCTGCTCCGTCCCGGAGAACTCGCGACCCTGTTCCCGGAGCTCCGCACGCTCGCGTTCGAAGAGGGCACCACGGACGGGCCGCGACCCCGGGCGACGGCGCGGCTATGGGCGCGCAAGTCCGCCGGACCCACCTGACCGGTCCGCGCCCGCGGTGCAGCGCGCGAGTGCCCAGTCCGCGACCTCGGCCAGCATCGGATCCGGGCCGCGGGCGTGCGCCTCGAGTACGGGCACGATATCCGGGTCGCCCCGGTTGCCGGCGGCGACCAGCGCGTTGCGCACGAGGCCCCGGTACCTGGCGCGGCGCAGGGCCGTGTGGCGGGTCGCGGCCTGCCACGCCTCCTCATCGAGCGACAGCAGCCATTCCAGCGTCGCCCGCTGCCATTCCGGCCGCGGGGCCAGCCGCGCGCGCAGCCCGAGCGGATCCGCGGGGCGTTCGCGCCCGCGCCGCTGGTTCCAGGGGCACACCTCCTGGCACACGTCGCAGCCGAAGACGCGATCGCCCTGCCCCGGGCGAAGCGATTCCGGCGTTGCGCTCCGGTGTTCGATCGTGGTGTAGGAGAGGCAGCGCGTGGCATCGAGGACGTAGGGTTCGGGAAACGCATCCGTCGGGCAGGCATCCAGGCACGCGCGGCAGTCGCCGCAGTGGTCGGGTTCGGGCGTGTCGGCGTCGAGGTCGAGATCCGTCAGGATCACCCCCAGGAACCAGTAGGAACCGAATCTCCGGTTCAACAGCAGCGTGTTCTTGCCGATCCATCCGAGCCCGGCGCGGGCGGCCACCGAGCGCTCGAGCACGGGGCCGGTATCCACGAAGCTCCGCAGCGCGACCGGGCCGCGGGCACGGGCCTCGATCGCGGACTCGAACGCGCGCAGACGGTCCCGCAGGACGTCGTGATAGTCCTCGCCGCCGGCGTAGCGCGCGATCCGGATCCCGTCGCCCGGCGGCTCGTCGGGCTCGTACACGAGCCCGACCGTGATCGCCGACCGCGCGCCCGGCAGCAGCTCGCGGGGATCCGAACGCTCGTCGACCCGGCGCGCGAGCCAGTCCATCTCCCCCGCATAGCCCCGGTCGAGCCACTCGCGCAGGAAGGCATCGCGGGGGCTCGGCGCCGCCGGGCCGAAGCCGATCGCGTCGAAGCCGAGCGCCAGGCCGAGCGCGCGGATCGCCGCAGCCGGCGCACTCACGCCGCGGGCGGCTCGGCGCGCCGCAACAGGAACGCGAAGCCGATCAACAGGCCCACGCCCACGACGTAGGTGACCAGCCCGAGCAACAGATGGGGCGGGCCTTCCGCGGCCACCCGGGCGCCGTAACGCGCCGCCAGCATCGCGGTCAGGATGACCCGGGCCAGGTTCCCGACCATCGCGAGCGGAACCACACTGGCGATCAGACAGGCGCGGCTCCAGCTCCGCCCGAGCGCCAGATAGGCGAGCAGCACGCCGAGGGGCGCCAGCGTGATGACCGACGTCACGCCGCTGCAGGCTTCTGCGACGAACAGCCCCTGGCCGTTCGAGAGGTGCATCACGTTGCCCTCGCGCCGCACGCCCTCGCCGAGCAGGTTGAGCGCGTCGACGGCCACGACCGAGACCCACAACTGGAGCCGCACGATGAGCGGAGTCGTCCAGGAGCCGGGCGGCGGCACCATGAAGAGCAGGTAGCCCAGCGGAAAGGCCGCGACGCGCAGCCAGCCGGGGCCACGCAACCACCAGACCGCACAGGCGACCGCGGCGACCAGGGCGGTGCCGTGCAGCCACATCGCGTTCGAGAGCAGGCCCGCGGCGTAGACGAGCAACGCGAGCCCCAGCCAGGCGCTGCCCAGCGGCGCCCGCTCTGGCGCGATCGCGTCGCGACGCGGCCGCTCGCGAAGCCAGACCCACAGACTGACCAGCGGGATCAGGAAGCCGTGGGACAGGTAGTCGGTGGTCCCCCACACCGCGGCCATCGCGAGCAGCCCCGGAGCCAGGACCACGGCCAGGACCCCGACCGCGAACCACTCGAGAGGGGCCAACCCCGGCGCAGGACCGGTCGTGGACGGGGATGCAGTCAACCACTCACTCCTGTTCGCAGGACAGGGAAGGCTATCATCGGCCGGCCGCGGCGGCCGCTTCAGTGCAAAGCCCGCGGCGCTGCCCGACGGGCGCGTGCGGGCGCCTGCGGGCTCCAGCCGGCCGATCTCCCGACCGATGAAGGGCCCGATGCAGGATCGTCTCGTCTTCCTCATCGGAGCGCCGCGCTCCGGCACGACGCTGACGACGCGCATGCTCGGCAGCCACGCCCGCATCTACGCGCCCGCAGAACCCCACCTGATGCCGCCGCTTGCCCACCTGGGCTACCACGAGCGGGTCGACCGCGCCCCGTACGATCCGGTCATCACCCAGATCGGCTTGCGCGAGTTCGTCGGCGCCCTGCCCGGGGGCGAAGCCGACTACCTGGAGGCGCTTCGGAGGGCCACCGACCACCTCTATGGGCGCGCGCTCGAGGCGGCTGGTGGCGGCGACCTGCTGTTCCTGGACAAGACGCCGGCCTACGCGCTGGTGCTCGACTTCCTGGTCCGCCTCTACCCGGACGCGCGCTACATCGTGCTGACCCGCCACCCGGTCGCGATCTGGTCCTCGATCGTCGATTCGTTCTTCGACGGCGATCACGCCGCCGCACACGCACACAACCCCGTGCTCGAGCGCTACGTACCGGCCCTCGCGCGCTTCCTGCGGTATGCCGCGGTCCGCAAGCTCCATCTCCGCTACGAGGACCTAGTAGCGGATCCGGAACGCCACATGCGCGACCTGTGCGCGTTCCTGGGAATCGACTTCGACCCCGGCATGATCGACTACGGCGCGCGCAGCGGCGGCGTGCAGACGGCGGCGCGCGGCCTCGGCGACCCGGTCACGGTGTCCCGCGAGAGCCGGCCGACCACGTCGAGTGTGGACAAGTGGACGGAAGCCCTCGGACGCGATCCGCAGCGCCTCGCGCAGGCGCGAGAAATCGTCGCGCGGCTGACGGATCCAGACCTGCGCACGCTGGGATACGACGCGGCCGGGATCCGCTCGGAACTGGCCGCGATCGCCCCTCGCGAGGCCGGTCCCGGCGCCGCGCGGATGGGCCGCTACGCGCTGGAGCGGCGCCTGCTGGTGATGGCGCGACGGCACACGGGCGAAGGCCAGCCGCTGGGACGGATGGTCCGCTTCGTGCGCTATGCGTGCGACGTGCTGCTGCGCTGAGCCCGGACGGCCCCGGAGCCGCCCGATCTAGCGGCCCGCGCCCGGAACGATCTCGTGTTCGTGCGCGAGGAAGATCGGCGAACGCGCGAGATCGATGAAACCACGCTCGTCCGCCAGCAGCTCGGCGCCCGCCTTCTGGCCCGCCTCGTTCCCGACCGCGGCGGCAAGCGCCTCCGCGTCCGCGAACCAGAGTTCGGCGACGCCGTCGAAGGGTTCGGGCGCGCCGCGGGACGCCGCCAGGGCCTCCCCGAGCGCATCTTCGGCCGTGTGGACCTGCACGTAGCGCAGCACCCCGATCGCGGCGGCGCGCTCGCGCACCAGCGGCGCGTGCGTCTCGAGCCAGTAGCGTTGGAACGCCTCACGGGTGAGGTCGGGGCGTCGGCGTAGGCAGAACACCAGCTTGATCACGGGGCATCCTCCTGCGGCGGTGTCGGCGCCGGTGCCCATCACGCGGAACCGCCGTCTGGCCGATACACTACCGCGGCGTTCGGATTCCAGGGGGACAACGTGCTGCAACGTTTCTGGCGAAGTGGCCGATCGGCGGTCCGCCGCTACTTCGTCGCAGGCATCCTGGCTTTCGCGCCGATCGGGATCACGATCTGGGCCATCGCGTCCATCGTGCAGTATCTCGACAACCTGTTCCTGCCGAAGCTGTTGGCGCTGCTCTTCCCCAGTGTCCAGCAGCCCCCGTCGATCCCGTTCGTGGGCGCACTGTTCACGTTCCTGGTCATCCTGCTCTTCGGCGTGATCGCCCGGCACCTGTTCGGCTGGGAACTCGTCCAGGTGACGGAACGCCTGCTGCAACGCGTCCCGGTCGCGCGAAACATCTACACCGCGGTCAAACAGCTCTTCGAAGCGATCTTCCGCTCCGACACGGGAACCAGCTTCAACCGCGTCGTGCTGGTCGAATACCCGCGCAAGGGGGTCTGGGCGATCGCGTTCACGACCGGCCCGGCGCGCGGCGTCCTTCAGGACGTCAGCGAGGAGCCGATGGTGAACGTGTTCGTCCCGACGACACCGAATCCCACCTCCGGCTTCTTCCTGCTCGTTCCCGAGCACGACCTGAAGACCGTCGACCTCACCGTCGAACAGGCGTTCAAGCTGATCATGTCCGCCGGGCTGGTCGCGCCCGAGCCGTCCGAGATCGCCGACACAGCCGGCATCCCGGCCGGCGCGGCCGATCGCACCCATTTCGATGCAGGGGCCGGACCCGGACGCTAGGCGTCGGCACCGTCCCGTCCCTCGCGGATCGCGCGCCGGAGCGACCACGCGCCCCAGACCGCGAACACCACGGCGCCGCCCTGGTTGAACCACCACCACTCGGCCATCGACGCGTCGTCGGTGATCCAGCCGTCGTATCCGAACCAGATCGCGAGCCCGAGCAGGACCACGGGCAGGAAGTAGGGCCCGTCGAACGGGGTGGGGACGAAGTCCTCTTCGTCGGCAGCACCCGGCTGCGCGGGTCGCTCCGGTTCGGATTCGTTCAACGGGGTTCCTCGCTCACACGCGCGACCAGTGCGCGGAACCCAGGATGCCGCAAGAGCGCGATCGCATCACCCCGTTCGACCATGTACTGGACCTCCGGGTCTTCCAGCAGACCGACCAGCGCGGGGTCGCTGCGGAGCGCCGCCAGGCGCGGCGCGACCTGGGACAGCGCCTGCACGATCTCGATCTCGAATCGCGCGGGGTCGCGCTCGGCATCCGCCGAGACGAGACCCATCGCGCCGAAGCTCGATCGGATCTCGGGGTCGCGGGCGAGTTCCCGGAACGTGGGCCGGGAGACCGCGCGCGTGATGGCGCCGCGTTCGACGTCCTCCCAGAAGCCGCCGTCGAACTGCAGCACCCGGAAGCCGGGGTCGGCGAGCACGTCCTGCAGCGCGCCCAGGGCGCGCCCCGGGTCCGCCACGAACCGAGCGGTCATCCGGGACGACGGATCGCGCGCGTCCACCAGGGCCTCTCCGCCGGCCTCGAAGAGCGGCGCGGCCGCGGATCGCGTGATCGAAGCCGACAGATCCGGCAACGCGGGCTGGAGGCCCGAAGCGCGCGCACCCTCCGCGAGGTCGGCGACCCAGAGCAGCGGGATCGCAAAGACCAGGCCGCGCACCAGTCCGAGGCCGGTACCGGTCCAGCGCGAGACCATCGAGACGTATTCGGTCCGGCGGCGGACCCGCAAGGCGGCAATGCCCACGACCGCGTGCACGAACACGAATGCCAGGGCCCCGACGATTGCTCCGCCCACGAGGCCGGGCATCTCGAGGCGCGCCGCGAGGCCTGCGCCGCCGAGGACCGCGGCGAGGACGGCCGCACCATAGGCGAGCGGGAGACCGAACAGACGCAGGACCGATTCCGGAGCGCCGCGCCGGAAGCCCGAGAACGCCAGGCACGCCACCAACAGCACGAGAACGAGGTCGAGGAGCATCCGGTCCCCATCGGCACCGCGCGCATGGCCCTGAAGGCGCCGGATCACACCCGCCGGGAGGCTGCAGCGGACTGCCTCACCCCGCGGGGCGCCCGAACTGCAACGCCATCGCTGCACCTGCATGCCGTATGCTGCACGGGAGCCCAGACGCGACCCGCCAAGTCCCCGGATTCCGGTGGGTGAACGGCTGGCACGTCCCTTGCGTAGTCAACGGTCATGAACCAGGGATCGATCGTGCACGCGGGCCGGGTCCCCGAGCCCCCCTCACGGACGGAAGGCGAGCGTCTCATGGCCGAACACGGCGACGACGACGGCCGGGGCGACCGCGAGCGCGGGGGCAGCCGGCGCCACCGGGAGGGACGGCCGGCACGTACGCGGCGCCGGCCGCGGGGCGCGCCGCTCGACCAGGTCTTCGACGCGATCCAGGGCCAGATGGAACTGCATAGCGGGCTCCGCCGCGAGTTCCGCGTCCGGCGCGACACCGGCCGGGAGGCCCATGAGCCCGCGGACGCGGCCGAGAGCGGCCGCCGCGGACGCCGGCGCTCCCGGCCGCGGCGCGAAGTGACGCGCGAGGAGCGCGCGTACAAGGAGGCACAGCTGGCGGCCAACGGACGGATCGGTTTCGGCGTCCACGTGGTCGCCTTCTTCTCGACCGTGCTGTTCCTGC
>Ga0114931_10003888_pt1 | contig 18770 bp, 22 predicted proteins | sample 2SBtaG_FD_89579 | JGI IMG/M metagenome (GOLD analysis project Ga0114931, IMG submission 89579) | Deep subsurface microbial communities from Kolumbo volcano to uncover new lineages of life (NeLLi) - 2SBTROV14_V59a metaG | ecosystem: Environmental > Aquatic > Marine > Volcanic | place: Kolumbo...
GCGAATATTTTCATTCATTGACGGGAGTCATAAAATTACACATTGATTCCGTCATTCACTGCACCCATATACCCGTGAACAAGTTATTCGTGTTGCATGTGCGACGAGTTGCAACAAGAATACCCCGCTTCCACCTAATACCCAGGAGAACCTGATGGCCGAACCCGAAGTACCCCAGAAAAAACCCTATGTTGTCGAACTCGAACCCGGTACTTATTACTGGTGCGCCTGCGGTCGCTCAAAGAACCAGCCATTTTGTGATGGCTCCCATCAGGGCACGGAATTCTCTCCGGTTGAATTCACGATTACAGAGAAGAAAAAGTACGGATTGTGTGGCTGCAAACACACAGCCAATGCACCCATGTGTGATGCTAGCCATAAAACCCTGGAATAACACACTACCAGGACCGGTCTATTTCATTAACTCCCTGCAAACAAAGGCGATGAATCGCCTTTGTTTGTTTATGCAGCAGCACTACTGCTCAGTTCATTAACTTCTGGACTGATCCCAGTTTGCGTACCCAGGGCTTGGTGGGCAGGGTCGCCGCCGCTTCTGCTGCCGCAGCTTTGGCGGATGGGTAGTCCGGATAGATATCCAGCAACAACACATACCAGGTCACACCGTCACGCTGCGTGGGAATAATATAACGCACCGATAACTGATTCTGTTCTGCGAATTTGAACACCCGGTCCCTGTCCACAGCAGCGATGACCTGCACCGTATAGGAGCTTGCTGGCTGACTGCGAATCTCATCTGCGCCAGACACATCAGCGGGTACTGCCGGGGTTTCCGGCTCAGGCGCAGCAACCGCCAGGGTCTCGGCAGCAGCTGGAGGCGTCTCCGTGCTCTCTACCGGCATATCCGATTGCACTTTACCGGTCTCATAATTCAGTTGCACATCAGCAGGGCTGGCACCCTGGTCTACTGCGGCCAGATCCTGCTTGTACTGATCGGCAGCGGGTGCTTCGGTTGCCTGCTGGTTACGCCGCTGATCCCAGGGCGAGGCATTTTTCGTCCACGGTGATGGCGAGCTGGAACAGGCGCTCAAAAGGATGGCTGAACCGGCCAGGCTGAGCATGGCAAAAAATTTCATATTGATGATTTTCAAGATACTTCCTCATGTTCTAACAGTCGTTTTTCATGAGTGTAGCCGAAATCTGCAAAACTTAAAGTAATACATTAAGAAGTGGAACTAATCAGCGGAATTCAGCTGGATAAATCGGGCTTCGACCCAGTGAGGCACATATTGCCAGGCGTGCTGGCACTGTCGATCAATGACGCGAGCCCCGGGCAGCAGGGATTCCATGAACGTCCAGAACCGGGGCGAATGGTTCATATGTCGCAGATGACAGAGCTCGTGCAACAGGATATAGGAGACTTTATCCGGCGGCAGAAACAGGAGTTTGAAATTCAGGCTGATATTCCCTTCACTGGAGCAGCTGCCCCAGCGGGATTTCTGTCCACGAATGGTAAGACGGTTATATTTCAGGCCGGTGGCCTCACTGAGGCGATCCAGCCAAGGCTCAAGCTCAAGCCTGGCTCGATGACGCAACCAGAGCAGCAGGGCTTGCTGGCTGAGTTCGGGCAGGTGTACTGGCCCACTCAATTCCAGGGACTGTGAGTGTTCGCGTATCTGTACCCGGTTTTTATCCTGGCGGATGTAGTCCAGCTGTCGATGATAACCGGTTGCCGGTAACTGCAGCGATGCAGGTAGATCGGTGACCTGCAAAGGCTCGGTACATACCCCATCCCGGTGTAATTCGGCAAAGGCATTATGTATCCATTGCTGACGTTGTCGCACCAGGGCTTCTACCCGTGCCCGGTTAAAGCCCTTAGGCACCACCACGACCAGGCCTTCATAAGGCAGCACCTTGAGTTTGACGTGGCGCGTGCGGGAAGATACCCGCAGCTGGTAACTGGGCAGTACTTCCCGCTGGCCGGCTTTCATGCTACTGACTCTGGGACACCATATAGTCAACCGCCGCCTTCAGATCCGCTTCACTACAGGCACCGCAGGTACCCTTGGCCATCATCGCCGTACCGGGTACGCCATGCAACGCGGACTGGTACAGTACCCCCTTACCCTTGGCAATACGTGGTGCCCAGGCTGCAACATCACCAAGCTTGGGGGCACCAGCGGCACCACTGCCATGACAACCGGCACAGGTACGTGTGTAGATAGCCTGGCCATCCGTCGCCTGCTCCATGGGTTTCATTGTTTCAGCCGGTTCCGCGGACGGCTCAGCCGGCACAGGCATTTGCTGCATCGGCATAGCGGACTTCTCCGCAACCGGTGCACTGATTGCACTCGCCTCGGCCGTCTTCACATCTCCCTGATAAGGTTTTGCCGTGTATTTATTCTCCCGGTCCTGGTCACAGGCCAGCAATACAAAACTGAAACATATTAAAAGCATGATGTGCCTCATCTCGACTCTCCCCTTTTATCCATCACCAGTTGCATGGAAAAATTATCGTTCTCTAGTGTAACTCTCACTTCATCCAGCTCGGGCGCATGTACTACCAGCCAGCCCGCGGTCATTTCTATCATGTTATTGTTGTGTGCGTCCACCGCCCGCACCAGCTGCATGGCCACATAGGAAATTTTATCGGCCCGTTGCGGTGACGTGATCTGCTCTGCGCCGAGTTGAATTCCGCTATCCATATTCTGATCCATTTCATCGAAAAAACGGCGTAACCTTGCAGGATGGCGGGTATTCTTGTCATAAAACATGACAGCTTTGTCATCCATGATGACTCTCAACTGATGCGACATGGTAATTTCTCTGGGCGGCGGGAACAGATCCCGTTCTGATCTGTCCGAAGTATAACCAGTTACTTCCCCGCGACCACCATGAAAACCTCATTGATATTCAGTCTGGTTCTTGCCTTAGCACTGTCAGGTACTGCTTCAGCCGATCCCCAGATCATCCAGAGCGGCCCGACGCGCACTGCCATGATTGAATTATTTACCTCCGAAGGCTGCAGTTCCTGCCCACCGGCAGAGAACTGGCTCAATAATTTTGCTCGCGATGATGGCTTGTGGAAAACCTATGTGCCCATGGCCTGGCACGTCGATTACTGGGATTACCTGGGCTGGAAAGACCGTTTTTCACGGCCGGAATTTTCGCAACGCCAGCACCGCTATGCAAATTTCCGGGATCGTCGCAGCGTCTTCACTCCCAGTGTTGTAGTGAATGGTAAAAGCCTGAAATCAGCGTCCATTAACAATAACCCGGATAACAAACCCGGTAACCTGTCCATCAAAATCGATAACCATAAAGTCACTGCGGACTTTACCCCAAGCACCGTGATAGACCAGCCGGTGACATTTAACCTGGTATTGATGGGCATGAATCTGAAAAGCCACATTACTGCCGGCGAAAACGAAGGCATGAATGTGAAACATAATTTTGTGGTGCTGGATTACCAACAGACAGAATCGAATAACCATCACTGGGAACTCACCTTACCCAACCATGCAATTCAGCCAGGCACCCAGTATGCAGTCGCGGGCTGGGTCAGCACCGCTTCCGATCCATCGCCACTTCAGGCGGCTGGAAATTACTTGCAGTAAACCCTGGCCGTCACTCACAGCTACGCATGACATCAGGCCACTGATATACTGTGTCCATGGCCGCCGACGAAACCCAGATTGATTTACACCCATGCATCAGCCACTGGGGCAGCGATGCTTTCCAAGCGAGCATCAAGGCGGCACTGCAACAGCAGGATGCCTCAAGTCTGCCATTGCAACAGGGACTCAGCCAGGGCAGTTATGCGTCGGAAAAAAATCTTTCGGTGGTGATTCTATCGGTTAGCGATGATGCGGCCCATATTCGGGTAAACGCCGGCGTGTTTTATACCGGCATTATTCCCGGCTGCCAGTGCGCGGATGACCCCTCACCCAATAACGAAGTGAATGAATATTGTGACATCCAGGTGCTCATCGATAAAGTAACCGGAATAAGTCGCGTGTGCCTGCTTGATTAGACGTCGTCGCAGCACGGCCAACAGAACAGGCTTAACTACTCTGCCGCAGCGTCAGCAAGGGTGGCTGGCGCAACACTTTATAGGTGCCGGCAACACCGGCAATACCCACCACCAGCACACCCGTTATCAGACCGACAAACAGAATGTTGCCGTCGATGACATAGTCCATGTCGAATATTTTCACTGCCAGCAACCAGGCAATCCCGCTTGCCGAAGCACCAGCCAGAATCCCAGCCAGGGCACCGAGACTCACGAACTCCGCTACCAGGCCCTGCAGCAAAATCTTTTTAGGCGCACCCAGGGTCCGCAGGATGGCGGATTCATATCGACGTTGATCCAGGTTCGCCTGGATCGCCGCATACAGCACCGCCAGTCCAGCCAGCAGGGTAAATACAAAAATCAGCTGCACCGCAGCGGCCACCTTGTCCATAACACTCCGAACCTTGTCCATCAAGGCCGCAATGTCGATCACGGTAACATTGGGAAAACGCTGGATCATTTCGCCGAGAAACTGTTTTTGCAGTGGCTTAAGATAAATACTGGTGATCCATGAGGCTGGTTGCTTTTCCAGTACCCCGGGAGGCACCAGGGTAAAAAAATTCACATTGAAACTGTCCCAGTCCACCGTACGAATATTACTGACCTTAAAGCTTGCAACATCGCCGTTGATATCGAAGCCAAGACTGTCTCCCTGGCGAATCCCCAGGGTTTGCCCAATCCCCTGTTCCAGTGACAGCAACGGCTGACCATAATCGGACTTGCCCCACCATTTTCCCTGAATAATCCGGTTATCTTTTTGTGGCTGTTTTGCCCAGGACAAATTGAACTCACGAGTAATAAGATGCTTGGCTCTCTCGTTGGTGTAATTCGAAGCATCCACCTTGCGTTGATTAATACTCACCAGGCGCGCACGTACCATAGGGTAGAGCCTGACATCGGCAATGCCTTTTCCCTGTAACCATTTTTTAAGTGGCGTTACCTGATCCGACTGAATATTGATGAGGAACGAATTAGGCGCATTCGCCGGCAGGCTTTTCTGCCACTCATTCAGCAGATCGGAACGCACCGTCGACAGCAACAACAGGATCATGATGCCGGTACCAAATGCCACCACCTGGATTACACTGCTGGCCGGATGACGCACGATATTCGCCAGACCAAAACGCCAGGCTACACCGCCGTGTTGACGGCTTCGGTGTATCAGCTGTATTAATCCGTACGCTGCCAGTGCCAGCACCAGCAAGGTGACAAACATCCCCGCCATCACATACAGCACCAGTCGCCCATCCTGTACCTGCCAGTACAGCAGAAACCCCATCACCACCAGCACCAGTAAATAAAACTGCCAGCCTTTCACCTGTTTCACCCGAATGCTACGGCGTAGCACCCGTAACGGTGGCACGTTTTTTAATGCCATTAGCGGCGGCATGGCAAAGCCGAGTAACAATAAGAATCCGGTAGCATAACCCAGCAGCAGAGGTTGCCACCCCGGTGCAGGCAAGCGGGTGAGGAACAGCTGATCCAGGATCATGCTGATACCGTACTGGGTTAGCAGACCCAGTCCACAGGCAAGGCTACTGGCGAGCAGCGCCAGCCAGATCATCTCCAGGGTAAACAGTGTCAGGATGCGAGACTGTTTCACGCCCAGGCTCAGATACAGGGCGCTGGTATCCAGGTGCCGGTCGGCAAAACGATAGGCTACGGTAGCCACTGCCACCCCGGCGAGCAATACACTGATCATGGCGGCCAGTCCAAGGAAACGTTGCGCCCGTTCCAGTGCCACGCTCAATTCGGGCCGGCCTTTTTCCACGCTTAACAGTTGTTCGCCTTTTGCCAGTTGCGGTTTAATGCGGCTGGCAAACGCCTGCACCGCGGCACGATTACCGGCAACCAGCAGGCGATAGTTCACCAGCGAACCCACCTGGATCAACCGGGTCGCGGCAAGATCTTTCTGATTAATCATGATGCGTGGCGCGAGACTAAAAAAATCCCCGCCACGGTCAGGCTCTTAACTGATCAGCCTGGCAATACGAAAGTGCACGGCACCCAGCTGAACCTTGTTGCCGATCGACAAGCCCAGCTGTTGCAGCAAACGTGGTTCCACCCAGGCATCACCCGGTTGAGGAATGCCACTGGCTGGTGCTGCCTGGGCTGTGGTTGAAGTAGCGAGTTTCAATTCACCACGAAGCGGATAGCTATCCGATACCGCTTTCACTTCGGATAACTGCGGCCGGCCATTGGCCAGTGCTACGCTGCGAAACTGTGCCGTAGTGGCAGTGCGCAGTCCGCGTGCCCGGGCCAGTTTTGCATACTTACCGAGGGTGTTTTCGGGTGAGGCAATCACCAGGTCGGCCGCCAGCAGTTCGGCGGCGTTTTGCTGTAATCCCTTTTCAACACGATCGGTAAAAAAACCCACCGAGGTAATACTGGTGACGGCAATAATTAATCCCAGTACCAGGATATTCAGCTCACCACTGCGCCAGTCGCGTCGTAACATGTGCCATGAATTGCGCAACAAAAACATCATGCCGACGGCACCAGCTTACCGGCTTCCAGCAATAACCGCCGATGGCATTGCTCTGACAACTTGGTGTCATGAGTAGCCATGATCAGGGTGGTGTTTTTTTCCTGGTTGAGATCGAATAACAGCTGAATAATTTTTTCACCGGTTTTCTGGTCTAGGTTACCGGTCGGTTCGTCGGCAAACAGAATCGCCGGTTCACTGGCAAAAGCCCTGGCGATAGCGCAACGTTGTTGTTCGCCACCGGACAACTGATTAGGATAATGCTGTAATCGATGTGACAGCCCTACCCGCTGCATCAATTGCTCGGCCGCTTGCCTGGGATTTTCCTGATCTGACAGTTCCAGCGGTAACATCACATTTTCCAGCGCCGTCATTCCATTGAGCAACTGGAAATTCTGGAACACAAAGCCCACCATACGCGCACGCAATTCGGCGCGGCTGTCTTCATCCATAGCCGTGAGATTCTGGTCACCAATGCGGATTTCCCCCGAGCTGGAAACATCCAGCCCGGCCAGCAGTCCCAACAGCGTGGTTTTACCGGAACCAGACGCACCCAGGATAGCGACACTGGTTCCCGCTTCGATGTCAAAACTGATATTATCCAGAAGTGTTAACGAACCTTCGCCGGTTTCCACCTGGCGCGTGAGATTTTTTACCTGTATGAACATACGATTGCTTTCTGCGTTGTTATTGATTACCAGCCTGGTGTGCGCCAGCGGTGTTGCCGCGCAGGACAAAACCATTCTAATTCTGGGCGACAGCCTGAGTTCCGCCTATGGTATCAGCAAAGATGCAGGCTGGGTGACACTTCTACAGAAAAAACTGCAGCAGCAAAAACGCCCCTGGAATATCGTCAATGCCAGTGTCAGTGGCGATACCACTCGCACCGGCCTGAACCGACTGCAACCGGCCCTCAAGCAGCACAAGCCTGCCATTGTCATTGTAGAACTGGGAGGCAATGATGGCTTACGCGGCTTCAGTTTTAACGAAATCGAGCAAAGCCTGGCGAAAATCATTCGCATGAGTCGTGAGCATGGCGCCAGGGTTTTACTTGTAGGTGTGCGTCTGCCACCGAATTACGGCCCCTACTACAACCAGCAATTTGCAGCCCTGTACCAGCGCCTGTCCAAACAGTACAACATTCCCCTGGTACCCCAGTTACTGGCGAATGTCGCAGAACACCGGGAATTAATGCAGCAGGATGGCATGCATCCCGTTGCCAGTGCCCAGCCCAGGGTAATGCACAACGTGTATAAAATCCTGGAACCCCTGTTGAACTAGCCACTCCAATGATTATTCATCCTGTCGCTATCATCGCATGAAAGTTAAACCACTTATTTTCATTGCCATACTGATCAGCATTGGCTTTACTGCCATCTGGCTTGCACCTGTACAACCACCAGGTAAACCGCAAACAGCTGCAGCACCCATCCCTGACAATCCGTTTGTACCCGTCGGCACGCCAGCCAGTCCCACATCCGAAACGGTCCAGTTAAAACAGAAGTTGCAGGCACTGGAACAACGGGTAAACACGCTGGAGAAAAAACTTGCCAAACTGGGTCCTGAAGACACATCGAAACAGGATAAGGACACAGACAGGGAAAACACCAAAACCCAACTGGGTACGCGACTGTCTGCATCCGAGCTGCTGAATAAATCCAACCTGGTTGCAGCCGGCGTGAACCCGGTGCTGGCGGAAAATATTCTTAACCGTATGAGCGAACTGGAATACCGACGCCTGGAGCTGCGCGACCGCGCCATTCGAGAAAAATACATCGGTAGTCGCCGCTATAACCAGGAGCTGCAACAACTCAACAAGGATGCGGTAGACCTGCGCAAGGCGATCGGTGATAACGCCTATGACCGTTACCTGTATGAAACGCATCAGGTCAATCGCGTCAAGGTAAATTCAATCATGAAAGGTTCGCCGGCAGAACTGGCCGGCATGCAACCGGGAGATGTGATTATCAATTACGCCGGCAACCGTATTTTCGGCTGGCACGAAATCCGCGAGGCAACCAGTGAGGGAGCGCTCGGCGACTATGTCACGGTGAATATTTTACGTAATGGCGAGCCTATGAGCCTCATGCTACCACGCGGACCATTGGGGGTTCGCCTGGATACCGTTCTGGGCAATCCTGATGCAGTCACGCAGCCCTGATTGATTCAGCTTAATCTCGCGCGCTGAGCTTTTGCGAAACCTCGCCAGCTTCATCCTCGCACACATTCACTTCGATAGTGACATGAGACAGACGATCAAAATCAAGCAGTAACTGTTTGTAATATTCCGGTGCTTTAGGGAAATGGGTTACCAGGGAAATGATCGCCGCATAATGGTTCGCACCGACTTTCCAGATATGGATATCCGAGACCCGGTTATCCCCATCCTGCTCCAGGGTTTTACAAACCTCGGACTGATACCTGAGATCAATACTACCATCCAGTAAAATCGGCCCAGTCTGTTTCAACAGGCCATAAGACCAGCGAGTAATAATCACTGCACCCACTATACCCATTAACGGGTCCAGCCAGTTCCAGCCAAAATATTTTCCTGACAATAGTGCAACAATCGCCAGTACCGAAGTCAGTGCATCTGCCAGCACATGCATATAGGCAGCACGTAGATTATGGTCATGATCGTGGTGGTCATGGTCATGGTCATGTTGGTGATGATGCTCGTCTTTCAGTAACAACGCACTTACCAGGTTAATCACCAGGCCCAGGCTGGCAACCGCAATGGCATCATTAAACTGGATCATATGGGGATCGATGATGCGCTGCATCGATTCAACCAGCATCATGAGTGCCACCACCGCCAAGGCAATGGCACTGGCAAAACCGCCCAGCACGCTCACCTTACCGGTGCCGAATGAATACGCCGGATTGGCCGCGTTCTTACGTGCATAGCGATACGCAAAAATGGCAATCATGAATGCCGCCACATGGGTTCCCATGTGCCAGCCATCGGCCAGCAGCGCCATGGAACCGAACACGGTGCCGGCTACGACTTCCACCACCATCGTAACTGCCGTCAGTACCAGCACATACAGGGTGCGTCGTTCGCCTCTGGCATTACCTGCTGAAAAATCATGTTTATGTTGCCAGTTGCTCAAACTGTGTTCGTGCATACTTTACTCCTGCTGTTACCAGGGCTATCAATACCTACAGGGGATAGATTCAACTATGACTGCCATTATGGAATAAGCCGGACGGATAAACCACTGCCAGATAGTGGGAAAGTTACCCCAGGAAATGTCCGTTTTAAAATAACCATCCGTGCCGGACAATGGCTTAACCATCACACTGGCGACTGTGTCGATATCTCACCGAGGGCCGAGCATATGAATATCGAAACCCTGGAAAACATGTTACAACAGGGCCAGGATAACTTCCTGCTACGCTTCGGCCTGGGCCAGGCCTATCTAAAAAACAAAGCCCATGACCAGGCCATCCCACATTTACACAAAGCCATCGAATTCGACCCGAAAAACTCCGCTGCCCGAAAATTACTCGGCAAAGCCTATGCGGCTGTCGGTAAAACCGAGCTGGCCCGCGCAACCTATGAACAGGGCATCGCCGTGGCAGAGAAAAATGGTGACATCCAGTCCGCAAAGGAAATGAAAGTCTTCCTCAAACGCCTGGGCTAAGCAGGCCCAAACGCCACATCTGTCGAATCCGTTTGATTTAAGGAAACTCTGATTAATTCAGCGTTTCCGCAGCACGAGGCTGTGCTGCCATATCCAATGGCTGTTAAGCCATTGGATATGACCTGAATCCGTGACCGGTTCGGGATTGTGCATCAGTGTGGAATTACGCTATCAGTCATTAGCGTATAGTTTTGTGCGGGATTTATTCCTGGATACTGACAACGCCGAAGTTGCGCGTTTCAAAAATATGTACGATACCGCCAACATTCGTTATGAGACCATTGCTTCACACAGCATTACCCTGCCGTGAGATAGTTACTTGATAAAGAGCCAGGGCAAACTACCGGATTATTTCCAGTTCAGACTCAACTTCCAGTTATTGCCTTCTTTAACCAGGGTAAACAGGCGATCGCTGGTTCTGACCGGCATATTGCTATCGTTGTAACGCGCTTCCAGTTCCTGTTTCATTTTCTGCAATTCCATATTGCTGATATCCGGCTTCAATACCTGCAGGTTAAAGGTGTCCTTGATCATTTTTTCCAGGTCCGGAAAACGATATTCCACCACAGCTTTCACATTGTCGCCGTTTTTATTTAGCGAAAGAATCTCATACTGGATTTTGTCGTAAAAACTGTCCGCCAGGGGATTGGTTTCCTGTTCCTGCTGCTGCATGTAATCGGCCAGGCTTTTTCGCGACTTGTCCTGGCTGGATAGCATCGAATAAACGGCTCTATAGTCCCGGTGTATGGATGCGTCGATGTATTGTTTCAGCGCAGCTTTTGCATCGTCGATAAATTGCGACTGTTTTACTAGCGGTTCATCTTCTTTCGGCTGGGATGCCTGCTCGGATGAATTACAGGCATTCAGCAGCAAGGCCAATGCAACGCTCATAGTGACGATTAAAATTTTACGCATATTGCTCAGCCTCGTGGAGAACCGGCCTGCTTGATCGACAGGACCACCATCAACAGGCTGAATATAAACAGCAATACAGACATAACCATTAAAGCCTCCGCCATGGTGATACCAAACACCAGTTCCGGCGTGTAACCACAGGAAGCCCAGACTTCAAATATTTTCGGAAACCATTTGTCCAGTGCAAACCAGGACGGCAACCCCAGGTCCATGACACAACTGCCGAATACAAAACCGCGCTCGGTTCCCAGCAAAATGTAGGAACGCTCCACCAACCCGGCGAACATCAGGGTATTCAGGACATGAAAAAACAGATTGAGCCCCGGCTTTTTTGCGGCAGCAATCGCCAGCAGTGAAACCAGGATGACACCCATTACCCAGATGCGCACATGGATACATAACACGCACGGCCATTGGTCCAGTGCGTACTGGTAATACAGTGCGGTACCTTCCAGCGCCAGGCCCCAGACAACCAACCCTGCCCAGTACCAGCCACTCCGACTCAAATTTTTTATAAAATCCAGCATGCGCAATTATCCGCTAAGTACAGTCCAAGTATTCTACCCCATGCAAAACCGAAAGTTCCGTTTCATCTCACATTCACCAGCATCAAGTATAGCTGTCAGATGTAATACACATACACAGGCCCGATTGTTTTTCTCAGCCTCAGCCTGGTGTTCATGACTTTGTCTTGTAATGTCGTCACGATAGCAGGAGAATCAAGGCAGACGCCTCGGCTACCTGAACTTCTCATTTTTTTCATGTTCACAACACATGCCGGAAACGCTTTCTCACCCCCGTGTAATGAAAGGAGTTGTCATGAGTAATAATCCCCTGGTCAATCTATCCGGTCTGGGCCAGAGCATCTGGCTGGATAATATCGATCGCCAGATCCTGCTGGACGGTACGCTGCAAAATCTAATCGACAATGACCGACTGGCGGGCCTGACTTCCAATCCGGCTATTTTTGAAAAAGCCATAGCTCATGGCGCTGCCTACTCGGATGCCATCGCAGAACTCAAGGCCAGTGGTGCCGACACCAATACCCTGTACCAGCAACTCATCCTGTCCGACATCGGCCGCGCCGCCGACCTGTTTCGCCCGGTCTACGATGCCAGCGAAGGCCGCGACGGTTTCGTTAGCATCGAAGTCTCTCCCCTGCTGGCGCGGGATACCGAAGCCACCCTGCGAGAAGCCCGTAGCCTGTGGCAAGAACTGGCGCGCCCGAACATTATGATCAAGGTGCCCGGCACCCATGAAGGTATTCCGGCGGTTCGCCAGTTACTGGTGGAAGGCATCAATGTCAACGTCACCCTGCTGTTTTCCGTTGGCCGTTACATGGAGGCGATGTCGGCCTGCATGGATGCCATGGAAGCACGCCAGGCGGGTGGTTTACCCATCGATCATATTGCCTCGGTAGCCAGCTTTTTCCTCAGCCGCATCGACGTCAAGGTTGACCAGATGCTGGACGACATCAGCGGCTCCAGCAGTCCGCAGGCCGATATGGCCCAGGAGTTTCGGGGTCGTGCCGCCATTGCCAGTGCCGGCTTCGCCTACCGCCGGTTCCTCGAAGCCATGGATACCCCGCGCTGGAAAAACCTGGAAGCCGCCGGCGCTCGACCACAACGCTTGTTGTGGGCCAGTACCAGCACCAAGGACCCGCAGTACAGCGATGTGAAATACGTCGAAGCCCTGATCGCATCGGATACCGTCAACACCCTGCCGATGGCAACCTTGCAAGCCTATCGAGATCACGGTGATCCGCAAATGCGCATCAAGGCTGCCATCGAATCCGCCTCTTCCGTTATGCACAGTCTGGCAGACCTGGATATCGACATGGGCAAGGTAGACCAGGAACTGGAACAGGAAGGCATCGAGAAATTTGTCCAGCCCTACGAATCACTCCTTAACACCCTGGCCAGTATCGGCGCACCGGCCTGATGCCGACGCCAGCAGCCAGAGCATCAAAAAAACAGGCACAGGCATGCATGAATCCACCACCAACCACGCCCAGCTAGTCCTGTTCGGCGCCATGGGCGACCTGACCTGGCGCCTGATCGGCCCGGCACTGTATAACCTGTATTGCGATAAGCAGTTACCAGCCCGGTTTTCAGTCATCGGCATCGACAGGGACATCGACGCCGAGCGCCTGCGACAACGCTGGCATGACGGCGTATCCCGGTTCTCGCGCCAGGGCGCTCCCGATGATGCCGCCTGGCAGGATTTTGCCCGGCTGCTGGATGCCCATGCCATGGATCTCACCGATACCGCTGGTTACAGCCAGCTCAAATCCCTGCTGGACACCGGCAACGACAAACCGGACGCCCAGGTATTTTACCTGGCGGTACCCCCCCGGCTGTTCGGCGCGGTGGCGGATGGCCTGGCCAGTGCTGACCTGCACCGGGAACGCAATCGCTCCCGCATCGTGGTGGAAAAACCCCTGGGTGATTGCCTGGAAGCATTCCAGGCAATCGACAGCACCCTGCGTGCCCATTTCGAAGAAAAGCAGATTTACCGCATGGACCATTTCCTGGGCAAGGAAACCGTGCAGAACATCCTCGCCATGCGCTTTGCCAACCCCATTTTTGAGCCCATCTGGAACCGCCGCTATATCGACCACATTGCCGTGACCGTGGCGGAAGACATCGGCGTCGGCCATCGCGCCGGTTATTACGAGCATGCCGGCGCACTGCGAGACATGGTGCAAAATCATTTGTTACAACTAATGTGCCTGGTAGCCATGGAACCACCGGTGGCCTACGACGCCGACGACATTCGCGATAAAAAACTCGACGTGCTGCGCGCCTGTCGTCCCATACCGCCGGACCAGGTAGAAGCCTTTGCCGTGCGCGGCCAGTATGCGGGGGGCTGGAACCGCGGCCAGGCAGTGCCCGGCTACCGCGACGAAGAAAACATCGCGCCCCATTCCAACGTGGAAACCTATGCCGCCGTCAAGCTGCTGGTAGACAACTGGCGCTGGCAGAATGTGCCGTTTTACCTGCGCACCGGCAAACGCATGGCCCAGGCCGTGTCGGAAATCTCCATTCGCTTCCGCGATATTCCCCACAATGCCTTCCCAGCCACTACCGGGCTGAACTCCCAGCCAGTGCGGCTGGTCATCCAGATCCAGCCACAGGAAGGCATTATCCTCAAATTCATGGCAAAGGAACCGGGCAGCCCGTTGCGATTGCGACCAGTGGATATGCGTTTCAGTTACGCTAACACCTTTAACAAGGCCAGCCCCGGCGCCTACGAAACCCTGCTACGGGACGTGCTCGCCGGTGACGCCACCCTGTTCATGCGCAGTGACCAGGTGGAAGCCGCCTGGAATCTGCTGATGCCGGTACTGGATGCCTGGACCGACAACCCGGCGCCGGATTTCCCCAACTACCCCGCCGGCACCTGGGGCCCGGAAGCTGCCGAACGCCTGGTGGCGCGGGATGGCCGCGCCTGGTTGACCCCGAGCCAGGTCATTACCCAAGACCAGAGCCAGACCGGTAAACATGACTGATACCTATCACGCCGATGAAGCTCCCGGCAGCCCCGGCATGCTGCCCAACTGGTGTACTGGCGCCAAACAGATGGTGGGCACCAGCCTGGGACCGGCGCGGGTATGGTTTAGCGTCGGCCAGGGCATACTCAACGAAATCTACTATCCCCGCGTCGATATTGCCCAGGTGCGAGACATGGGTTTTATCATCGCCGATGGTAAGGGCTTCTGGCAGGAGATCAAACAACTGGATGACTGCCGGGTGAGCTGCGCCGAAGCCGGCGTTCCCGCAGTTACGGTGGTGCATTGCCATCCCCGCTTCACCTTCACCCAGCGCCTGGTGCCGGAACCCAACCGGGACGTGATGCTGGTGGAAATCACCCTGGAAGGTGACCAGGACCTCCAGCCTTATGTACTCCTGGCACCCCACCTGGGTGGCACCGGTCGACACAACCAGGCGGAGGTGGGACAGTTTCGCAACCGCCGGGTACTGTGGGCCAACCAGGGGCCTTTCGGCCTGGCACTGGCGGCAGCGGATGCCGGCCAGCATGACACCCTCGGCCCCAGCAGTGCCGGCTATTCCGGCGCTACCGATGGCTGGCAGGATTTCAATCAACATGGCCGCCTGCAACACCATTACCGCCACGCCGGGCCTGGCAATGTCGCCCTCACCGGCAGCTTGCCACGCCGGGCCGTCATCGCGCTGGGTTTTGGCAGCAGCCGCGAAGCCGCCGCCACCCTGGCGATTTCTGCCCTGCTGCAACCCTTCGACCTGATCTGGCAACAGCAAATCGAACAATGGCAGGCCTGGCACCACAACTGCCGCCTGCCCAAACGGGAGCGAGGTGAAACCCTTCCGCCAGCGCTGGCGGAACAGGTTCGCACCAGCGCCATGGTATTACGCACCCATCACGACCAGAACTTCCGCGGCGCCCTGGTAGCCAGCCTGAGCGTACCCTGGGGTGAAACCTCGGAAGAACGTCCCGGTTACCACCTGGTGTGGCCACGGGATTTGGTGGAATGTGCCGGCGCCCTGCTCGCGCTAGGCTCGGAGATAGAAGCCCGCGAAGTGCTGCGTTATTTAATGGCCACCCAGCGGCGCAACGGCAGCTGGTACCAGAACCAGTGGCTGGGAGGCAAACCCTACTGGACTGGCGTGCAGCTGGACCAGGTCGCCTTCCCGGTATTGCTGGCCGGCACCCTGGCAGAGCGGGACGCACTGGATGGCATTGAAGTGGGCGACATGGTACAGCGGGCACTGGGCTTTATCGCCACCAATGGCCCGTTGAGCTCCCAGGATCGCTGGGAAGAAAACAGCGGTGTGAATACCTTTACCATGGCGGTGTGTATTGCCGCACTGGTATCCGGTGCCCAGTTCCTGTCCTCGGCCGAAGAAGGCTTCATGCTGGAACTGGCGGATTACTGGAATGTGCACCTGGATGACTGGACCGCCGTCAAACACACCCACTTTGCCAAACAGCATCAGGTAAATGGCTATTACCTGCGCATTATGCCCAGCGCTGCCCTCACTGACGACAGCGCCCTGATGCGGGCCATGCCCATCAAAAACCGCGTGACAGACCCCGGCCTCAGCCCCACGGAACAGATCGGCGTGGATTTCCTGCAACTGGTACGCTACGGCCTGCGAGATGCCAATGACCCGCTGGTGCGGGATACCCTGAAACTGGTGGATGAACTGCTGCATGTGGAGCTACCCCAGGGCCCCGGCTGGTACCGCTACACCGGCGACGGCTATGGCGAACACCGGGATGGCCGCGCCTATGACGGCACCGGCCACGGACGCCTGTGGCCACTACTGACCGGGGAACGAGGTCATTACGAATTACTGAACGGCAAGTCTGGGCTGCCCTATTTACAGGCCATGGCCAACATGGCTGGTGCCGGCGGCATGTTACCGGAACAGGTATGGGATACGGACGATATTCCGGAACATGGCCTGCTGCTGGGCCAGGCCACTGGTTCTGCCATGCCGCTGGCCTGGGCCCACGCCGAATACATCAAGCTGGCCTGCTCCATCACCGAAGGCCGGCCGGTGGACCGGCCCGAACCCCTGTGGGCGCGCTACCGGGGTAAACGCCCGGAAGCCTGGGTGTGGTACTGGGCACCCCAGCTACCGCTGCAATCCATCCCCGTCGGCATTCGCCTGGGCTTTTGCCTGCCCCAGCCTGCCACTATTCACTGGCGTTACGACAACCAGCCTGAGCAATCGCTGGCGACCCACAGCCCAGCCACTGGCCTGCACATCGCGCGCCTGCCATTGCCGGACAAAAAAGCGGAACAGTTCGAATTCCGACTGGAAGCCGAAGACCTGCCCGGGTCTTTATATATCGTGAGTATCGACGCGAATCGGTTGGATTAAAGCGATGGGCATGTTTACCGATCAGGCAACTACCCGGTTGCGGCCTTCCGCCTTGGCACGGTAAAGATTCTGGTCGCTGCGTTTCATCCAGGCTTTCCAGTCATCCTCAGCACGCAAACTGGCGACACCGATACTGGTGGTCACGGCACGATCATCCAGCAGCTTCAATGCAGCAATCTCTTCCCGCAACTCATCCGCGAACCCACGACCGTTTTCCAGGTCGGTGCTGAACAGCAGTATCATGAATTCTTCACCCCCGAGGCGAAACACCCGGTCGGCGCGGCGAATGCGTTTATTCAGAAATTCCCCCAGGCCACGCAACACCGTATCCCCGGCATCGTGCCCCAGACCATCGTTAATTTTCTTGAAGTGATCCAGGTCCAGGGTGAGGATGGTCATGGGCATACCGGTACGATGACTTTGCTGGATGGCATGTTCCAGGGTGGCACGAAGCTGCGTACGATTGAATAAGCCAGTAAGGGAATCGGTCAGGGATTGTTCTTCCAGGCGACGTTGCTGATTGGAAATCACACGCACGAAAATGGCGGAGAAAGTACTAACCATCACCAGGGTCGCCATCACTCGGGCCGCCAGGGAATGATCCAGAACCATCCATGCCTGAGGCAGGTTCACCAGCAGCAGAGTAAGATTGGAGATCCATGCCTGCCGTTCCGGCAGCATCACATAAAAAGCCAGTACCGCCGGATAACACCAGAGCACACCGGTGACTCCCAGCTCACGTATGGCCACGGTAATAAACAGGATGATCGCCGGTACCAGCACCACAAACATCAACCGCGGACGATAACGGCCATGATGGCAGTGCCAGGCACTGATACCGAGAATAATGACAATCACCAGGGAGCCGAAACCCAGGACTAAACGACCCTGGAAAATATTGTTGAGAGAAAATGGCGTGAGTAAAAACAGTGCCGACAAAGCGACGCCCAAGGTGGATCTGATGCGAAAATCAGCCGCAAATCCGGGAGTCTCAGGGCTTGAATCCACTGGACCGCTCGTGCAGCAAATAATTTTGTAAGAATAACGTCATGACTAAAGATCATTAAACTGTATTCGGCCTGGCAGCGCAAGCCGTTCCTACGACAGGCTAAACCAGGGCACAGGAAAGCTCATGCTGCGAGCAGCAGCGTTTTAGCTTGAACCGCCACACGCCTGTCGCCCCGATAGGTCGAATGCAGCTTGAGGGTCCGGTGACACCGCCATCCTTGCCACCGAACAACCAGGCTGGGAAGTTAATTTAGAGTTAATTTAGGACAGTTAATTTAGGACACCCATAAATTCACCGGCAGGACATGCCCAAAGGCCTACCTTTCAAACTCACCGATTACCTACAACTGGTGGACTGGACCGGACGCATCATCCGGGACGACAAAAAAGGCCATATCCCCACGGATCTCCCTGACATCCTGCAACGCCTCAACCTGGATGCCCAACACTGGCTGTATCTCAGCCAGCATTTCGAAAGCCCCTTCAAACAACTCATCGGCAGTGCCCACAAAGTGCGACAAGCCTGTGAGACCCTGGGCAAACGCTGGGTGCATGGCATCAGCCAGTGTGAGCGGTTATTTTCCAGAAGTTAATTTAGGACACCCATAAATTCACCGGCAATCCCCGGCAGGACATGCCCAAAGGCCTACCTTTCAAACTCACCGATTACCTACAACTGGTGGACTGGACCGGCCGCATCATCCGGGACGACAAAAAAGGCCATATCCCCACAGACCTTCCCGACATCCTGCACCGCCTCAACCTGGATGCAAAACACTGGCTGTATCTCAGCCAGCATTTCGAAAGTCCCTTCA
>Ga0114931_10003889_pt1 | contig 18769 bp, 8 predicted proteins | sample 2SBtaG_FD_89579 | JGI IMG/M metagenome (GOLD analysis project Ga0114931, IMG submission 89579) | Deep subsurface microbial communities from Kolumbo volcano to uncover new lineages of life (NeLLi) - 2SBTROV14_V59a metaG | ecosystem: Environmental > Aquatic > Marine > Volcanic | place: Kolumbo...
AATCTCGATGGCGAAACCACTTACCACGAAGCCGTCGCCATAAAAAGCAATCTCATCCGCGTGTACCTGCGACCGCAAGCAGGCAGCGGCGGCGAAAGCACCTACCTTGATTGCAGTACGGCAGACAACTGCTTTGAAAGTTTCGCGCTGACAAGCAGCCTTAACGGCGCACTGGCGGTTGCCGATGTGGGCGTCACATTCGACACCATCGAACCTTTCACCGTGTCGCCGACCAACATTTCGGCATCACCCGAACTATCGCAGACAGTACCCACCGCGACCTTCGCCATCAACGGCGAGACTGCCGCCAATGAACCGCTAACATGGCGAGCCTATATCCTGCCGTATGATGCTCGCGTTGTGGCGTATGCCAACAGCATCTTCCGCACCGAAGCAAACCTTAACCTGACCATCACACCACGCGGTATTGAATATGTGCGCCCCAACAACGTCGGTGTCATCCCCACCGTAGACTGGCTGGCGCTCAGCTCGGCCACCGGCGGCCCCGATTCATACATCACCGGCACCACCCCGGCGACAGTCACCGTCACGTTTAGCGATACCTTCGCCGCATCGCCGCTGGGCACAGCCGGGTTGCATCGCGCAATCATTCAGGTGCAAAATATGGATTCGCTGGAAACCAAATCCATTCCCGTTTCGGTATTTGTGGCAGGCGCAAAACTTTACCTGCCGCTGGTCATAAAATAACTGTATCTCTTTTTACACGCAAGGAGTTGCGAACAATGAACCTCTCTCGTTTCGGACAAAAACTCACCGGACCTTCGGGTGTGCCGATGCTGATGGAAGATATGGCATTGGCGATGGCAAATGGCGGCAAAGATTCGCTATTATTGGGCGGCGGAAATCCCGCTTACATCCCGGCTATGCAACAACGATTGCGGCAAGCGATGACCCGCATTCTCGACACGCCAGGCGCATTTGAAAAGATGGTCGGCAACTATCCCGCGCCGCAAGGTGACGTGGAATTTCTGGAAGCGCTGGCAAATCTGTTCAACCGAGAATATGGCTGGGGTATCACTGCCAAAAATATCTCGCTGACCAATGGCAGTCAAAGCGCATTTTTCAGCCTGTTCAACCTGTTTGCCGGCGAATACCCCGACGGTTCGCGCAAAAAAATCTTATTGCCGCTGGCGCCGGAATATATCGGTTATGCCGACGTGGGATTGACCGAAGATTTTTTCATCTCATTTAAACCCGAAATCGAATTTCCGGAACCGCATATTTTCAAATATCACGTTGATTTTAACGCGTTGAACATCACCGATGAGGTGGGCGCGATTTGCGTTTCACGTCCCACAAATCCCACCGGGAATGTGTTGACTGCCGAAGAGTTGGCACGATTGTCGGATTTGGCACAAGCGCATAACATTCCGCTGATGATTGACAACGCCTACGGCACGCCCTTCCCCCAAATTATTTACAGTGATGCCGAACCCATTTGGAACGAAAATATTATTTTGAGCATGAGCCTTTCTAAATTGGGAATGCCCGCTGCCCGCACAGGTATCGTCATCGCCAACGAAGAAATCACGCACGCAATGACCCGCTTGAATGCCGTAACCAGCCTTGCCCCCGGCAGCATGGGCGCGCGGCTGGCGCTGGAATTGGTTCAATCCGGCGAAATCATCTCGCTGAGCCACGATATCATTCGCCCATACTATCACAACAAAGCTTTGCAAGCGATGGAACAATTGCAATACGAGTTGGGCGATTTGGATTATTTCATTCACAAGCCGGAAGGGGCATTTTTCTTGTGGATTTGGTTCCGGGGAATACCCATCAGCAGCCAAGCGCTGTACGAGCGGCTAAAAGCGCAAAAAGTGTTCATCATTCCGGGACATTATTTCTTCCCCGGGCTGGAAGATGAATGGCAACACACGCAAGAGTGCATCCGCATCAACTATGCCCTCGATGAAAATGTGGTTCAGCCGGGGCTGCATGCCATCGCCGAGACGGTAAAAGCAGCCTACGGGGCATAAAAAACAGGGCGGCTACAAAGGCCGCCCTTTTTACAATTCAATTGGACTCTGGCGAATTTTACTTTGGACGCAGATTCGCGCAGATTTTCTCAGATAATCTTTGACGACATTAAAAATCTGCGTGCAAAGCCTGCGAAAATCTGCGTCCGCTTTTAAGTTTTTTGTACGGCTGCCAAAAGACGTTCCGTCACATCATCCAGCGCCCCCTCACCTGAAACTTCTACCAACAACCCTGCTTTTTGATAGTACTCAATCAGCGGTGCGGTTTGCTCTTTGTAGGTTTCCAGCCGAGTGCGCACCGTGTCGGGGTTATCATCTGCCCGCTGATACAATTCTCCGCCACACACGTCACAGACCCCTTCAACTTTCGGCGGGTTGAATTTTTTGTGATACGAGGCTTGACACTGCCGACATATCAACCGCCCGGACAGCCGTTCGACGATTTCATCATCACTCACACGGATATACACGACCACACTTACTTTCTGCCCCGTTTCAGCCAGCATAGCCGACAGTGCCTCTGCCTGCGCCTGATTTCGCGGAAATCCGTCGAAGACCACGCCGCCCTCAATATCCGGGCGAGAGAGACGGTCTTTCACCATTGCCACTGTCACTTCATCGGGCACTAAAATGCCTTTATCCATATAAGATTTTGCCAGTTTGCCTAATTCTGTTTCGTTGCGCAGATTTTCTCGAAACAAATCGCCGGTGGCGACATGCGTTAGCCCCAATTTTTCGCACAATCGATCGGCCTGAGTGCCTTTCCCCGAACCGGGGGCTCCCAATAGAATGACATTCAATTTATGAACTGCACTGTTCATCAGCGGAACTCCTTTGAAAATGTTTGCTTTTTCAAATTATAACCTTATCAATCTTGCAATGCAACTTTTAGCAAAGCGAAAAATGTCAGCGGGTCAACCACCGTATAGTGGGGATGCACCACCGTGCCATCCGGTGCAACAATTTCGCTCGCGGCATCCTGCGTCTGCGCAAATGCCATCACATCCCGCAAAAAGGATGGCGTCTGAAATGCCGACCGCACCACAATGAACGGCGGTTGCTCTTTCGCTACCGCATCGAAATACATTTTGTGCAGTGCCGCCGCGCTGCCCGGCACGCTATCGCCAAAGGTTGCACGTGCCATCGCGGTGTACGGCGTGCCGTTCACCAACCGCGGAAAATCGCCCTCAATTTCATAATCCGGTGAAATAACGCCCGCCGGCGCGAGTTTGGCATACCGTGCCACCCATTCCGGCGGCAATGAATAGCCGCGTCCGTTCAGCAAAAAACCCTGCACCGTGATGCCATATTTTCGGTAATAATTTTTGGTACGATTGAGCCATTGCCAGCGAAACCGCCGTGAAATGCCCTGCGGGTTGGCGTATCCCGCACCGCTATTCGCCCCGACCCAAAAATCGTTGGGGGTGCGCGTTGCCAGCAGATAGCTCATCACCCCGGGAATTTCCTCTTCCATACCGGGGTTGATGCCCCATGCCAGCGGAATTTCACCGCGGGCGCGGTCATGCCATGTCGAGCGCCACCAATCCGCCGATGCCACCAGTGTGGGATGCACCAAATCATAGTCGCCCGCGTACAGCAGCACAAAAGTCAAATCCGGGTTGACCGTGCCATCCGGCCGCAGATAGCCCTTTTCCTGCAAATTAGCCGCGGTTGGCGGATGCTGTGCCGCCACCGGCGCGGGTTTTGGTGCAAACCGGTGGACGGACACGTTTGCCAGTGCCGCGCCCCACGCATCACCGCCGCCGCCCTGCAAATATCCCGCATAATAACTGAAAAGCCAGGTGCTTTCCCATTCACCATCGGGGGCGGAATGGCTGCCGCCCGTCTCGGCGGTGTATTTTTCATACCACGGGATGAAGCCCCAAATTTTGATGAGCCGCAATCCCGATTCGGCGCGTGCTGTTTGCACAATCTCGGTCAACAGTTCCGCTTGCGCGGGCGATTCGTCCTTCCATGGCGACAGGTCGAAAGCGAATCCGCCGCGTTGGATGACATAATCACGTTCCAGCGCATACACTCCGCCGCGGGTCATTTCGCCATTCCGGTATTTTTGCGCCGGTGTACCATCTTCCAAATACGCCAGCAGAGTGGGGTCGGCGCGCCCGCTGCGCAGATACGCTTCTGCCGCCCAGCGATATGCCGCCAAATTATCGGTAAATTTCCCCACCAGCGATTTTTTTATCGCCCAGCGGGATGACAATTTTTGCGCCAGCGGACTGCCCGCGCGCACGATGGGGAGTCGTTCCACCCCGGCGATGGTTGTCGCCACATTGAGCGTGGCGGGCAAGGCATCATCCCACGCCACCAGCCCGTGTATTTCCGGCGCGAAAGTATCCAATACCGCATCAAAATCGGGTAAAATAACGATGGGGGTATCCGCCAGCCAGCCATACGGCACATCGGGCGTGCGGTATGTGTCCAGCCAGAATTGGTCGGTGGGATGATGGATGAGATAGAGCCGGGGCGATTTTCGATTCACGATTCCCTGCAAGCTGCTCAAAAAGATGAGGGTATCGTAATCATTCAACAGGTCGGAGAAAGTTTTCCCCACGGGGGGCGGGGTGTCGGGCGGACAAACGCCGCCGCACAGCGAAAAATGGTCAATGTGTAGGTTTTGTACATCGAAAACATACAGCGGGGCGGGCGAAGCAGGTGCGGGGGTCGGGGCACAAGCGGTAGAGAGCGCCACAATCGGCAAAGAAAAAAGTAGAACACCAATTGCGCGGATGACGCTGATTTTCAAAATTTACCCCACCACCATTCGGAAACCCACCCACAACCCGATTTCCACCAAAATTGTCAACGACCACAGCAGGTAAGTTGCCAGCCGATCTTTTTTATACCACACAATCCCCAAAAATCCATTTAAAAGCATTATGATTATCCCGCTGTATGGAATCCATAACAGGTGTTCGCGGGGGATGATGGCGGTAGTCTGCCCGGTAATATTAGGCGGCAAATGGACGATGGCAGGCAAGACGGGATAGCGGGCAAACACTGCACCCGCCAAAATTAACGTCAGCAAAATTGCCGCCACGCCCAAATAACGTGCAACCCGGTCGAACCACAGCGGATATGCCAGCACGCCACGCCGTTCGATGGCATTGTGCCAAAACTGTGTTTCGCCAAACGAGGCGCGTTTTTCCCACGCGGCAATGAATGCTTCCGCAGATTCCGGCGACAGGTAGATTTCGGCGGAAACGGTTTTCACCATCACCGAATCGGCCGCGCTGCCGGTGGCAAACAGCCACATATTTTCGCGGCGACACACCCACCAGCGCGGCATCGTCACCCCATACAATGTGCAATTTGGCAACGCGGGTGCGGGGGTCACACTGCGAATGGCATCCATCGGGATGCGGTGAAGCGTTAATCCCCAGCGGATGGTTAGCCCGTTACGGGTAAAATGAAACCGCAACAGAAGAAGCGCAATCGCACGATAAAAAAGAGTATCGCCAGCACAAAAGCCGTTGCTGCACCGAGAATGCGCCAAAATTGCACCCCGGAAACGGGTGCATTGAGTGCAATATTCGCCAACAGCACGGCTATTGCCAGCAAAACCCCACCGATACCCAAACATATCCAGCCACCACGATGCGGTTTCGGCGTGAAAATTTGTCCGCTCACAGAAATCATCGGTTGCTCACAGCAGGGTTTCAACTTGCCAACGTTTCAATTCATCTATCATTCGGTGCGCGGTAATGTCCAATGAAATGGGCGTGACGGAAATGAGGTTATTTTCGGTTGCCCAAAAATCGGTGCCGTGTTCCGGTACGCCGGTGGGCGGCTGGCCGCCAATCCAAAAATAATCGCGTCCGCGCGGGTCTTTGCGGCGCACCAACTCATCCAAATAGATGCGCTGCCCCAGCCGAGTCACTGTTACCCCGGCGACATCTGTCCAATCGCAGGCGGGAAAGTTGACATTGAGGAAGGTTCCGGCGGGCAACCTTTTTTTCAGCACCAATGCCGACAGCCGCGCGGCAAATGCCGCTTGCCCGGTGTAATCTTCGCTGGCAACGGGATGCACCCGCGAAAAAGCGATAGCGGGCAAACCATCAATCACCGCTTCTACGGCGGCGGCAACCGTGCCGGAATAAAATAGGTCGTATCCCATATTTGCGCCCAAATTGATACCCGAAACCACCAGCGACGGGCGTTTTTCCAACACGCCGAGCATCGCCAGTGCGACACAATCGGGTGGCGCGCCACTCGATTTGTAAGCGATACTGCCATCTTCCCACTCGATAGCATCGGAACGGAGCATCTTATGCAGCGTTTTTGGATGCCCCGATGCCGACCAGTTGTGGTCAGGGGCAAAGATGATAGTTTCTGCTACCGAGTTGAGTGTTTTTTTTAACACAGGCATCACCGGCGAGTCGATGCCGTCATCATTGGTCAGTAAAATTAGCGGGTTGTCAGTCATGTGTCATCTCGAAAAAGGTTGTCCATCAATAGAAATTTCGGCTATGTGCCTGTTTTGGGCAGAACCGCTGCCCACCAGCGCGGGTCAATCATTGCATTGGATTGCTGCTGGTCTTCTTCATCCTCTTTTTTGTGAATGATGGAGATATGCAGCGGGTCGGTTTGAAATTCGTTTCCGGCGGCATCGAAGGCTTTTGCCCAAATGACGTGCGTTTCGGTATAGCCCACCGTGTCGGAAATGATTTGCATTCCGCCGGAGAATATCTGGGTGTACCCGATAATTTTTTCGGTGTCGGTAATCTCCGGTTCGGCGGCAATTTCTTCCGGCGTGCGCGGGGCAGTTATGCTGATAACCTGCGTCAGGGTGATGACTTCGCCGGGCACGGGCTGTCCATCCGCGCCAATCACCGGCTGACCATCGGGAGTCAGCAGCGGGTTTGTCTGCGTGATGGCATATTCGCGGTTCAGCACCACATCACTCATTGCCAATGTCCAGCGCATATTATACGGCGCGACGGTACTTTCGCCGATTTTACGATTATCCAGATAGTATTCTACCCGATCCATTGCGAAATTATCATTGGCATCCACTTGGAAATTGATGTATTCATCATCTTCCAGCACATACACTTTGCCATCTTCCGGGTTGAGAATTTCGGCGGTGGGCGGGGTGTTGTCGATAGTTACCTGTGTGGCTTGCCGCTCGAACGAGCCGTCGCCGCGCAGGACAGTCAATTGCAGGGCATGCAGTCCTTCCGGCAAGCCGGTGGTTTCCCAAAATTCTAACGGGCCGTTATCCACCGGGCTGCCGTGGTCGCCGCCAATCTGATTCCACGCCTGCGGATTGAGTCCCTGCCCAAATTCCAAACGGTACAGTTGGAAGCCATCAATCCGCGCGCTGCCGGTGATGACCACTCCGCCGTGGATATATTCAAACTGGCGGGGATAGGTTATCGCCACAGGACCCGCCGCAACCGCACCGGCGCAACTGTCGTCGTATTCACGCGGTGGCTGCGGGATACCCTGCTCTTTCACCCAGTCGTTTGCCACAGGCGGATAAATTTCGAATACCTGTGTTTCAATCAAATCGGGCGGGGTACAACCGGCAACTGCCAATTTGCCATTGGCTTTGTTGATTTGGAAGGCTTGATGCACATTGTCTTTTTCTTTCGGCTCGGTGCCTTCCAAAAAGAGTTCTGTTTTGGTGCTGGGGGTGTACTCTGTGGGCAGCAAGCCCGATACCGCATCCACGGTGACATCCACCAGCCCCGGCGGACGCAGCCACGTTTCCACGGGCTTGTCGCGGTGGTAGTATTCCATCACATCGTGCCAAATGGGGCCCGCACCGGACAATCCGGTAACATCTTTCATCGGGGTGTTATCGTTATTGCCCACCCATACCCCAACCGCCAATTGTGGGGTGTAACCCAATGTCCAATTGTCGCGGAAGTTGTTGGTGGTACCGGTTTTTGCCGCCACCGGGCGGTCATCCAGTATCAGCGAACTATGCGCGCCGAACGCAGGAGCGCGAGCATTATTGTCGGTTAAAATACTAGTTATCAGATATGCCAATGCCGGGCTGATAATTTGTTCGGTAGTTGGCTGGGTGTATTCATACAGAATGTTGCCATCGGCATTTTCTACCCGCAAAATTGCCACCGGGTCGAGTTTGCGGTATCCGGGGCGAATATCTTGCTCCGGCACAGGTTTGCCCGCCATTACCCCGTTGTTGGCAAACACGCTGAAAGCATACGCCATATCCAGCGGCTTCACTTCGCCGCCACCAAGCGTGAGCGCCAAGCCATAGTAATCTTCATCCAGCGTGGTAATACCCATTTTATGCGCGTTGCGGATAACGTCTTTCACCCCCGATTTTTGCATCACCCACACAGCGGGAATGTTGTAACTGCGGGCAAATGCGTTGCGCAGGCTAACCGGACCATGATATTTCAAATCGTAATTTTCGGGTACATATGGCGGGTTGGGCGGGTCGGGGAATGCCTGACGCACGTCCATAATCATTGTGGCAGCAGTCGCTACACCCTTTTGCAGCGCGGTCATATAATTAAATGGCTTGAATGATGAACCGGGCTGCCGGCCGGGATTGGCGGTACAAACGTTTACATTGCCATCGTTTTCGGTATCCCAATAATCAACACTGCCGACCATCGCCAGAATTTCGCCGGTTTTGGGGCGAATGGCAACGACACAGGCATTGCTGGCGTTGTGCCCGCCTTCCTGCAATTCTTGCACATGCTGTTTGGCAACCTCTTGCGCCTTTTTGTTCAAATCCAAATCAACGGTGGTGATAACCTTTAACCCGCCGCAATAAACGGTGCGCGGGTCGAACATTTTCAATAGTTGGTCGCGGGCATAAATGGCAAAATGCGGTGCGACAATATCAAACCGTTGCTGAATGGGTTTCACATCGAGTTTTTGGGCAAAAGCGGCATCCGCTTCGGTTTGGGTGATAACCCCTTCTTCCACCAAACGGTCGAGGGCAATGCCCTGCCGTTTTTTGGCTTGCTCAAAATTATCCAGTGGGTTTAGGGCGGGGAACTGCGGAATGGGCGTGAGCATGGTACATTCCGCCAGCGAAAGGTCGCTGACGGTTTTGTGGAAATATACCTGCGCCGCCGCTTCGATGCCGTAAGCCAAGTTGCCGTAATAGTTGGTGTTAAAATACCATTCCAAAATTTGGTCTTTTTCATAACGGCGGGTAATTTCGGTGGACAAAATCAATTCTTTTAATTTGCGGGTGTACGATTTTTGGGCACGCTCTTTTTCATCAATGATAATGTTTTTGATGAGCTGTTGAGTGATGGAACTACCGCCCTGAATTTGCCCGCCCTGCAAGTTGCTGACAAATGCCCGCGTTAAACCTTGAATATCAAAGCCGGGATTGGTATAAAACGTTTTATCTTCCAACGCCACCACCGAATCGCGGCACACTTGCGGGATTTGGTCAATGGTCACATACGAACGGTCACCCAATCGCGGGTCGAACAGTTCGTACAGCACCACTTTGCCGGTGCGATCATAAAGTTTGGTCGTCTCAAAATTTTCCTGCTCGGTTTCGATGGCGCTGGGGTCGGGCAATTGTGCGGCGAAACTGGCATACACCGAGTACGCCGCGCCAAACACCCCAGCAATTAACGTGCCAATAATTGCCAGCGTGATAATCGCTGCCCCACCGAATGTCCATCCCAAAAAAAGCCCATATCGGGGGCGAAATTTTTTTGCGCGTTCCCGCCGGCGGCGGGTTATCATTACTTTTCGGTTCGATTGCATAAACTACCTATCGTGATTCGTGAGCTTGACCCGTGAAATGGTATCAGAAAGTAAATTTTGGGGCAAGTGCCGGTTCCCATTTTAGGCTACGTTTAACCGACAATTACCCGTCAATTTTCCGTTTTTCCAGCACCAGCCAATGCGATAGCCCCAATTTTTGCAGCGGTGTTCTCTCCAGAAAATAGGTTGTCCGCCGAACAAACGTACCCAGTTTCGGCGCACGGCGAACCACATTATCGTAACCGGGGTAAATCTGCCGGTGCGAAATTACCCGCACGGGCAGTCCATCAAACAGCCGCCGCAAGCCGCGAGCGGTGTATGCGCGCACGTGCGGGGCGAATTTGTTGCGCCAAATGTTTGGCAGGTAATTGATGAGCGGCGTGTTGCCAAAATGATATTCGCCGCGCCAGTAGTGCCCGTGTGTTTCAAAAGGATACCAACGGTTTGGGCAAAAAATTATCGCCCGTCCGCCGGGTTTCAGCACACGGATCATTTCGGCGGCGTAAAGCCGGTCATCCTGCACGTGCTCAATCACTTCGTGGCTGAGTATCACATCGAATTGAGCATCGCGGTATGGCAGGTATTCCCCCACCGAAACCACCAGATTCGGCACGCGTATGGCGGCTTGCCGCACGCGGTCGGCTTCCACATCCAGCCCGAAAACGTGCGGTGTGAATTTTAGCAATGCCCGGTTATACATACCGATGCCGCATCCATCCACCAACACCTGTCCGCCATCGAGCCGGGTGCCCGCCGACCGGCGAATCATTTCCAGCCGCCGTTCCTGTCCGGCACGCCATACCAAACTCGGCACGCCGCGTTCATCGGCTTTTGCAAAATCGCCTGCCATTACGCCTTTTCTCCCACATGCAGCGCCACTGTGCCGAACATCAGCAGCCGGTAGCGAACATTTTTCAAACCGACGGCCTCCATCCGCGCTTTCAGTTCTTCCGGGCGCAAAAAGGCATCGGCAGAAGCGGGCAGGTAATTGTATGCATCGCGCTGTCCGCTGATGATGCCGCCGATGACCGGCACAATCCGATGAAAGTAGAATTTAAAAAATTTGCCGAAAAGCGTGTCGGCGGGACGGGGAATTTCTAACGCCACTACCCGCCCGCCGGAACGACAAACGCGGGTTTGGTCTGCCAGCGCGGCAGAAACGTCCACCACATTCCGCAGGAGAAATCCGGATGCCACCGCGTCGAAACTTTCGGCGGGGAATGGCAAGCGCAAAGTGTCGGCGGCGCTCCAGCGAACGGGGCGGCCGTTGGCGCGTTTCTGTCCCACGTGCATCATCGGCAGGGTGAAATCGGCGCCGACCACCAGCGACAAATCGGGATGCCGGCGCAATGCCTCAAACGCGATGTCGCCCGTGCCGGTGGCAATATCGAGCAATTTGCCGCCCGGCGGCAGATTCGCGGCGTTGATGACTAATTTTCGCCAGCGAATATCCTGCCCGCCGGTCATAATTTTGTTCATCAAATCATAACGGCGGGCAATTCGCCCAAACATCTCATTAACGTAAGTGTATTTTTCTTCGGCAGAGTTAAAAGTCACACAGTACTCCTTAATCGGCAATCAGCGGTCAGCGGTCAGCGGTCAACAATAAATTATAGCATTATTCGCCGCAGACAAAAAACCACCCACGCGGCTTTCGGCACACGTGGGTGATTCGTAATTCGTAATTCGTGACAAGTTTATTTCACAATCAGCGGCAGGTAGATCCAGTTGGTAAAGTCTGCACCGATGCCGCCATTGGCGGTGATGGTGAGTTCGATGGGCGGATAATGCCATGTGAGCGCACCGGCGGTATCCATATCAACCAGCCAATAGTGGTAGGTTGTGCCCGCAACAACCTTATTATCGGTGAAGGTATATTCTGCGCCACCGCCGCCCACGCCTTGCGCCGGAATGCCGCCACTGATTTCCACGGCATCGTCACGGTTGGCAGTTTCGCCACGATAGATGAAGAAGGCGTAGTTGTCAATTTCGCTGGCGGTTGCCCAACGCAATTGGACAGTGTCGCCCACCTGTTCTCCATCAAAGTACAGCAGGTCAACGGCGGTGGGGGTGTTGGTGATGGTGACAGTATCGGTGACGGGCGGCGCGGGGTTGACGTAGATATCGGTTGTGCCGCTGACCACCGCCCGGTTGACCGTTTGGGTGATTTCGCGGATAACCCCGAAGGTGGTGGTGATGACAAACCTTTCACCCGGCGCCAGATTTCTGCCAAAGGATTGGGTAAGGTCGTTCCAGCGAATTTCGCCGGGGGCGCGATAGTCTTCCGGTGGTGTTGAAACCGTGAAGGTCAGGTAGGTTGAGTCATAGAAGTCAAACAACGGTACAACGTCTAGCACGCTGGGTCCCACGTTCGATACGGTGATGGTGTAGGTTATCACCCCGTTGACTGCACCGGGGGGCACAACTTGTTTCAGCAAATCCACCGCCGGGTCACGCACTTCGATGGGCACGGAACTGGTATCGGTGACGGTGCCGCCGGTGTACACGCCGGTTGCGGTAACCACGTTGATGAACGTGCCGGTGTAACCTGCGGTAATCTGCGCATCAAAACCGACTTGCGTGCCCTGCCCCGGTTGCAGCGGGACGATGACGATGTTGTTCCAACCGAGCGTTTGTCCGTTGACGGTATCGGGGTCGGTGGGTGTGCCTGTGCCGGGCACGAATGTCAGTTCGGTGGGCAGGGTATCGGTGAGCAGCACCGGGAAGAGCGCCACTTGCCCGCTATTGGTTACGGTGACTGTGTAACGCACAGTTGCGTGATTCACATTCGGCGAGGTTTGCACTGTTTTAACTGTGGTAATGCCTGCACCGGCAATATAGAAGCCGAAGTCCACGGTGAGGTTGCTGCTGGCATCCGGCGTGGTCGGGTCAATATTGTTCACATCTTCGCCGGTCGGTTCTGTGCCGACTGTAACCGTCACCACACCACTGCTGACACCTGCCATAGCTGCCGTGCCAGAGACGGGGATACCGTTTTCATCCACGTCCTCATTTTGGTCGGTGTTGGGGTCGGTTTGGGTTGGGACGGTTGAGTCGTAACCGTAAAGCGGTTGTCCCGCCGTAAATTGGCTCGGCGGAATGTGGACAAAATAGCCGCCTTCGGGAATATCGGTGAAGAGATACCGCCCGTTGGCATCGGTGGTAGCAGTGGCGACGGGGGCATCGGTGCCGGCGGTATCGCCCGCGTTATAAAGTTCCACGGTGATGCCGGAGACGCCGCTTTCACCCGCGCCGCTGTCAAAAATACCGTTATTATTGTAATCGAACCAGACCAAATCACCCAAACTGACCAGATTGGTTGGTGCAAATTGATAGTCTTCCACTTCGCCGTCCCAGGCTTCGCCGGTGGGGGTGAGTCCGGTCTGCGTGCTGTAACGGAAGCGGGCATTGATGGTATCGCTCAAAACAACGGAGGGCACGGTGATGGTCAGAATATTCGCACCGTTTGCCAACGAGATACCGCTGAAAATTGTCTCGCCGGTATCGGCAAAATCGCCATCGCCGTTGAAGTCCATCCACGCAACAAGTTGAGCATCTGTGGTGTTGGTGGCGGTGATGGTAAAGGTAGCTACCTGTCCGGCAACCAGCGGGGTCATCAACTGCACGCCGTCTTCATCATCGGGGGTGCGGGCGATGTCGTCGCCGGTGGCGGTGGCGTTCGGTTGTCCGTCAATTTCATCGTCAACCGTGGCTCCGAGCGTGGGATTGCCGGCAGGCAAGATGATGTGCCGTGCGCCGTTCTGTGCCAGTGTGGTCGGGTATGGCCCTTCGGGCAAGTCGCCCCAATCGCGCAGGATGACCTGACCGACATAATCTTCCACTTCGCCGTCGGGTGCGTCGCCGGTGGGTGCCAGTTCCGGTTGGGTGCTGTACCGGAAGCGCATGTAAAGGTTGCCGGTGGTCGCCGTCAGCGGGATGGTCACCGAAGCGGTCAGTGTGCCCGTGCCGAGAGTGGCATCGGTGAAGATGTGTTCGCCTGCATCGGCGAAATCGCCGTCGCCGTTGAAGTCAATCCAACCGTTGACCAACCCTTGCCCGACAGAGGCAGAGGTTACGGTGAAGGTGGCGGTTTGCCCCAAATTGAGGGTTGACCAACTGATGCCGTCTTCGTCGTCGCCATTGGTGGGGAGACCCGTGGTGACATTGGCATCATCGCCATTGGCATTGATGGACGGCTGTCCGTCGCCTTCGGCATCAACTCGGTCGCCCAAGTAGAGGAAGGGTTCAATGACGTGCCGCGCGCCGCTATTGGCAAGGGTTGTGCCGTAAGTGTCCGGCAAGTCACCCAAGTCGTATAAGATGGTGCTGGCAACGTAGTCTTCCACTTCGCCGTCGGGGGCATCGCCGGTGGGGGTCAGTCCCTGCTGGGTGCTGTACCGGAAGCGCATATACAAACTACCGGATGTCGCTGTGGCGGGGACGGGAACAGCAAACGTGTTTGTGCCACTATTGAGCAATGCATCGGTGACAATTTGTTCGCCTGCATCATCGAGCACGCCGTTGCCGTTGAAGTCAATCCAAGCATTGAGATAGCCTTGGTCGGCAGAGTTGGTGGTCACGGTGAAGGTGGCAGTTTGCCCCAAAACCAATTGCGACCACGTCACACCGTCTTCATCGTCAATCACGCCGGTGATGTCATCGCCGTTTGCGTTGACAGTCGGTTGACCGTCGCCTTCCGCATCCACCAGGTTACCCAGATAGAGCGTCGGGCTGATGAGATGCCGCGCACCGCTGTTTGCCAGCAGCGTGGGATATGACGGTGCGCCCTGCAACCCGTCGGGCAGGTCGCCCAAATCGTATGCCACAATTGCTGCCAGATAATCTTCCACCTCGCCATCCGGGGCTTCGCCGGTGGGGGTGAGTCCGGTCTGCGTGCTGTATCGGAAGCGCATGTACAAACCGGCAGTGGTTGCCGTCGACGGAAGTGTCACATTCAGCGCGTTTGCGCCCAAAGCCAGCGATTGGTCGGTGAAGACCTGTTCGCCGACATCGTTGAAATCACCATCGCCGTTGAAGTCAATCCAGCCGTTGAGATAGCCTGTGGCTTGCGAGGCGGTCACGGTGAAGATGGCGGTTTGTCCCGCCACCAATGGCGACCACGTTACGCCGTCCTCGTCATCGGGGGTGTTGGTTGTGTCATCACCATCGGCATTGACAGAGGGCTGCCCGTCTGTTTCGGCATCCACGGTCGCACCGAGGGTCGGGTTGCCGGCAGGCAAGATGATGTGCCGTGTACCGTTGTTCGCCGACAGGGTAGGATACGGCGTGTCGGGCAGGTCACCCCAGTCACGCTGCACAAAGCCGAAATCAATGGTGAGGTTGCTGTTGGCATCGGTATCGCCGTCGTTGATGGGTTCGGTGTTGTTGATGAGTGTCGTCACGGTACTGGCGACAATGCCACCCGCACCGAGTGTGCCGCTTGCCGCGCCGTGATTGTGGTTGTTCACATCGGCGTTACCGCCGTCCGGCGCCGGAGAACTGGGCAGATAGTTGACCAGCGCACCCGCTCCGGTAAAGTTGGTGTCGGTGATGACTACCACATAATCGCCCGGATAGAGGTTGGTGAAGGTGTAATAGCCGCCGGCGTTGGTGGTGGTCGAGCCGAGCGGGGTATCACCGGCAGAGAAATCGCCGCTGCCATCGGTGTCGCGGTAGAGTTCGACCACCACACCGGAAATACCAACTTCCAGCGCGTTCAAAATGCCGTTGTCGTTTTGGTCATACCACACCTGATTCCCCAGTGACATCAGCGCGGCGAAGCCGTAATCGAGCGTCAGGTCTTCGGTGATAGCCGCGGTCAGGGTGGTGGTGATAGCATAGCCGTTGCCGAGGAACATCGCGTTAGCATCAGCGTTCGAATCGGTGGCGGGCGTACCCTGACCGGTCAGCGTGGTGGTGTATGGTTGCAATGCACCACCCGCGCCAAAGTTCGATGTGTCCAACTGAACCACATAGGTTGTGCTCAACGGCAGGTATTGGAAAATGTACGAGCCGTCGGCGGCGGTGGTGGTAGTAGTAATAAAGTTGCCGGCACTGTCATACAGATTGACCACGACACCACCAATTGGGGTATCGTTTGTGCCACCCTGCACACCGTCATAATCCGCATCCAGCCACACATAATCGCCGATACGTCCCATCGGCAGCGGGAAGGTATGCACCGTGTCCGTCACATAGGGGCGCACACCGGGAATGGTGCTGGTGAGCGAGGTGTTGGTGACGATGGCGGTATTGGTGAACAGTGTTGAAGTGTAGATGCTCTGATTGAGCGTCAGCTGATAGTTCAAATTTTGCGATGCGCCGACTGCCAGGCTCGAAATCGTCCAGCTGATGGTGCGTCCGTCCGCCAGCAGTACGCCGCCCTGTCCAATATTGGAGACGGTGGTGCCGCCGGGTGTCGCGTCGGTGACATTCAGGCTAAAGGCATCCGCATCACCGATATTCGTCACGGTGACGGTGTAATCCATCGTGCGCGGGTCGGTAGCGTTGACCGCCGCTGTTTTGCTGATTTGAACGTGCGGCTCATGCACATCGGTACTGACCACATTCGATTCGGTCACGCCGGTGCTATGGCTCATCACGGCGCTGTTGGTAATCACATCGCCGCCATTGGGGTCTGTCGCCGCCGATGGGAATTCGTGACTGATGCGCGCCGTGACGGTAATGGTGGCTTGCGTGTCGTGCGGAATACTATCGAAAGTAGCCGTAATCAGTCCGCTATTTTGGTCGGAGGTGAAAGCGGGGTTTGTACCGCCCGTCGCACTCACATTTTCGATGAAATAGCGCGGCGTTTGCAATTGGTCGGTGATGACCACGCCGTACAGCGTGGCGGTAATCGGCGATGACGGGGCAATGATGGTGTATGTTACCAACGAGCCGAGCGTGGCGGTGGGCGGTGGCGCAAACGTGACCGTTTTCGCCAAACCGGCATCTACCGTGCGCAACGCGGTTGAGTGTGAACCGCCGCTGTATTCGCGTTCAATGCCGAGCGGCCCGGTCGCCGGTTGCCCGTCATAAGCCAACCAAACTTGGCTGGGCAAAATGAAGTTTGCTGGAACGCCGTCATCCACTTGCACAACCACCGTGATGGTGATGCCCGGATGGTCTAGCCCGGTGAAGGGTGATTCGTTGGTGAGTTGGTTCACATTCCACACCACTGTACCGGTCGCGCCTGCCGATGGGCCGCTGCTCACCGTTGCCGCGCCATCATCACTACTGAAGGCATAACTGACCAAACTGGTGCTGATGGGCAAGTCGTCGGTGATGACCAAATCGTAGCCGGGGAGTGTCCACTGGTTCGAAATGAAGAGGGTGTAGGTCACCAACTGATTCGCGCCGATGGTGCAGCCCATATCATCCATTTTGGTGACAAGCACATCGTCGAATTGAGCGTCGGTTAATTGATGGGCATACAACCCAATTCGTCCTGCAGAATACGTGTTATCGGTTCCTGAAAGTTGCAAGACGCCATCTACATATACTTCGATGGTATTACCGATGGCACGCATTTCAATATGATACCAACGATTGGGTTCATAACTGATGCCATTAGATGCAATGGGTGCTTGTCCGGCAATACCCAATTGCATTCCTCCGGACAACCAGTTGAAAAGATATCCGTCGCTGATGCCAGTACCGCTCTGCTGGCGTACATAGCCGCCCATACCACCACTAGCATCAGATGTACGCATCATGAAACTGTAACTATAATCTGTCCAGGTAGAGTCACCATTGAAGGATCGTCGGTTACTAGACGAAACGCTCTGCTGATAGATACCGTTGGTCACATTCCAAGTACCGACATTATTCCATCCGCTGGTGCCATTGTTGAAGTTTTCCAGATAGAGGGTTGCGCCACAGCCGGGCGGGGTGACATACGCTTTACCGATATGCAGCACGGGTTCCTGCACGTCCACTTCGGCAGTATCAGTAAAGATATAATCGCGGCCATCGTTGAGGTAGGTCATATCAAAGTTGTTGACCAGTGTCGCGCCATCATAGGCTTGCGATACGTCTTGGATGACCGCCGTGAGCACGCCGCTGACTTGCACCGTTCCCGGTAAATCACCTAAATTCCAAACGACGTTGCCTGAGTTATACTGGCTCGGGTCACTGGTAGGAAGCGAAACAGGACCAGGTATTGGGCCACCGGTGTTTCCATCCACATCAGAGGTGTAAGACAAGGTTGCCGCTACAAAGCCCAATCCGGCGGGCAGGGTGTCGGTGAGGATGACGTTTTGATAGAGCGCGTCAATGTCCGGCATTGACGCAGATAAGGTAAATGAAACCACACTTCCAATCGTGCCGGTTTGAACGGCGGGACTCTTGTCGAAGGTAGTCAACAGGGTAACATGAGCCGTGAATACATCTGTGGTATACAAACAACCGGCGTTACAGTGCCCGCTGATGCTGGCAGCATTGAAATTGATGCCGGTGTCGCGGGTGGTAGCCGTTACAACCGCCGACCATGTATCGCCGGCGGCGATGGTGACAGCAGGCGACCATGTGATGGTGGTGAAATCGTTCGGTGCAGTACCGGACGGAGTAACTGTCGGCGTGTTCGTTTCATCCGCATCCGAACCGTTACTTGCCAACACGGTGGTTGGGGTAAAGCCACTGCTCACCACATCGGTGATGAGAACACCTTGCGCATCACCGGCGCCTGTGTTCGCCACGGTAATTGTCCATGTGACCACTTGGTTCGCATCGGCATTTTGTTGGGCAGGGGTGATGGTCAGCAACAAATTTGGCTGTTGCACTGTCACACCCGCTGTTGCCGGTCCGGCATAGTAGGGTCCGCGATTGGTATACGTTACCGCCGATTCATACTGCACAGCCACTGTATTCACACCGGTTGACGGTAAACCGCACATGCCGCCCGTGCCGCTGTTCACCGCAAAATGCACTTCGGTACTGCCGGTGGGCAACACACTCCACCCCCAAACCGGGGTGGCAGAGCCGACGGTCGGCATGGTGGTGGGCAGGGTTGAAGAGAAGGTGGTCGATGCGTAAAA
>Ga0114931_10003890_pt1 | contig 18768 bp, 18 predicted proteins | sample 2SBtaG_FD_89579 | JGI IMG/M metagenome (GOLD analysis project Ga0114931, IMG submission 89579) | Deep subsurface microbial communities from Kolumbo volcano to uncover new lineages of life (NeLLi) - 2SBTROV14_V59a metaG | ecosystem: Environmental > Aquatic > Marine > Volcanic | place: Kolumbo...
AGGAAGCGCTCGCGGGATCGTCGCCCACGCGCACCACGGCCAGGCACGGCGGGCGCTTGCCGGCGGCGATGTGGCCGGCGACCTCGTCCGCCATCTGGCCGCGCAATTCCTGGGCGAGTTCGAGCCCGTTCACGACCACGGTCTCGATCGGGGGGGAATCGGACACGGGTGCCAGGCCTCCGTCGGTGGTGGCCACGTCGGGCCGGCGCTGGCCGGCCCGGTGGCCCTTCCGGTCGTCCGGACGAGCGTTCCGGAGGCCGGCGGGAACGCGGGGGAGTCTAGGGAATCGCCCCGGCAGCAGCCGTGAAACAGCGTGTGTTTCGGCTGCTACGCGGCTTCCTTGCCGCCGCCGCTCTTCTTCTTGGAGCTCTTCTTCGTCCCGGTCTTCGGCGCGGTTTCGGCCGGCTTGGCCTCCGCGTCCTTCTTCGTGCCGGCGCCCTCGGCCTCGGCGGCGCCCCCGGGTTTTCCGCTCGAATAGAGGTCGCTGTACCAGCCGCTGCCCTTCAGCACGAACGAGGTCCTCGAGATCAGCCGGCGAGCCTGCAGCTTGCCGCAGGCCGGGCACTTCTTGATCGGCTTGTCGCTGATGCGCTGTTCGCGCTCGAACTCGTGGCCGCAGGCCTTGCATCCATAGTCGTAGATCGGCATCGCATGTCCTCGGAGCGCAGGAGCGGTCCCGGAAATGCGTTCCGGACCGCGGTCGAGCGGGAATCTTCCCCAACTATCGCGCGGTCGCCAGCGCCTCGTGCCGGGCCTCGAGCCGTCCCCGGTCCCCGGCAATGCGCACGCGCTTGCGCCGTCCGCGCGCGTCCGGGGCCAGGTCGACGGCCGAGCGGGGCACGTCGAAGGCCGCGGCCAGCAGCCGGACGCAGGCCGCGTTCGCCTTGCCGTCCACGGGCGGCGCCTTTACCGCCACCCGCAGCGCGTCGCCGTGGGTGCCGCCCACGGCGTCCCGCCGCGCGCGCGGCGTGACGTGGATCCACAGGGCGATGCCATCTTCCATCGGCCCATGCTGGCAGCTGTGCGGTGCGGGGCAAGCGGGCTCAGCCCTCGTGGCCCTCGGCCGGGTTCAGGTAGGTGATCTTGTCGTGTTGCTGGTCGGCCTCGTCGATGGCGGTCAGGCTGTCGACGAGCTGGAGGTGGCTCTCGAGGGTCTGGCGCAGCGCGGCGCCGACCCGGGTGCGGACGGCCTTGAGCTCCCGGATCTCCTCGGACAGGCGGGCGGCCCGGCGGTGGGAGGCGGCCAGCAGCTTCTCGGCCCGGACCTCGGCTTCGCCGACCAGCACCTCGGCCTCCTTCATTGCCGTCTTCTTCAGGTCTTCGCTCAGGTTCTGCGCGGTAACGAGCGTTTCCTGAAGGGCTTTTTCGTTTCTGGAGAGGTCCTCGACCCGGTGCGCGAGTTCCCGGACCTGTCCTTCGAGGGAATCGCGTTCCTTCAGCAGGGCCTCGTAGTCCTCGGAGAGCAGGTGGAGGAAGCTCTCCACCTCGGCCGCGTCGATGCCGCGCAGGCGGCTCGAGAAGCGGTGGTTCTGGATGTCGAGCGGCGTCAGTCTCATCGGACCTCCTGTGCGGATCGCGGGCATCCGCTCACACGCAGGCAAGGATCGGCGTAAGCGGCCGATGGCTTGAGCCTTTTCGTGCGGGTCCGGACGGGGCGCGAACGCGGGCCGGAGCGCTAGTTCCCGAGCTCCCGCGAACGCCGGGTCGCGGCTGCGACCGCGTCGTGGATCGCGGCCCGGAAGCCCGCAGCCTCCAGGCGTTCGACGCCCGCGATCGTGGTGCCGCCCGGCGAGGTGACCTGGTCCTTCAGCGCCGCCGGGTGGCGCCCGGTCTCGCTCGCGAGCCTGGCCGCGCCGAGCACGGTCTGGGTCGCCAGCAGGCCCGCGGCGTCGCGCGGCAGCCCCATGTGCACACCGGCATCCGCGAGCGCTTCGAGCAGCACGAACACGTACGCGGGTCCGCTTCCCGAAAGACCGGTGACGGCATCGAGAAGGCCCTCGTCCGGCGCCTCCCACGCGACGCCCACGCACTCGAAGAGCGCGCGGGCCCGCGCGCGGTCGGCATCGCTGCACCCGGCGTTCGCGGCGAATGCAGCCGCGCCGGCACCGACCAGGGCGGGCGTGTTGGGCATTGCGCGCACGACGCGAGCGCCGGCCGGAAGGCCGGCCTCGATCGCGGCCAGCGAGACGCCGGCCGCGATCGACACCCAGAGGGGTTCGGCCGCGTGTGCGGGGTCGAGCGCCGAAAGCACCGCCGCGACCCGCCCGGGCTTCACCGCGAGGACCACGATCTCGCAGGTCCCGACGAGCGCGTTGCCGTCCTTCGCGGTCGCGATCCCGTGGGTCCGTTCGAGGTGCTTGCAGCGCGCCTCGTCCGGGTCCGCGACCTGTACGCGCTCGGCCGGCACGCCGGCCCAGAGGACGCCGGCCACCAGGGCCTCGCCCATCGCGCCGCCGCCGATGAATCCCAGGGTCGCGTTTCCGAGTCCATGCGCCATCGTCAGGTCTCCCGGGGCCCGAAGATCGCGGTCCCCACGCGGATGATCGTCGCTCCCTCCTCGATCGCCACCTCGTAGTCGGCGGACATGCCCATCGAGAGTTCCGGCAGCAGGGCAGCGCCCCCATGGGCATCGCGGAGTTCGCGAAGGCGCGCGAACGCGGGCCGGCTCGCCTCGGCATTCGCGCTGGCGGCCGGGATCGCCATCAGGCCGCGCACGCGCAGCCACGCGCAGCCGGCGACCTCGTCGAGCAGCGCCCCGAGCCGCTCGGGCGCCACGCCCCCTTTCTGCGGTTCGCGGCTGACGTCGACCTGGAGCAGCACGTCGAGGCGTCTGCCCCGGGCCCCGGCGCGGCGGTCGAGCTCGCGCGCGAGCGGCGCGCGGTCCACCGTCTCCACGCAGTCGCAGGCCGGCACCACGAGGCGGGCCTTGTTGTGCTGAAGCCGGCCGATGAAGTGCCAGCGCGGAGCCGGGCAGCCGGTCCCGGCGAGCAGGGCTTCGACCGCGGGCGCCTTGTCGCGCAGCTCCTGCGCGAAGTTCTCGCCGAGATGGACGAGGCCGGCGAGCGCGGCTGCCGCGGCTGCCTCGGCGGGTTGGCGTTTGCTCACCCCCACCAGCGTGACGTCCTGCGGGCGACGGCCGGCCCGGCCGGCCGCGGCCGCGAGCCGCGTCTGGCAACGCGCGAGTCGTTCCGGCAGCCCCGCCGAGGGCCCCGGCCGCGGTCCTCCCGCTTCGGCCAGCATCTCGATCGTCTCGTCCATCGGGAGCCCGATCACGTTGGTGCGCGAGCCCTCCACCGCGGAGACGAAACGGCCGCCTTCTCCCTGCAGCGCGTAGGCGCCGGCCTTGTCGAGCGGTTCTCCGCCCGCGACGTAGGCCTCGATCTCGGCGCGATCGGCCGGACGTAGCGTGACGCGGCTCTCGACGCAGCGGCGGCCCCGCGCGGCGCCGCCCGCCGCCACCAGGGCGACGCCGGTCAGCACCCGGTGCGTGCGTCCGCACAACAGTGTCAGCAACTCGACCGCGTGCGCGGCGTCGCGGGGTTTGCCCAGGATCCGTTCGTCGAGCACGACGATCGTGTCGGAGCCCAGGACGAGGCCTCGATCGCGGCCGCCCGCGACCGCGCGCGCCTTCTCCTCCGCCAGCCGCAGCACCAGCGACGCCGGTGCCTCGCCCGGGGCCTCGCGCTCGTCGATGTGCGCGGGCTCGACCTCGAAGGGGATTCCGGCGGCCGAGAGCAGCGCGCGGCGCCGCGCCGAGGCGCTCGCGAGGATCAGGGGAGGCGCGGCCATCGCGGCAGTGTCCCGGGCGCTGCGCCGGCGTCAAGCGCCCCGGGGCCGGCTCGCCGCCGCCGCACGCACGGGGTAGCCTCGGGGCCGATGGGACGGCCGTCGCGGGTTTGTGGGCTCGCCGGGCTCGGGTACGCGGCATTGCTGCTCGCCTGCGCCGGTGGTCTCGTTCGCGCAGGCGACAGCTGGGTCCATCCGAAGACCGGGGCCTCGGTCGCGGATCTCTCCCGGCTCGACCCATCGCTCGAGCGGATCGACGTCGACCACGCAACGCTGGCCTACCGGGGGGCGGACGGCACGCTGTTCGCCTGGGTGCGGGAGTGTCGCGGGTCCCGCGAGGCGCGGCGCCTCGCGGCCGCGTTGCTCGCGGAGTGGAAGGCCGACGTCCGGCGCATCGAGGACCGCGTGGTCGCGGGCGCGCCGGCGGCGCTGCTGGTGGCGAGCGGAGATGGCGTCGGGCTCGTGGCGATCACGCGCGCCGGCCCCGGTTGCTCGGACGACTGGATCCTGGTCCGCCGCACGGCGGCCCCGGAACGCCGTGCGCTGCTCGATCGCTTGCTCGACCGCTGGGTGGCGAGCTTCGATCCGGGTCCCCAGGAGCGCCGCGGTGAGTGACGTCGCGGGCCCGCCCAGCTTCCTGAGCGCCCTCGGCGAGCGCCTGATCGCGTCCTCCGAGCGGGTGGGCGACTTCCTCCTGCTCGCGCTCCAAACCCTCCACGCGCTCTTTCACCGCCGCCCCCCGCTGCTCGAAACCCTGCGGCAGCTCGAGGAGGTCGCGATCCGCTCGGCCCCGATCGTGATCATCACCGCCACGTTCACGGGGATGGTGCTGGCGCTCCAGACCGCGTTCGCGTTGTCGCGCTTCGGTGCGAAGCCCTACGTCGGCAGCATCGTCGGGCTGGCCCTGGTCCGCGAACTCGGGCCCGTGCTCGCCGCGCTGATGGTCGGCGGCCGGGTCGGCGCCGGGTTCGCCAGCGAGATCGGGTCGATGACGGTGACCGAGCAGGTCGACGCGATTCGGGCGATGGGCGCGGACCCGGTGCAGAAGCTCGTGCTCCCGCGCGTGATCGCGACCACGCTGGGCCTCCCGGCGCTCACGGTCTTCGCGATCCTGCTCGGGATCGTCGGCGGCGGGATCATCGCGGACCTCCAGTACGACATCTCGAACCAGTTCTATGCCCAGACCGTGACCAACTCCGTGCGCATCGACGACTTCCTGTCCGGGGTGGCCAAGACCTTCGTGTTCGGCTGGGGGATCGGGATGGTCGGCTGCTGGGTGGGCCTGCGCGCGGACGGCGGAACCGCCGGCGTCGGCCGCGCCACGACCGAGGCCGTGGTGATCTCCTCCATCGGCGTGCTCGTCTCCGACTTCTTCCTCACCAAGATCCTGATGCTGTTTCCGACCGAGAAATGGGTGCAGGCGATCCTCAACGGGGTACAGGCGATCGTCGGGAGGATGTCGTGACGACCCCGGTCATCGAACTCGTCGGGGTCGAGAAGGCGTTTCGGGGCGTGCCGGTGCTGCGTGGCGTCGACCTCGCGATCCAGGCCGGCCAGACCTGCACGATCCTGGGCGGCTCCGGGAGTGGAAAGTCGGTGTGTCTCAAGCACATGATCGGTCTGATGCAACCGGACCGCGGCCACGTCCGGGTCGACGGCGAGGACGTGACCGGGTTGTCCGAGGTGGGCTGGGTCGCCCTGCGCCGCGACTTCGGCTTCGTCTTCCAGGGCGCCGCGCTCTTCGATTCGCTGAGCGTCCTCGAGAACGTGGCCTACCCGATCCGCGAGCACCTCGACTGGACCGAGGACCAGGTCCGCGCGCGCGTCGCCGAGAGCCTCGAGGCCGTCGGCCTGTCCGGGATCGAGCGCCTGCTGCCCGCGGAACTCTCGGGCGGCATGCGCAAACGCGTCGGCGTGGCGCGCGCGATCGCGCTCTCGCCCCGCGTGATCCTCTACGACGAGCCCACCACCGGACTCGATCCGGCCAACTCCCGTCGCATCGGCGAGCTGATCCAACAGCTCCAACACGACCTCGACGTGACATCGGTCGTGGTCACGCACGACCTGGATCTCTGCTTCCGGATCTCCGACCGCGTGGCGCTGCTGCGCGACGGCACGATCGTGCTCGACGGGGCCGCCTCGGAACTCGCCGACCGCAGCGCGCCCGAGTTGCAGCGATTCCTGGAGGGGACGGAGCCCCTCCCGCCCGCCTGGGCCGAGCCCGACGACCCGAAACAGGAGAAACACAGCGATGGATGAACGACGCCGATTGAGTTTCCTCGTGGGCGCCTTCGCGGTGGCGGCCACCATCACCGCGGCCTTCGTGTTGGCGAGCCTCGGGTCCGATGCCGGACTCCTGCGCAATCGCTATTCGCTCGTGACGTACTTCGACGACGTGCAGGGTCTCGTCCCGGGTTCCCCGGTGCGGCTCGCGGGCAAGGACGTCGGCCGCGTGGCCACCGTGAGCTTTGCGCGGCTCGAAGCGGACCGGCCCCCGATCCGGGTCGTGCTCGAGATCGACGCCGACGTGCAGGACCGGATCCGCAGCGACTCGGCCGCCAGCGTGGGCACGATCGGGTTGCTGGGCGACAAATACGTCTCGCTGACGATGGGCACGCCGGCGGGCCGGGTGTTGGTGGACCGGGACGAGATCGCCTCGGTCAGTCCGATCGACCTGAACGTGGCGATCGTGCGCGGGACCGAGGCCATCGACAACATCGCGCTGTTGGCGGCGAACGCGAACAAGGTGGTGAAGGAGTTCGGCGACTCGAAGGGCATCGACCGCGTGGCCGATGCCACCGCGGCCCTGGCCAACATCGTGGGCAGGATCGAGAACGGCGACGGCCTGCTGCACAGCCTCGTCTACGATTCCTACGAAGGCGCCGAGCTCGCCAGCGTCGGCCGTTCGCTCCAGACGCTCGAATCGATGCTGCACGAGATCCAGTCCGGCGAGGGCGTGCTGCACGACCTGATCTACGAACCCGCCAACGAGGAGTCCATCACGGACATCCTGAGGGCGGCCCGACGGCTGGAGAGCATCCTGACCAAGATCGACGAGGGCGACGGCACGATGGCGCTGCTGGTGAACGATCCGGGCCTCTACCAGGACGTGCGCGCGCTCGTCGGCGGTGCGCGGCGCAGCGCGGTGGTGCGCACGCTGATCGAGCTGTCGACCGGGGACGAGGACTGAGGTGGCGCTGCGGCGGTGGACGCTCGAAGGGGCCCGCGAGATGTTCCCCGACATCCGCGCGCGCACCGCGCGTGCGGTCGAGGCGGTCGAACGCGCAGAGGGCGAGGCCGCTTCCCCGGACCCCGTGCGGCGCGCGGCGGCGCGGCGGCGTCTCGACGAGATCGCGGGCCGATGGGTGCGCGAAATGGAGGCGCTGGGCGTCGAGGCGAAGGGACCGTGGTGCGTCGACTTCGACAACGGTTCCGGATACTACTGCTGGCGTTGGCCGGAACCGGAGCTCGCGTACTTCCGCGGCTACCGCGACGGCGAGTGCGCGCGGACCCGGATCCAGTAGCCGCGGCCTTCGTGGCCAACCGGAATGCCGGATCCGGGCTAGACGATCCGGTCGCGACGCAGTGCCGCCCGTTCCGCATCCGTGGCGCCGAGTTCGTCGAGCAATTCTTCGGTGTGCTCACCCAGGGCCGGCGCCCCGTGGCGCACCCGGGTCGGAGTGCGCGAGAACTTGGCCGCCGGCCCCACGACCGGGATGGCGGCGTTCCCCTCGACCGGCACGGATTGCAGCATCTCGCGGTCCACGGTGTGCGGGGCCCGCGCGGCCTGCCCATAGGTGCGGATCGGCGCGATCGGGAGGCCGACCGCGACCCACGCCGCCTCGGCCTCTTCCACCGTGCGCTCGGCCATCCAATCGGCGACCAGCGCGTCGACGGCCTCGCGCCGCGCGATCCGGGCCGGAGCCGTCGCGTAGCCGGGATCGTCGGCCAGTTCGGCCCGGCCCAGCAGCGCTGCGAGACGTTTCCAGTGCGGGTCCGTCAGCACGCCGGCCATCACCCGGCCGTCACGGCACGCATAGCTGCCGGCGGGTGCGGCGATGCGGAACTGGTTGCCCATCCGCGGCAGGTCCGCGCCCATCGCTCCCAGCGTGAGGTAGCCCGTCGACTGGAACAGCATCGCGTCGAGCAGCGACACGTCCACGTGTTGCCCCTCTCCGGTGGCATCTCGGTGGCGGAGCGCGGCGAGGGCTGCCAGCGCAGCGTGCAGGCCGCCGAGGTCGTCGCCGAGGAAGGTCGGGCTCTTGACCGGCTCTCCGTCCGGATCGCCGTTCAACGAGAGGAAACCGCTCGCGGCCTGTGCCAGCGGATCGTAGCCGGCGCGGTCGTGGTCGGGCCCGTACTGCCCGAAGCCCGTGATCGACACGAGCACGAGGTCGTGCTTCATCGCGCGAAGTGCGTCCCAGCCGACGCCCCAGGCCTCGAGGGCGCCGGGCCGGAAGTTTTCGACGACCACGTCGGCGGTGGCCGCGAGGCGTCGGAAGAGGTCCCGGCCCCGTCCGTCGTGCAGGTCCAGCGTGACGCTGCGCTTGTTGCGGTTGACGGTCGCGTGCATGAAGGAGACGGCCGGGTCGGTGCCCGGCAGCATCGGTGGCGAGCGCCGGGCGATCTCGCCGTCGGGATGTTCGACCTTGATCACGTCGGCGCCCATGTCGGCGAGCAGGCAGCCGCACATCGGACCCGCCCAGGTGGTCGTCAGTTCGACGACGCGGATGCCGGCGAGGGGGCCCGGCGTGTTCGCCCGGGCGTCGCGGTAGAAGTCGGAGCGCCGCACGCGTCGGTCAGGGGCGTCCGCGCTCGAGACGGTCGAGGGCTCGCTCGACCGCGCGCCGGAGGTCCGGATCGTCGCTCGTTCTGGCGCGGTGGAGCGCGTCGCCGGTCTCGTCGGGAACGAAGTCGGGTTGATGGGCGCCGAGTTCTCCGAGGGCCAGCGCCGCGAGGCGCCGGGTCGCGGCATCGGGGTCCCGCTTCAGCGCCTCGAGCAGCCGCTCCGCGATGGGTTCCGGCGGCGCCTCCAACGACGCCATCGCCAGCGTCGCGGCGCGTCGCACATGGAGATCGGGGTCGTCCACGGCTTCGAGCAGGACCTCGGCGGCCTCGGGGCGGTCGTGCGCGAGCTCGCGCAGCGCGAAGGTGGCCATCCGACGCACGAGGGCGGTCTCTCCGCCGCGCACCAGCCCGACCATCAGCGGCATCACCTCGCCGTGGCGTCGACCGGTCTCGACGATGAGCCTGGCCGAAGCCCAGCGGACGTCGCCGTCCTCGCTTCCGAGGCCCTCGACCAGCGCCGGCAGCAGCCGGGGCTCCGGCGGCGACAACCGCGCGGCCGTGAACGCGGCGCGCCAACGCGCCTTCCGGTCGGGAGAGTGGAGTGCGCGTTCGAGCGGCCCTTCGATATCGGCGCTGCGCTGCGCGAGTCCGACGAGCGCGTCCGAGGCGGCGCGGCCGACCGCCTTCACCGGGTCGCCCAGCGCGTCCGAGAGCGCGAACACCAGGTCCGGGGTGCCGGCTTCCTCGAGCGCGGCCATGCAGGCGGCGCGTCGTTCGTCCGGGTTGCCGCTGGCGAGGCGTTCGACGAGGGGATGGCTCATCGGGCGCTCCAGACCGCGTGGACGGGGTCGTGCGCGTCCGGTCCGGCGCGGCGCGACACCCGGCCCTCGCCTTCGAGCTTCATCAGGTGCTGACTCACGCTCTGACAGGCGGGTGCGTGGAGGTTCTCGGGGTAGTCGGCGTAGATCACGCGGACCATCGTGATCGGGTCGCGCGGGCCCTTGCGGAGCTCGGCCAGGATCTGGGCCTCGCGCGCGTGACGGTGCGCGATGTATTCCCGGATCTTGCCCCTGGCATCCTCGATCCTGGGCCCGTGGGCCGGGTAGATCACCGACGGGGCCTCTTCCAACAACCGCGCGAGCGAGGCCATGTACTGGCCCAGGTCGCCGGAGACGGAGGGGATGATCGTGGTCCCGACGCCGAGGACGTTGTCGCCGGAGAAGAGCGCGTTCTCCTCTTCCATCAGGAAGCACAGGTGGTCGGGCGCATGGCCCGGGGTGTGGAGCGCGCGCAGCGTCGCGCCCTCCGTCTCGACGACGTCTCCGTCCGCGAGGGCACGCATCTCGAGGTCCTCGTAGCCCCGGTCGAAGGCTTCGTGTGGGAACTTCCAGACTGGCATCCGTCCGAGCGCGTCCAGCACCGAGCGGACGCCGCCGATGTGGTCCGGGTGCCCGTGGGTCAGCACGATGCCGGTCACCCGCTCGCAACCGGCCGCGCGCATGCCCGCCATCAGTACCGGCAGGTAGCTCTCGCGCCCCTCGCCCGGGTCGAGCAGCAGCCGTTCGCGGCCGGTTCCGACCAGGTAGGTGTTGGTCCCGGGGCCCGCGAACGCGCTCGGGTTCTGGCCAAGCGCGACCGTCACGCGCTCCGACCAGCGATCGACGTCGGGCAGGGTCATCCCCTGCATCACGGCCGGGTTCGCCACCTCAGGCACCCGCCACCGTCAGCCGCGACACGCGCAGGGAGGGTGCCGCGATCGATCCCATCCAGACGAGGTCGTTTCCGACCGCGTCGATGTCGGCGAGCAGGTCGCCCAGGTTGCCGGCCACGGTGATCTCCTCCACGGGGGTCGTGGGTTCCCCGTTCTCGATCCAGACGCCGGCGGCCCCGCGGGAAAAGTCGCCGGTGACGGGATTGAAGCCATGCCCGAAGAGCCGGGTCACGAGCAGGCCGCTTCCCATCGTTTGTACCAGCTCGTCCGGGGAATGTGACCCGGGTTCGACCCAGAGATTGGTCGGGGCCACCCCGGGGGCGCTCCCGGCGCTCCTCGACGCGTTTCCGGTGGAGGCGAGGCCGAGCTTGCGTCCGGAGTAGTGGTCGAGCAGGAAGCTCCGGAGCACGCCCCCCTCGATCACCCGGGTGCGCCGTGTCGGCAGGCCCTCGCCATCGAAGGGCTTGCTCCCGAGGCCGCCGGGGCGTCGGCCGTCGTCCGTGACCGTGAGCGACGGGCTCGCGATGCGCTCGCCGAGCCGCTCGCCCAGGAACGAGCTGCCGCGATAGACGGCGTAGCCGGATACGCAGGCCGCCAGGTTCGAGAGCAGCGCGCGGGCCGTGATCGGGTCGAAGATCACCGCGCACTCGCGGGTCGAGAGCCGCTGGCTGCCGAGTTGCGCGACCGCGCGTTCGGCCGCGCGTCGGCCCACCGCGGCGGGGTCGTCGAGCTTGTGCCGGTGCCGCGACACGCTGAACCAGTAGTCGGTCTGCATCGCGCCGTCCTGTTCCGCGATCGGCTGCGCGCTGATCGAGTGGACCGTGCGCTCGTAGTGGCCCGAGAACCCGGCCGTGTTCGCGTAGGCGACGCGGGTGCGTCCGGTGTCCGCGCTCGAGCCCTCGGAATTGACGATGCGGTCGTCGAAGCGGGCGGCTGCCTGCTCGGCCGCCAGCGCATCGCCGACGAGCGTCTCGACCGGGACGGCGTCGCCGGGGTCCGCGAGATCGAGGTCCCGCCATTCGGCCGCGAAGGGCCCGTCCGGGAGTCCCGCGTGCTCGTCGCCGGCGGTGGCCCGGGCCAGTGCGACCGTCTCCCGGGCCATCCGGTCGATGGCCGCGGGCGAGAGGTCGCTGGTGGACGTGATCGCCTGGCGCAGCCCGCCCGGGGCCTCGACGAACAGGCGCAGGCCGAGGCAGCGCTCGCGCGCCTGCTTCACGTGCTCGGTCTCCGCGCCGCGCACCCGGACCTCGGTCGAGGCGTCCTCGACCAGCACCGCGTCGCCCGAATGCGCTCCCGCCGCTCTCGCGCACGCGAGCGCGCGCTCGATCCCCTCGAGACTCATCCCTCGGTGCCTCCTACGGTGATGCCGTCCACCCGCAGCGTCGGCTGGCCTACGCCGACCGGCACGCCCTGGCCATCCTTGCCGCAGGTGCCGACGCCGCGGTCGAGTTCGAGATCGTTGCCGATCCGCGACACGCGCGTCAGCACGTCGGGACCGTTGCCGATCAGCGTGGCGCCCCGGACCGGGCTCGTCACCCGGCCGTCCTCGATCCGGTACGCCTCGGTGCACTGGAAGACGAACTTTCCGTTCGTGATGTCGACCTGGCCGCCGCCGAACGAGACCGCGTAGAGCCCGTTGCGAACCGATCGCAGCACGTCGTCCGGGTCCTCCTCGCCGGCCAGCATGAACGTATTCGTCATGCGCGGCATCGGAAGGTGCGCATAGCTTTCGCGTCGTCCGTTCCCGGTCGCGGCGTGACCCATCAGGCGCGCGTTGAGCCGATCGTGGAGGTAGCCGCGCAGGATCCCGTCCTCGATCAGCACGGTGCGCCCGGTGGGCGTGCCCTCGTCGTCGACGTTGAGCGAGCCGCGGCGGCCGGGAAGGGTGCCGTCGTCGACCACGGTCACGCCGGGTGCCGCGACCCGCTCGCCGATCCGTCCCGAGAAGGCCGACGTCCCTTTCCGGTTGAAGTCGCCCTCGAGCCCGTGGCCGATGGCTTCGTGGAGCAGCACGCCGGGCCAGCCCGGACCGAGGACCACGTCCATGGTACCGGCCGGGCACGGGACCGCGGCGAGGTTCACGCCGGCGAGACGGACCGCCTCGTCGACCAGGGGCTTCCACGCGTCCTCGCGCAGCAACTCCGCCAGCTCGCTGCGGCCGCCCATGCCCTGGTAGCCGCTCTCGCGGCGGCCCCCGTCCTCGGCGATGACGCTGACGTTCAAGCGGACCAGGGGTTGGACGTCGCTGACCCAGGTGCCGTCGCTGGCCGCGATCATGATGTGGCGGTTCTGGCTGATCACGCTGGCCATCACCTGCGTGATCCGGGGGTCCTGCGCGCGCGCGTGGCGATCGATCGCGTCCAGCAGCGCGACCTTGTCCGCGACCGGAACGTCGGTCGGCGAAAGCGCGATCGGGTAGAGGTCGTGCCGCGGACGCGCGGCGCGCCCGGTCGCCACCGCCGCTCGTCCGCCGCCGTCGGCCGCGATCGCCCGCGCCGTGGCCGCCGCGATCTGGACGCTCTCGAACTCCAGATCGTCCGCGTGCGCGTAGCCCTGACGCTCGCCCGCCTGCGCCCGCACGCCGACGCCCTGGGAGAGGTGGCGATCGCCGCTCTTGACGATGCCCTCTTCGAGCGAGACGGAATCCTGCGTCGTGTACTCGAAGAAGAGGTCCGCATGGTCGACCTGGCGTTCGAGCGCGGTGCCCAGCGCGGCGTCTAGGGTGCGATCGTCGATGCCGAAGCGCTCCTGGAACAGCACGGACGCGCGTGCGGGGTCGGTGGTTTCCGTCACGGGAGCTCCTTCTCGAAGGCTTCGAGTGCGGCCGGCAGGTCGGCCAGGGTCGTGAGTGCGTTCACGTCGAACGGGTGGAGGCCCGCGCTCCGGGCGCCCGCGACGTCCTGGTCCGGGTGGTCGCCCACGTACACGGTCCGGTGTCCGGGCAGGCCGAGCCGCTTCAGACAGACGTCGAAGATCTGCTTCTCGGGCTTCGCGGCACCAGCGTCGGCGGGGGTGGTGATCGCGTCGAAGCGCTCGTGCAGCCCGAGGGCCCGCAGCAAGGGCCGGAGGCGCTGATCGAAGTTCGACAGGATCGCGAGTTGCCGGCCGCCGGAAGCCAGGGTATCGAGGGCCGCTTCCGCGCCCACGGCGACCGACCACGCACCCGCTCCGGCGTAGGTCTCCCAGACGGTGTCGAAGAATCCGTCGAAATCGTCGAAGCGGACCATCTGGTCGGCCGCGCGGAAGGTGTCGCGCACCAGCGTCTTCCACCACGCGCGCTCGAGCGCGGCCGAGCGCCAGAGGGGTTCGCCTGGGTAGACGTTGGGCGGCGCCGCGGCGAAGACGCGGCCGAAGGCCTCCGTCAGCCGTGTCGCCGGCGTCGCCACGCCGAACTGCGCCGCGAGACGCGCGTAGGTCTCCCCGACCGGTTCGCGCAGGTGCAGCAGCGTGCCGGCGGCGTCGAAGATGACCGCCTGGATCTTCCCGTCCATCGTCGCAGAGCGTAGTCGATGGGGCTTCAGGCGTCGTCGGGGTCGTAGCCGAGGTTGGGCCGCAGCCAGCGCTCGGCCTCGGCCGTCGCAATGCCGCATCGCTTCGCGTAGTCGACGACCTGGTCGCGCCCGATCGTGCCCACGGTGAAGTAGCGCGACGCGGGATGCGCGAAGTAGAGGCCGGAGACGCTGGCGGCCGGCGTCATCGCGAAGTGTTCGGTCAGCTCGATGCCCTGGTCCCGCGCGCCGAGCAGAGCGAACAGGGTTCGCTTCGGAGTGTGGTCGGGGCAGGCCGGATAGCCGAACGCGGGCCGGATCCCGCGGTAGCGTTCGGCGATCAGGTCGTCGTGCGACCAGGTCTCGGACGCGCCGTAGCCCCAGTCGCGCCGCGCGCGGGCGTGCAGCCACTCGGCGAACGCTTCGGCCAGGCGGTCGGCCACGGCCTTTGCCAGGATCGCGCTGTAGTCGTCGTGCTCGGTCTCGAACGCGGTCGCCAGCTCCTCCGCCCCGAGCCCGCCCGTGACCGCGAAGCCACCGACATGGTCCGCGATGCCGGTCTCTCGGGGTGCGATGAAGTCGGCCAGGGAGCGGCAGGGTGCCGTGTCCGACGGGCGTTGCTGGCGCAGCATCGGGAACCGCGCAGCCTCGGCCGTGCGCGACGCGTCCGAGAAGAGCACGATGTCGTCGCCGTCGGCATTCGCGGGCCAGAAGCCGTAGACGCCGCGCGCCCGGATCAGGTCCTCGCGTTCGACGCGGTCGAGGAGCGTGTTCGCGTCGTCGAAGAGCTTCCGCGCTTCCGGACCCACCGTCGGATGTTCGAGGATGCGCGGATAGCGGCCCTTCAGTTCCCAGGCGGAGAAGAAGAACGTCCAGTCGATGAAGGGGCGCAGCTCCGAGATCGCGGGCGCCACCTCCCGCGTTCCCAGGAACGCGGGCTCCGGGACGTCCTCGCGCTTCCATTCGATCGACGGGCGCTTGCGGCGTGCTTCCGCGAGTGGCAGCAGCGTCTTCTCCTGCTTGCCCGCATGGAGCGCCCGGAGTCGTTCCTGCGTCTCGAGGTTGCGGGTCTGGAGGGCCCTGCGGGCATCGGCATCGAGCAGGTTCGCGACCGTGGAGACCGCGCGCGACGCATCCTGCACGTGGACGACCGGGACGTCCGCGTGCGCGGGCGCGATCCGCACGGCCGTGTGCTGGCGGCTGGTCGTCGCGCCGCCGATCAGGACCGGGAGCGTGAGGCCCCGCCGCTTCATCTCGCGGGCGACGTTCACCATCTCGTCGAGGCTCGGGGTGATGAGCCCCGAGAGGCCGATCAGGTCGCAATCCTCCTCGATCGCGGTGGCCAGGATCCTGTCGGCCGGGACCATCACGCCGAGGTCGATCACGTCGTAGGAATTGCAGCGCAGCACCACGCCGACGATGTTCTTGCCGATGTCGTGGACGTCGCCCTTGACCGTGGCCATCACGATCCGGCCCTTCGAGACGGGCTTTCCGTCGACGTCGTCTTCCATGAACGGCTCCAGGTAGGCGACGGCCTTCTTCATTGCGCGCGCGCTCTTCACGACCTGGGGCAGGAACATCTTGCCGGCGCCGAAGAGGTCGCCGACCACGTTCATGCCGTCCATCAACGGACCCTCGATCACCCGGATCGGCCGGCCGAGCTTCTGCCGGGCCTCTTCGGCGTCGTCTTCGATGAAGTCGTCGATGCCGTGGACGAGCGCGTGCGAGAGCCGTTCGTCGACCGGGGCTTCCCGCCAGGAGAGGTCGACCTCGCGCTTCTTGCCCTCGCCGCGGACGGTCTCGGCGAACTCCACCATCCGCTCGGTGGCGTCTTCGCGCCGGTTGAAGAGGATGTCCTCGACGTGTTCGAGCAGATCGGCCGGGATGTCCTCGTAGACCAGGAGCTGGCCCGCGTTGACGATGCCCATGTCCATCCCGGCCGCGATGGCGTGGTAGAGGAAGGCGGAGTGGATGGCCTCACGGACCGCGTCGTTTCCGCGGAACGAGAAGGACAGGTTCGACACGCCACCCGAGACGTGCACGCCGGGGCATCGCTCCTTGATGTCGCGTGTGGCCTCGATGAAGGCCTTGCCGTACCCGGCGTGTTCCTCGATGCCGGTCGCGATCGCCAGGATGTTGGGATCGAAGATGATGTCTTCGGGCGCAAACGAGAGCTCATCGGTCAGCAGACGATAGGCGCGCTCGCAGATCGCGACCTTGCGCTCGCGGCTGTCGGCCTGTCCCTCCTCGTCGAACGCCATCACGACGACGGCGGCGCCGTAGCGCTGGACCAGGCGGGCCTTGTCCAGGAACGCCTCCTCGCCGTCCTTCAGCGAGATCGAGTTGACGATCCCCTTGCCCTGGAGGCACTGCAGCCCGGCCTCGATCACCTCCCACTTCGAGCTGTCGACCATCACCGGGACCCGCGCGATCTCGGGTTCGGCCGCGATCAGCTTCAGGAAGCGGGTCATGCACGCGACCGAGTCGAGCAGGCCCTCGTCCATGTTGACGTCGAGGACGTTCGCACCGCCTCGCACCTGGTCCAGCGCGACCTCGACCGCGGTCTCGAAATCGCCGCTCTTCACGAGCCGGCGGAAGCGCGCGGAACCCGTGACGTTGGTGCGCTCTCCGATCATGATGAAGTTCGAGTCCGGGCGGATCTCGAGCGTCTCGAGGCCGGTCAGCCGGGTCGTGCGGGGCACGGCGGGCGGGAGCGCCCGCGGCGGGTGGGGCGCGACCTGCTCCGCGATCGCGCGGATGTGCTCGGGCGTGGTCCCGCAGCAGCCCCCGGCCAGATTGAGCAGGCCGTCCGCGGCCATCTCGCCCAGCAGCGCACCGGTCCGCTCCGGAACCTCGTCGTAGTCGCCCATCGCGTTCGGAAGACCGGCGTTGAGGTAGGCCGAGACGTAGGTGTCGGCCACGGCCGCCATCTCGGCCACGTACGGGCGCGTCAACTCGGCCCCCATCGAGCAGTTGCATCCGACGAAGAGCGGATGCGCGTGGCGCAGCGAGTGGTAGAAGGCCTCGACGGTCTGCCCCGAGAGCGTGCGCCCGCTCGCGTCCGTGATCGCAGCCGAGGTCAGGATCGGCACCCGCTGGCCGCGTTCCTCGAAGACCCTGTCGATCGCGACGAGCGCAGACTTCGCGTTCAGCGTGTCGAACGAGGTCTCGACGAGGAGCAGGTCTGCGCCTCCCTCCAGCAGGCCGCGTGCCTGTTCGGCGTAGGCGTCCGTCATCTCCTGCCAGGTGACGGCGCGGAAGCCGGGGTCGTTCACGTCCGGCGACAGCGACAGGGTCTTGTTGGTCGGCCCCATCGCGCCGCCGACGAAGCGCGGCTTCGCCGGATCCCGCGCGGTGTACCCGTCCGCGGCTTCGCGGGCCAGGCGCGCGGCCTCGCGGTTGATCTCGCGAGCATGCGCCTGCGTCCCGTAGTCGGCCTGTCCGATCCGGGTGGCGCTGAAGGTCGTGGTCCCCAGCACGTCGGCGCCGGCTTCGAGGAAGCGCTCGTGGATCTCGCGGATCATGCCCGGCTGCGTCAGCACGAGGATGTCGTTGTTTCCCGCGAGGTCTCGTCCGTGGTCGGCGAATCGCGCGCCGCGGAAGTCCTCCTCGGCGAGGCCCTCGCGCTGGATCATCGTGCCCATCGCGCCGTCCTTGATCAGGATGCGTTCGGCGAGCAGTTCGCGGAGCCTGCGTTCGGTCGGGGAGGTCGGGATCACGGGGTCCTCCGTCCCGCCGCATCGCGGCGGGAGCAGCGGCGGGGTCGGCGGTTCAACCGGGCTTGCGGGCGTGGGCGACGAAGGTCTCGGGGAGATCGGCGCCGCGGGCCGCTTCCCGCTGCAGGTCGACGCGCACGTCCTCGAGCCCCGCGGCCCGGAGTCCGGCCGCGATGCGTTCGGGCGCGAAGCCCATGTGGACGACGCCGAGTTCGTGCTGCATCCAGGCCCGATCATGGCTGGCGAAGTCGATCAGGACCACATGGCCGCGCGGCTTCACCGCGCGCGCCATCTCGGCGATCGCGGGTTCCGGGAGCTCGAGGTACTGCAGCACCATGTGCGCGTAGGCCGCATCGACCTCCCCGTCGGCGAGCGGCAGCGCCGCCGCGTCGCCTTCGCGCAGTTCGACGTCGCGCAGCCCCGCGGCCTCGACCTTGTGCGCGGCGGCTTCGAGCATCGCACGCGAGGAATCGATCGCGATCACGCGGCAACCGAGGTCCGCGAGCTCGAGCGCCAGGATCCCGGTCCCGGTCCCGACGTCGGCCACGGTCAGCCCGCGCGGGACGAGGTGGGTCAGCGCGCGCGCGCGCAACGACTCGTCTCCCCACACCTTCCGCAGCGCGTCCCATTCCGCGCCGACGGAATCGAAGAAGCTCCGGTCGCGCCCGTCGCGTGCCGCCAGCACGCGGGCGAGGGCCACGCGGTCGCGCTCGCTCGCGGGGTCGTCCCCGACCGCGCGGCGCGCCAGCGCCCAGGCATCCCGCCAGGCCTCGTCTTCGGGCGCCACGAAGCGGTAGAGCGCATACGTCCCGTCGCGGCGGTCCCGCACCAGCTGCGCCTCGCGCAGGATCCCGAGGTGCCGGGAGACGCGCGATTGCGCCATGCCGAGCACCTCCATCAGTTCCTGGACCGCGAGTTCCTCGTGTTCGAGCAGGCGCAAGATCCGGACCCGGGTCGGGTCGCCCAGGGTGCGAAAGATCTTCTGTAGGAAATCCGCGCTCATACGAGGCCTTCTTGCGTCCGGGCCGGCTCGATGCCCGACCGGCGCCCGACCGGTGAAGGCGGGGCGCAGGGACAAATCAATCAATCCAGATGAATGGATATACCGCGTCGTCCCATCGACAGCAAGGCGCCGGGACTTCAGCCGCTTCTCGCGCCATGCCCGACGTCATCAGCGGATCCGGGGGTTCGCCAGCGTGCCGCTCAGGGTCAGCCGTCGGCCGGGAGCGAGGGCCTGTCCCCCGCTCGTGACCAGGGCGCCCAGGACCGGGTCGAGTTC
>Ga0114931_10003891_pt1 | contig 18761 bp, 12 predicted proteins | sample 2SBtaG_FD_89579 | JGI IMG/M metagenome (GOLD analysis project Ga0114931, IMG submission 89579) | Deep subsurface microbial communities from Kolumbo volcano to uncover new lineages of life (NeLLi) - 2SBTROV14_V59a metaG | ecosystem: Environmental > Aquatic > Marine > Volcanic | place: Kolumbo...
AACGTTGTCTGCAACTGGCTGAGATTCTGAACCGCCATGAATATCGTGACGAAGCCGTGGAGGCTCTGCGTCGATCGATCGCGCACGCTCCCACACGGACCACGCCACGAACGAAACTCGTGCGTCTCTACCTCGACATGCACTCCTACGACGAGGCACTACGCGAGGTGGACCGGCTTCGGTCGATGGCCAAAACAAGCGATGCGATCGAAACGGTGCTACGACTGCGGGTGGATGTCCTCCGCTTGGCCCAACGCGTCGAGCAAGCAATCGCGGACCTCGAAATGCGAATTGGCGCTGAATCTTCAACGCCAGAAGAGCATTGGTTGTTGGCGTTGCTGCTGGTCGAAAACGGTCAGCCAGCCGCCGCGCTGAGTGAGATTGAAATCGCCTTGTCACGGCGTCCCAAGGATTCGCACGTGTTGAACACCGCGGCAACCATCGCCGCCAAGGCGGGCCAATGGTCGCAAGCCATCGAATGGTTCGAGCGACTCGCTCTGCTGGAACCCAAGCGCGCGACGGTTCACTTGGTGCGCGTGGCTCAACTTTATCTCATGCACGGCAAGACCGAACAGGCACGCGCCGTGGCCGAGCGAATCATGGCCGAACATCTCAGTAACCCCGTCGTCTATCGGTTGTTGGCCGAAGTTTCGGCCAGATCCGGCTTGGCGGAAGAGCGACTCACCGCATTGCGTCGCGCCGTCGAAGTGGCCCCTCGTGACGCGGCGGTTCGGCAGCAACTTGCTGAATTACTCCAACGCCGCGGTCGGACGAAAGAGGCATTTGACCAGTATTGGCGATCCTTTGAATTGGTCGACTCCCACGTCGAGCGGTTGCATCTAATTTCGATCCTGGTTCCACTTGCCCAGCGCACCAAGGAATACCCTCGCCTGTTGGAGCGTTTACGAGCCATGGAACGTCAACAACGGGCATCTCCCGAGGTGATTCTCTTGGTTGTCGAAGCACGAAGACAAGCGGGTGATCTTCGTGGGGCTCTTGATGAGTTGAAGGCCCGGCTGGCAAAGAAGGGCGATCACCGTGAAGCCCTCGATACCGCGGTCTTGCTGGCTCAGGCGATTGGCGACCACCGGCAGGCCGTGGCATTTCAGCGGCGCGTCGTACGGATTGCCGCGGATCGCCCGGCACTGGAAAAGCTGGCCGCTTGTTGTACGGCCGCCGGCGATCATGAAGGTGCCGCGCGTGCATGGCGACGGATTGTCCACGATTTTGACAGCCCTCGGGCGATCATCGACGTGGTAGACGCCGAGGTGCGGCGTGGCGAAATCGTCGCTTCAAAATACTTGTTGGCCATTGGGCTCGAAGAGCAACCTAACGCTTGGCGGTTGTTGTTGCGTGCCGCGCACGTGGCTCTGATCGAGGGAGACGAGTCAACCGTGAGACAACGCTTTCAGGAACTATGGTCTTTGCCAGAGAACGCACGTGCGGAGGCAAATGTCGACCATACGGTAAGCCTCGCGACCGACAGCGGGGATGCGCCGGTCATTGAGATCCCGGTGGAGATCGCGAAAGAAGTTCCTCGAATCGAAGAGTTTCGAATTGCTTCCCGCGCGCTCGAAGAAATTGCCCAACTGCATCGCGTCGCGCAACTTGCATCGCGACAAGCCGAGGCACTCGAACAACAACATGGCACGCCGCGCCAAGCCAAGGCCTACGAACGTCTCTTGCGCCAACAGCGCGCCGGCCTACAACGACAAGTGGCCGTGCAATTCACCATGCCTGAAAAACTTGGCGTCGCCAAAGTCGTCGCCTTGTGTGGACTCTTGGATGTCGCGCGACAACACGACAAGTTAGCATCCTGGTTCGATGAACAAAAAACAGCCGAGCAACCCCAGGCGCTTGCCCGATTGGCGATGGTCGCGATAGCCGACGGACAGTTCGAGTTGGGACAGCAAATCCTGAGTGATCTGGCCAAGGGAAACCCGTCGAGTCCGGTGCCACACCTGTTGCGGTTGTTGGCCGATCAAGACTCCACGCAACTCGCGCGGCTATCCGATACGCAACGGGACACGCAATTGGCCGACGCGCGAGCGAGCCATGCCTGGCTCCAGGAAAATCGACCAACGTAGGCCAAGCAACTCAGGCCATTGTACTGGAACGCGCTGTTGGGCTTGCAGGCGGTCCAACGCGTGCATGGCGAGCTACGCGATGCAATCGACCGTGCCACGGGGCTTGACGAACTGCCGGGGCTTTCCATTCTGGCGACTCGCGTGGGAGATCTGGCTCTCCAACAACAAGTGTTCGAGCAAGCCGTGCGTCTTCCGCTTGAAGCCGATGATCCAAACTCCACGACGGAAGCGCTACGCCGAATGCTCGAGCAGAATTTTCTTTACTCTGACGATGAGCAATACGTGGCTTCCATGATCGCGGTCATGGATCGCTACCTTCGGGCAACCCAACCGGCACGCGTTGCAACGGAGTCGGGAGCCACACGGCGAACGTTTGGTGGCATGACGGATCCGGCCAAGCACTTTCCCGAGCCAACACCCTACCTCAACGAGAAGCGGCTGAGCGTTCTCTCGCGAATCTACAAACATTGCGCGCTATCAAGCCGAGTCTTTGCCTTGCAAGACTTCCTGAACCAGCGGGCCGCGGAATGTCATGGAATCGATCGGCACTGTTATCTTCTCGAGGGTGCGTACCTGCAATGGTGGTCGGGAGAACTGGGCACCGCCATCGACACCTTGCGGAGGCTTTGCAACGACGCCCCCATGGAGGCTCCCTTGCGAGTGATTCTTGCCCAGGCATACCGGGCCGATGGAAGTCCGAATTTGGCGCTCGATCAACTCGATCGCCTCCAGAACCATTCGGTCGTGATGGGATACAATATCCAGCGTCTCCGCCGAGAACTGATCGTTGCGATTACCGAAGACGATGATTAGCTTGAATGATTTCTTGTCGATCCGCTGTTCGCGGGCAGTTGCATGCCGCATCGTCAAGTGGCGGAAATACGCCAGCGGCGACACTTTCATTCGACTCCAGAGGTTCCTACTCTGTACACAGGTCAATCTGGGGGCTTCACTTCATTCAAAGCACGGGACGAAGAACTAGGAAGGCCAACTTCACCCTTGGCCCGTGTTCCACGGGTGGAGTTCCATCTCATCCCTTGATGGTTCGCTTTGGGGGGCGATTGTATGACAGTCGGCAAATCCGTGGTCTACGTGGTTGATGACGAAAAAGAGATACGGCAGTCTCTCGCCACGTTGATTCGGTTCCATGATTTCAACGTGGCGGCGTTCGCGTCCGCGGAGTCGTTTCTCGACGAATTCAATCCCTCGTTGCCAGCTTGCATCGTGACTGACTTGCGGATGCCCGGGATGAGCGGAGCCGAATTACAACAACGTCTTCTCGACGAGGGGATTCGTACTCCCGTAATTTTCTTGACCGGATTCGCCGACGTGCCGACAACCGTGCGGGTAATGCAACATGGCGCGGCAACGCTCTTGGAGAAACCCTATCGCGAGGATGAACTGATTACCGCCATCCGCGAAGCGATCCACCGCGACGAAGAACTCCTGCGCCAAACGGCATGGCGACGTGATATCGCCGCGCGGCTCAAGATGCTCTCGGAGGGGGAAATTCAAGTGATGGACTTCATGGTGGAGGGCAAACCAAACAAGACAATCGCCATGACACTGAATGTGAGCATGCGGACCGTTGACCGCCGTCGTCGCAACGTGTTGGACAAAATGAAGATCAATTCGGTTCCTGAACTTGCCCGATCCATCGCTACGTATCGACAACACGACAACAACAACGGCGATCTGGAAGGGTGGTCGCGAACAGATTGAGCTACGGGACTCACCGGGCCCCTTCCCCAAACGTGCAAGGGCATCTCAGAGGATGATATCCTGGACCACTTGGCCGCTGACGTCGGTCAATCGGAAGTCACGGCCTTGGAATCGGTAAGTGAGCCGCTGATGATCGATACCCAACAGATAGAGCAGCGTGGCGTGGAGGTCGTGTACATGCACGCCATTTTCCACGATGTTGTAGCCATAGGGACATGTTTCACCGTAAACGGTTCCCGGCTTCATGCCGCCTCCGGCCATCCACATCGAGAAACATCGTGGGTGATGGTCGCGTCCATAGTTATCGGCGGTTAGTTTACCCTGCGAATAGTTCGTCCGCCCGAACTCACCACCCCATATCACAAGGGTATCTTCAAGCATGCCACGCTGTTTCAGATCGCGCAACAGCGCCGCCGATGGCTGATCGGTGGACTTGCATTGATTGCTGATCGCTGTCGGGAGATTGCCGTGCTGATCCCACCCTTGATGGTAGAGCTGCACGAACTTCACGCCACGCTCGACCAACCGCCGCGCCAGCAGACAGTTGGCGGCATACGTGCCGGGCTTCGCGGCGTCTGGACCGTAGAGCTTCAATACGTGCTCGGGCTCATCGGATAAATCCGTCACGTCCGGCACGCTCCTCTGCATGCGAAACGCCATCTCATACTGCGCGATACGCGTGTTGAGTTCGGCATCGCCGGTCGTCGTAAGTTCAACCTCATGTAACTCGCGCAGCCGATCCAACATCCGCCGCCGGCTTGCCCGATCAACGCCGTTGGGGTTGCTGAGGTACAACACCGGGTCGCGTCCCGCGCGAAACTGAACACCTTGATAGCGAGACGGCAAGAAGCCGGAACCCCAAAGCCGAGAGTAAAGCGGTTGCCCGCCTCGTCCTTTAGTGATCAACACCACGAATGCCGGCAGATTTTCGTTGTCGCTGCCGAGACCATAGTTGAGCCACGCGCCCATGCTGGGGCGACCCGCGATCTGTGAACCGGTTTGCAGGAACGTGATCGCCGGATCGTGATTAATCGCTTCGGTGTGCAAGGAACGAACAATACATAATTCGTCGACCACCGCGGCGGTGTGGGGCAACAGTTCACTAACCCAGGCACCCGATTGGCCATGCTGGCGGAAGGAGAACGCGGAACCCGCGATCGGCAGCGACGATTGGTTGGCTGACATGCCGGTAAGCCGCTGACCGTGGCGCACCTCGTCGGGAAGCTGCTGCCCTTGCTGCTGGTTAAGCAGCGGTTTGTAGTCGAACAATTCAAGTTGCGAGGGGCCGCCACTTTGAAACAAGTAGATCACTCTCTTGGCACGTGGCGTGAAATGCGGATGTACCAAGACGCCGGGCGAGGCGTTCGCCACGGCTGAACCGGTCGGGCTGATCAAGTCCGCCAACGCGATGCTGCCCAACCCCATCCCAAAGCGTTGTAGCCATTTGCGTCGCGAAAGACCCAGCGAAGGAAGTGATCCGGTGCAAGCTGTGTAATTCATCGATCGATCATCCATTGGGACTAGTGTTTCATCATGCACTCGTCAAAGTTCATCAGCGCCTCGACCACGATGGTCATTGCCGCATGGTCGTCCACGGGCAACTCAGAATCTCGCGGAGACATACCCGTATCGAGCAGCGCGATGGCATCTTCGGGGGATTGCGTGAAATGCTCACGTTGTTCGTTGTACATTTTCGTCAGGATCGACGCCTCCGCTGGCGTTGGCACGCGGCTGGTCAATAAGCGAAAGGCCCTTCGCAAGCGGATGTCGATGTGGTCTGGGTGTTCTTCCATCAATCGTTCGGCCATCGCACGGGCCGCTTCAACCATCTGCGGATCGTTCAAGAGGGCCAGCGATTGAAGCGGCGTTGTCGTTCGTTCGCGGCGGGCGGTGCAGATCTCGCGGCTCGTCGCGTCGAAGGCCATCATACTCGGTGGGGGTGCCGTGCGCCGCCAGAACGTATACAGGCTGCGACGATACAATCCGTTGCCTTGATCCGGCACATACGTCTTTCCGGTTCCCGATTCGGCCCAGAGACCCGCCGGTTGATACGGCTTCACGCTAGGACCACCAACCTGAGGAACCAACAAACCGCTGACCGCCAACGCGTTGTCACGTATTTGCTCGCCACGAAAGCGGTGACGGGGCCCCCGGGCCAACAGTCGATTGTCCGGATCTTCGTTGTACAGGCGATGATCACTCGGAACCGACGACTGCCGGTAGGTCGCCGATAGTACGATCAAACGACACAGCGCCTTGGTATCCCAGCGGGTGTCGATGTAATGTCGTGCGAGCCAGTCCAAGAGGAGCGGGTGAGACGGTGGTTGCCCCTGCACCCCGAAATCCTCGGGCGTGGCAACAATGCCATGGCCGAAAAACTGTTGCCACAACCGATTGACGGCAACCCGGGCTGTCAGGGGATTTCGATCGTCGGTCAACCACATCGCCAACCCCAACCGGTTGGCTGGGAAGTCGTCGGGAAATGGGAAAATCCCGCGTGGCGTGGCTGGCCACACCTCTTCTTCCCGCGCGTCGTAAGCGCCCCGCTTGAGGACGAACGTGGGGCGACGCTGGGGCAGTTCCTCCATGACCATAATCTGTCGCACGCCAGAGACGAACTTGTTTTCCGCCTCGCGGAATTTCCGTAAATCGCTCAGTGCCTTCCTGTAGCCTTCGTCGTGACGTTGGAGATAGTATTCCAATATGGCGGCGTCATCTTTTCTTGGTTCGCCGGTGGCCACCACGGCAATTTCGGGAGCGGTCAACTCAGCAGGAAACACCTGAAGCTCGTCGACCGCGCCGCCTTGAAACCCGACATCGCGGAAGCGCGCGCCGAGCGTCAAGTGAACCTCCTTGACCGCGGCATCGCCCCACTGTTGACGATACACGATATCGCGCGTCAGCTTATCACGAATCACTTCCTGTTCGGCCAATACGCCATTGACGTAGATACGCACTCCCTCCGCGCGACTGCTGCCATCGTAGGTCACGCTGAGGTGGGTCCACGTGCCCAGCGGTAAGCTGACGGAGGCTTGAACGCGTATCGCGTTGCCGGGCCAAAAATGAATGAGCGAAAACGTTGGCTTCCCATCATCCAACACCAGCGAATATCCGCGAAACGCCGCATCCTCGGCAGCCCGTGAGCGATGCAAGACCACGGTCCGTGGGCGATGCTCCCGGGGATTGACCCACAGCGCCAAGCTGAAGGGAGTCGTACGGCCAAACGCCCCTGCGTCGCCACATCCGTAGGCGTCATCGCCGGTAAAGCGAATCGCCTTGCCGTGAACACCGTCGATGGTCTCGTTCTCGCCATTGCCTGAGGGATCGTCGAACGCAAACGTGTTCGCCGGCGCCGGCGGTTCCACAACGCCGTCGAATTCATCGCGCCACGGGACGAACCGCGAATCCGCCTCGCGGCGAACTTGTTTCAGAACAAGCTCACCCTCGGCAATCGCCGCCAACAGGCGACGGTGTTCCGCTTCTTCGCCGGGTTGATAAAGCAGCATCGCCGGCGTGGGTGCGGTTTCGGTGAAGTGGGAATACGTCCCGTGCTCGTCGATGTTGTTCACAAACGCACTGAGTTCATAGTATTCTCGCTGCGTGATCGGGTCGTACTTGTGGTCATGGCAACTCGCACACTGCATCGAGAGACCGAGGAAGGTCGTACCGATGGTGTTGACTCGATCGGCGACATAGGCAACACGAAATTCCTCAGGCACGCTGCCGCCTTCATTGGTTTGTCGATGCAAGCGGTTGAAGGCGGTCGCCAGACGTTGCTCGGTGGTCGGATTGGGAAGCAGATCGCCGGCGAGTTGCCACAGAATGAACTTGTCGTAGGAAAGGTTTTGGTTGAACGCTCCGATGACCCAATCACGCCATGGCCAAACGTGCATCTCTCGGTCGGCTTGGTAGCCAAACGTGTCGGCGTAACGGGCCACGTCGAGCCAGAGACTCGCCATTTGTTCGCCGTAAGCCTGAGAGGCCAACAGACGGTCGACGACCTTGGCAAAAGCGTCTGACGAGTTGTCGGACAAGAGGTCGTCCAACTCCGCCAACGTCGGGGGCAATCCGGTCAAGTCGAAGCTCACCCGACGCAACCACGTTTCACGCCGGGCGGGCTCCGTCGGTTGATAGTCCGTCGAGGCTAGTCGTGACGCGACAAATGCGTCGATTGGGTTGATGATCGCACGCCGTGGGTCATTGACCTTGGGAACCGGTACTTCCTTGGGCAACGGAATGAACGCCCAGTGCATCTCGTACTCGGCACCCGCGGCAATCCAACGACGAAGTAGTTCTTTCTCCTGGTCCGAAAGCCTCTGGTTGGAATCCGGAGGAGGCATCCGCAGGTCTTCGTCATCGGAGACGATGCGCGCGATGAGTTCGCTGTCCTCGACATTGCCTGCAACGATCGCGCCGGCGTCGATCGCGTCTTCGCGCCGATCAAGCCGCAGATCGGCCTCCCGGGCGGCGCTGTCGGGACCATGACACTTGAAACAATTGTTCGACAAAATCGGCCGAACATCGCGATTGAATTGGATCTCGTCAGCCGTCGCGTTCGCGGAGGCGACGCTGGCTACTATCACAACCAAGGCAAGGCACGGAAAACACGGATGTCGTGCGGAATTAAGCATGCCGGTTCATCTACGGTTAGCGGAGGGAAAACATAACCGAAGCGAAAGGTAGGGGGCGATGCCTTGTGTTCAAGACACCACCGCGCCGCCGGGGTTGTGGCAGGCGGTTAAGCCAAAAGGCCTTCGACCAGCTTACCATGTACGTCGGTCAAACGAAAATCACGACCTTGAAAACGATACGTCAGGCGTAGGTGATCAAGGCCCATCAAGTGCAACAACGTGGCATTCAGGTCGTGTACGTGAACTTTGTCCTCTATGACATTAAAGCCGAATTCATCGCTTTCGCCATAAGTGATCCCTGGGCGAATTCCTCCACCAGCCAACCACATGGCAAACGCGTTAGGATGATGGTCACGACCGTCAGACCCCCCCTGGACCATCGGAGTGCGACCAAACTCACCCCCCCAGATGACGATCGTTTCGTCAAGCAGACCGCGTTGTTTGAGATCTTTCACAAGCGCTGCGCTTGCCCGATCGGTGTCTTCACAGTTCTTCTTCAAGTCGCGGACCAGCGCGCCATGTTGATCCCAGGCTTCGTGGAACAACTGCACGCAGCGCACCCCGCGCTCGACCATCCGGCGTGCCAGCAGACAGTTGTTCGCAAACGATGATTTGCCTGGCTCGGCACCGTACAAATCTAGAACATGCCGTGGCTCCTGAGCGATGTCCATCAACTCCGGCGCGCTGGTTTGCATGCGAAACGCCATTTCGAACGAATTGATTCGGGTCGCGATTTCGGGATCGCCAACCACGTCAAGTTGCATTTGATTGAGTGCGCGGATGCTGTCCAGCGAGTCGCGCTGCAATTGGTCGTCGACACCCTTGGGGTTGGACAGGTAGAGCACCGGATCGCCTTGTCCGCGGAACTGTACACCCTGATAAACGGTCGGCAAGAACCCACTTCCCCAGTTGGAGTTGCCGCCGCTGGGCCCTTTCTTTCCGGAACTGAACACCACGAAGCCGGGCAGCTCCCGTGTTTCGCTTCCCAAACCGTAGAGCAACCAGGCACCCAGGCTGGGTCGTCCAAATTGTTGTGAGCCGGTGTTCATCAAGATTTGGCTGGGGGCGTGGTTGAAGGCATCGGTAACCATCCCTTTGACAATCGCGATGTCGTCGACCACGCCAGCCAAATGTGGCAACAATTCGGAAAGCTCGGTGCCGCTGCGACCATGTCGGGCGAACTTGAACTTGGGGCCAAGCAACTTGGAGTTGGGACTGATGAACGCCGCGCGATAACCTTCGATCAACTCCGGCGGAGGGAGCGTTCCATCGAACTTGGCCAACTGTGGTTTGTTTTCAAAGAGCTCCAAATGGCTCGGACCGCCAGCCATGAACAGAAAAATGATGCTCTTCGCCTTCGCCGCGTAATGGGGTGGCTTGGGAGCAAGCGGGTTGGCAGCCGTCACGCTGGGGAGGGTTGCACTGGCCGTCTCTGTCAGTAGTTGACCAAGTCCAATCGACCCCAGTCCAATACCACATTGTTTGAGAAACCAACGTCGAGCGGCCGTTTGTGCCAGGGCAATTCGGGGATTGTGCGTGAGTGATGTCATGGTCGAATTCCAAAGTTGTTTCTATGTTCGGTCGCCGCAAAAAATGGTCGCGTGGTGGGGCTCCCCCGGGGTTGATTGCGACGCTTTACTGTTTGGTAATGGTCTCATCCAGGTTCAATAATACTCGCGAGACGGCGGTCCAAGCGGCCAACTCGACGATGGTGGTGCCCCCGGGAAGAGCTTGCCCCGCGGGGATCGCTCCGGCTAGTTGCTTGGGATCCAACTCACCGGAGTCGAACCGGGTGGTTTGTTTAGCGAGCAGGTCCATCAACACGTTGATTTCCTGGGGCTCTGGCAATCGGGCAACACAGCGGCGAAAGGCGTACGTCATCCGCTCGGCGTCGTTGCTCCCTCCTTCTCGCAGCGTACGCGCCGCGAGTGCTTGCGCACACTCGATCCATAGCGGCTCGTTGAGCGTCGTCAACGCCTGAAGCGGTGTGTTGGATCGACTACGCCGAATGCACGAAGCGTCGCCGTTGGGTGTGTCGAACGCCTGAAGTGGGGGATAGGGCACCGAACGAAAGCGAAACGTGTACAACGCCCGACGATAACGATCCGCCCCGGTGGAAACGGCCCACACCTTGGGACCATAACTGGCCGGCGGAAGAAATAGAAACTCCGGTGCCGGGGGATAGACACTCGGACCGCCCAAGCGACGTGTCAGCAGACCGCTGGCAGCCAACGCGATATCCCGCACCACTTCACCCTCCACGCGAAAGCGAGCACCCCGGGCGAGTAAGCGATTGTAGGGATCGACTTGCAACAACGCCGGAGTAACCGGCGACGATTGCCGGTAGGTTGCCGAAGTGACAATGAGACGGTGCAGCTTCTTGAGGCTCCAACGGGAGTCCATGAACTCGACCGCCAGCCAATCGAGCAATTCGGGATGTGAAGGGGCTTCTCCCTGGGAACCCAAGTCGACGCTCGTGGCGACCAAGCCCGTGCCGAAGTACGCCTGCCATACACGGTTGACGATCGCCCTGGCTGTCGTGGGCGATTGTCGGTCGACGAGCCAGCGCGCGAAAGCCAGTCGGGGCTTCGCGTCGCTATCTTCTAGAGGGTGCAAAAACGCCGGAGTCCCAGGCCGCACACGCTTGGTGGGTTTGAGAAAATTCCCCCGCTCAAAGACATGGGTAGCCCGCGGCGTCGGCAACGCTTCTAGCACCAATTGCGACGCCCCTTGGGGATGCCGTTGCCAGAGCGCTTCGATCCGCGCATTGGCGTCTTGCCATTGGAGGACCGTCGTCCGCCAGTAGCCAAAGACTTTTTCGTTGTCCGCCGGGCTGCGTTGTTCCGCCGGTGTGGTCAACAACGCACGGACATCCGACGGCAACGGGTCAGCGACGACGTCGGGGGTGGAGGTGACCGAAAAGCGAAACCGTCCCAAGTTGTGATTCTGGTTGTCGTCGCTGTTCCAACCGCCGTGCTTCTGAACGAGATTGAACGTAAGAATTGTGCCGCCAGGATTCTCAATCGGTGTTTCCGCCACGAACACGATCTTCCGCGGCTGATTGCGTCGCCCTGGTCCGGCGTCGATACCCCAAGCGGTTTCCACCTTCCCATCGATGGCGAATTCCGGCCCGCCGAGAACCCGGTGCGTGTCGGTCTTGTCATCGTAAATCGCCGCCAGCGGCGTCTCGGGCAACACGATGTCAGAGGATGCCGCCACGAACTTAATCCTTTGTCGCTTCTCCGGCGTGTCGATTGCCGCCGCCTCGACTTCAAACTCGCTCAGCGCGCAAGTGCCTTGGATCGAGCGACCCGGTCCGCCCAGCGGTAGATTCGGATGGTTCAGCAACTCCAGGCGAAACGCCGTGATGTTCGGCACCTCGGTTCGGATCGTGAACTTCGCGTTGTGTTTCGTCGGTGCGTAGCCTTGGGCCAAAATCGATCCATCATCGAGCAGCTCATACTTTTGCCCACCACTCGGCACACCTTCGGGAGGGGTCTCGATCACCTCCCACCGCGGTTGATCCTCGCCGATGGTCGCTTCCCAGTCGGCCATCCGTTGAGGCCAATCGGGGTATTGCGATTTGATTTCGTCCTCGATGGTGCGAATCTTCGCGAACAATTCGTCGCGTTGCGATTGTTCCGCCGGGGTATAGGTGGCGATGTTCGCTTCATAACAGTTGTTCAAGTAGGCGAACATGCGATAGTACTCTTCCTGCGTGAGCGGATCGTACTTGTGGCTGTGACATTGTCCACACTGAATCGTCAGCCCAAGGATGCTCTTGCCGATAGCGTCCATGCGATCGAACATCGCTTCGGTACGAAACTGTTCCGGATCGATGCCGCCTTCTTCGTTGATCATCGAGTTGCGAAGGAAGCCGGTCGCGACACGCTGATCTTGTGTCGCCTTGGGCAACAAATCACCGGCAATCTGCTCGATGATGAACTGGTCATAGGACAGATCGCGATTCAGCGCCGCAACCACCCAATCGCGATAAAACCACACGCTACGTGATTTGTCTTTTTCATAGCCATCGGAATCGGCGTAGCGTGCCGCGTCGAGCCAATGTCGCCCCCAACGCTCGCCGTAGTGTGGGGAGGACAACAACCGGCGGACAAGCCGATCATAGGCGTCGTCTGCTGGTGCGCTTACAAAATCGTCCACCTCATCAATCGACGGCGGCAACCCCAATAAATCGAGATTCAATCTCCGGATGAGCGTCGTGCGATCGGCCTCTGGCGAAGGTTGTAATCCCTCGGCTTCCAAACGAGCAAGCACGAAGGCGTCGATCGGGTTGCGAATCCACTCCTCGTTCGAGACCCGCGGAATGGAGGGTCGTTTCGGCGCGACGAAGGCCCAATGCTTTGCCCAAGGCGCGCCTTGTTCGACCCAGGAACGAATCAATTCGACTTGCGCCGGAGTCAGTTGTTTGCCGGAATCCGCCGGCGGCATCCGCTCGTCAGGGTCATCGCTGAGCATGCGACGCAGAGCCTCGCTAGCTTCGACGTCGCCAGGAACGAAAGCCGCGGAGCCATCGCGAACGGCAAACGCCTCCGCTGGAAAATCAAGCCGCAACTCCGCTTCTCGATTCGCTTCATCAGGCCCGTGACATGCGAAACAGGCGTTGGACAACAGCGGTCGAATGTCGCGCCGGAAATCAAGCTCCGCCGCGCCCGTGGTCTCGATCCCACATCCGATCAAACAACCCGTGACGATTAACCGGAACAACACAACAGCGGCTCGTTTCATCTCGCTCAACTTTCTTCCCTGTCGCGGGGGTCTGTTGATGAAGCGGCGTGCATTCGCCCAAGGAGGGATGCCCAGCGGCGGGGCTGCCTAAGCTCTAGATTACGAGAAGCGACCGCGAGAACCAATCGTTGCGACAATGTTTCTTGTCCAACGCGGCAAAGGCATGAATGTCGCATGGATTGCCACCGGCGCCGCAAATTGAAACGCTGTAGAGAGTTGCACGTTCGGCGATCGACGTCACATGTTCTCCACGCACTGACTTCTCGCCAGCGAGATCAGCATCGGGTCGGGCAGTTCCGCGACGCCCAGTTGCCGCAGCATATTGATCACCTGGGCTGTCGTGTATTGGGCATGCGTGCAGACATGCAACAGAATATCGCCATGGCTGGTCGCCCGTTTCTTTCCGCCGTTGGAACTGGTGCTAATCCGGTAGACCGTCATGTCGAGTGATTCGGAGTCCAGGTGATCGAGATGGTTTGTCCACCGCGACTCCAGGGCGTTCCACTTTTCGTTGAGTTGGTCAAGCGTTTCGATCGCACCTTCACCCGCTTGATTTCCAGGAAGTTGCCCAGGTGCGTCGCCTGGACAAGTTGCGGTGGGGTCGCCTTGAATGGTTTCCAGCCACACATATTCGGCAGCGTAGAGATGCAGCAAGGATTTCCACACGCAACCCTGCCCGATTGGCAAATCGCGACGCAACTGCTCGTCCGTCAGTTTCCCGGCGGCTGCGAGCAATTTGCGATTCGTCCAGGCGCGATGCTCGTGCAGTCGCCCGATGACTGTTGATGCGTCCATTTCCAAAGCCTCGCCTCATCGCTTCGGTTTGAATAACGATTCCTCTGTCTACCAAGTCACGCATGATACTGCGTGAAGGACGGATCACCGAGGGTGTCGGGAATTGATCGAGAAGCCGTGGCACGCCCCGATACGAAATCGCCCCCATCCCCAATAAAGATGAGGACAGGGGCGTTATGCCCAGTCACATGCCACGGCATCCGTGCCGTGCTTGAGTTCCTTCTTTGGAAAAAAGCACGAACAAAGCAATTCGGTCGTTAGAGTGCCGCGTCGCCTTTCTCTCCAGTTCGGATACGAACCGCATCGGCGATGTCGTGGATGAAAATCTTGCCGTCGCCGATGTTCCCGGTTTGCGACGACTTGATCACCGCGTCGACGACCTTGTCCGCATCGGCATCGGCGACCACGACTTCGATCTTCAACTTGGGGACGAATTCGACTTCGTATTCCGTGCCACGATACACTTCCTTGTGCCCCTTCTGCCGACCGTAGCCACGCACTTCGGTCACGGTCATGCCCATAAAACCCTCTTGGGTCAACGACTCCTTTACGTCGTCCAACTTGTGGGATCGGATGATGGCCTCGATTTGTTTCATGGTTGATTTCCTCTCGGTTGATATGCCATGAGCGGCCAACCTAGGGTCGTCGCACACGGCGTTTGTCTTGATTGGTTGTTGATGGCGTTGCGCTCGCGGAGGGCCGGGGTGAGTTGGTTCACCCACCCCAGGTCGTTCGCCAGTGATTTTCTTCTAGCCAAAGGGCAACGGGCTTCGTGTTGCTCACTTCTTGACACGGTTCCCGTAACCCTTGCCTCACGCCTTACGTCGGCTTCCCATAGGCGTGCATGCCATGTTCGGTCACGTCGAGACCTTCCTTCTCTTCCTCCGGCGTGACACGCAGGATGCCGGCACCCTTGAGAATCAAGAACAAGATCATCATCGTGCAGAACGCCCAAGCGGCAATCACAAAGGAACCTATAAGCTGTGGACCGATGGCATGGGCTTCCGAGAAAATGCCGGTTGCAATTCCACCCCAAATGCCGCACAGGCCGTGGACCGGAAAGGCACCGACCGGATCGTCGATTCGCAGCTTGTCCAGCGCGATGATTCCAGCCACGACCAACACACCGGCGATTGCCCCAATGGCAATCGCGCTGAGATTGGAAACGGAATCGCAATTGGCCGTGATGCCAACCAGCCCGGCCAAAACACCGTTGAGTGCCATCGACAAATCGGGCTTTCCAAACATGCCCCAGCCCGCGATCATGGCCAGCACGGCCCCCGCGGCGGCGGCAAGCGTGGTGTTGGCGGCGATCAACATCGTCGCGTCGGTATTGCCTGCTCCAGCGAACGCCAACTGGCTGCCAGGGTTAAAGCCGTACCAGCCAATCCACAAGATGAACACACCAAGCGTGGCCACCGTCATGTTGTGCGGTAGAATCGGATGCGACTTTCCGTCGGCGGTAAAACGCCCGATGCGGGGGCCCAATACGATCGCGCCCGCCAAACCGGCGAACCCGCCCACGGCATGCACGACAATCGAGCCGGCAAAGTCGTAGAAACCCAGCGTGTCGAGGAATCCCCCGCCCCATTTCCACATCCCGCTGATCGGATAGACGAACCCGGTCAAGATGGCACTGTAGATAAGGTATGAAGTGAACCGCATGCGACCCGCCACGGCACCCGAAACGATCGTGGCGGCCGTCGCGGCGAACGCAACTTGGAACAGCCAATCAACCTGTGGGTTGAGATTGCCAGGCAGCGGATCAATCGTCGTTCCACCGATACCGAATTGGGCGAACCCTCCAAGGCCAGCTATGCCAACTAAGTCTCCGAATCGGTTATTGTCGCGGGGGTACATCAGTCCGAAGCCCACGACGAAGAACAATAGGACACCGATGCCGAGATCCATGGTGTTCTTGAACAGGATATTGACCGCGTTTTTGGCCTCATTGAAGCCCGTTTCGACCATCGCGAATCCGGCTTGCATGAAGAGCACCAGCACGGAGGCGATGAACAAGATCAGATTATCGATTGAGTAGGAGACCTCTTCCAGCGAAGGAATCGCCGGTTCCTCTGCCGCGGGAGCTTCGGCTGCGGATGTTGTTTCTTCGGCGGCCTCCGCGCCGGGATTTTCTTCTTGTGCATACGCGAGCGATGCTCCGCCAAGCATCGGCGTCACGACACAACCAAGAACGAGGCACACCCCAAGAGTGAGCAACTTTTCACCAAACGGCATCAGTTCACCGCCTTTCCAGAAGGATCGAATCGAAGGAACGTGGTCACCGCGCAACCCATCGCAACGAAGTCGCCGCAAAACCGGGCAACACGCACAGATCGGACAAGAAATAGCAACTCGTGTGCCAGAGGGCACAGCCACAAGAAGGGAAAATCCTTAACACGTTGTTGCCATAGCGCTTACATCATCGCAACTGAGTACAATGAAGAATCGGCCGCGGCCTGAACCAGCGGGTCTTCGCATCGATCGCGGGCACCGCTGCTAACAAATCGGGCAGGCAGATAACGGTCGAACAACCTATGGACGACGGGTGCCCGATGGCGTACAAGTCGCCAAGACGGGAACGGTTTCGACCGGGCAACAGGAAACTTAAAGGAGTTCCATGACCGATTCCACGGCTCACCACACCCAACCCACGGCGACACCCTCCGACCATGGCTCGGGTGTTTCAGATTGCCCTGCAACCGCGAACTCCGAGACCAAGCAACGCTGGCTCCGGCGGGGAGTCGCGGGATTGATGGTCCTCTCCGCGTTGGTGCTCGCGCTGGTTTGGAGCAAGCATGGACCCACACGACCACAACAGCAGCGCGGTGAAACGACGCTTGGCATGCCAACGGTCGTCAAGACCGATGCTCAGTGGCGGAGGCTGTTGACCGAAGAGCAGTTCCACATTCTCCGTGAATCGGGAACCGAACGCCCGTTCGCGAATCGGTATCACGACCACGAAGCCGAAGGTATCTACACTTGCGTGGCGTGTGGGAATCGGTTGTTTTCGTCGTCCGCCAAGTTCGACTCAGGCACGGGTTGGCCCAGCTTCCACGCACCGCTCAACGCCAAGGCGGTTCGCCAAACCATGGAGCCAGGGTTATGGCAACGCACCGAAGTCGCATGCAGTCGATGCGGCGGACACCTGGGACATGTGTTCGACGACGGCCCCCCACCGACCGGCCTTCGCTACTGCATGAATTCGGCGGCGCTACAATTCGTCGCTACCAGTTCCTCGAAATAGAACTTGGGCCAACCCAACGACAGCGTTCTTCGTGCAGGTCCCATGATCGGAACTACTTCTGCTGCTGGCGTTGCGTTGGCGCAACAGGTTTGAAGCCTTCGGCTGAGTTTGTGTCATCGAAACGACGTATAACGGTCGCGTCGCACAAGATACGGGGCCGATCGCGGTCGAGTGTTACAACTTGACCAGATGGTCCCTGGATGGAGATCGGGCGCCCGCCCAATAGATCGCTCCAAACGCGACTAACAAGCAAGGGATCCGTCGATTGGAGACGGCCAAAGGCTTTGTCCTGCTGATCGACGACGGCTTGCCACTGATTCGCTTGGGTTCGCATCGGAATCGCTCCCGTGTAACCCTTGAGTTCACCTTCATGAATCGTAGTGGAATTCGGACGTTCGGCCAACATCATTCTTGTGATTCCACGCCGCGACTTCCCTTCAACCCAGCATGCAAGGCACCCTCTCGTTTCGACGGAAACATGGGCCGATCATTCGGTCACGACGACCCGTTCGTAGAGGGCATCGACCATCTTTTGCAGTAGCTCTGCCTCATCGGTTTCGAGTACGACCGCGACTTTGTGCAACACTTCGCGTTTGGCGTTCATGGCAAGCACCGCTTCGCGCGTGCCACCGGCCGTAAGCCCTCCACCGGTTCCCACACGGCTATAAAGCTCGTCGAACTCAGCACTCGTCCAATTCGCGAAAAGCCCGGGGTCGCTGGCGATCACTTCATCCACCGCCGGATTGGTGATGCGATTGAATTGTCGCCGTGCCAACAGCGCCGGGTTCTGAAACAGCTCGTCGGTCTCGACACCTAGCGCCGCTGCCAACCGGTGCAACGTGCGTGGCTGTGGGCGACCGTCACCCCGCAGCAGACGCTTGATGGTGCGATGATCGAGCCCCGAGCGTTCCACCAACACGGCAAGCGTCACGCCTTCTCGCGCCATCAGTCGCCGGAGATTCTCGGCAAAATCACGTTCGACATTCGAGCATTTTAGGTTCATTAAACTATTTGTAACTATAGTACCTTTTATGTTGACAAGTAGTGTACATAAGTATACTCTATCCAGCAAGCATCACCAATTCAGGCAATCGCCGGTTTGATCTGGAATCGGCCACTTGGCGTCGGTAGAGTGCCCAAATGAGGCGATCGCGGGCGGTGTCATTGTGTCAGGGGAGACGAGTGCTTTGGACGATGTCTGATCGGGTGGACAAAGGTGGTCGTGATCCATTGCGTGGCGGTTCGTGGTGGGACTTCATATCGAGGAGAACACAATGCAAGGTCCGACCGACCGTGCCCCAGAGGTGTACCGCGTTTGGCTGGCCGCTTACGGCGACTGGCGACCCAGTCGGTGGAGCGATGTGCCCCCCAATTCCGTGGCGCTGCGACCGGCTGAACCAGGCTGCATGACCGCTGAGCAAGCCCAGTACTATATCGAGAGCTTCAATCAGGCCATGCTCGCTCGGCCGAAAAACGTTTGGGCCGTAGGAGTCCGCGTCGCGGTGCGTTATCACGGCGATCTGTATTCGG
>Ga0114931_10003892_pt1 | contig 18761 bp, 35 predicted proteins | sample 2SBtaG_FD_89579 | JGI IMG/M metagenome (GOLD analysis project Ga0114931, IMG submission 89579) | Deep subsurface microbial communities from Kolumbo volcano to uncover new lineages of life (NeLLi) - 2SBTROV14_V59a metaG | ecosystem: Environmental > Aquatic > Marine > Volcanic | place: Kolumbo...
CCCGCTCCCCGCTCCCCGTCGCGCGCTTCAAACGCGAAAGCGCCCGCGTTCTATGGTAGAACATCGGGCGCGGTATCGCCGTTCTATGGTAGAACGTGCTAACCTCTCGCGAGTTTTTGCCCTTCCCGCATAGCCGCGTTTAGCTCTTTCAAAGATAGATGTTTGTTTGCATAGGCGAAAGCCTTTTCATACTTCGCCTTTACGCTCTTTGGGGCATCCATCCATCCCGCTAGGGTTAGCTCCATTGATGCACACCGTAAACGTTTCTTTGCGCGTTCACGGGTTGAAGCAGGAGAAATCTTCCGCTTTTGCGGTTTGATATCTAATTGCTTTGCTTCATTTAGCATGATAGTTTTTGATTGTTGGAAGTTGTGCCCTTGCGCCATGATTTCCACAAATGTTCCGAGTAGATATTTTGCATCTTCTGCGGTAAACCGCTTAGCCTTCAACAACTTGCGGATCTTCGCCTTGTCTTGGACTGAAACCTTGTATCTACCGTATTTGTCCGCTCTCATGCTTCACCACCTATCGCGATTGATCCCGCTTTGTTCTACCATAGAACGCTAACCCCCTCATGCGCTCCCCTCGCTACGTCGCCCCCGAAGATGCCCGTAAGGCTCCCTAGAGCCCTTCCGCTTGGTGGGGTACCGCAAACACGATCACGTCAATAATCGTGTCCACTGGCGCGCCAGCACTATCAAACGCGAAGATTGACACTTGCCACGTAGGGGTGCTAAGAAACGCCGTAATGAAAACCGGGGTGCCGGGATCGCTTACGGTAGCCGAAAGAATCCCCCTTACTTGCTGTTCAAGTATAAGGGAATAGTCCCCTTGATTGTTTCTAACAGCACCAGAAAAGCCGCTGTTTTTGTTGATTGTATCCGCGATTCCGTTGTATGTGATCATCGCGTGAATGACGTTAGGAGTCTCAATAGCCATACCTGTTACCTCGTTTGAATCGTTCTATGGTAGAACGTTCTATGATAGAACGCTATCTACTATTGGCTTTCGTCGATTGCGTGAATGGTGAAAAAGAAGTTGAAATCAACGGGTTGGCCCCCGCCCGATCCTGCTACTTGGAAAGTATCATCCGACAATTGGCGGATTGTATCAACCGGGGCAAGCGAAATCGGGTTCCCTTCCGGGGTTACATCTAACGATGCCCACCCTACCCCAATCCCACGATCCAATGTGATCAAGTAGTCACCGATCCCCGTGCGAGTGACAACACACCCGCGCGCGTTTGCATTGAATGGACTACCATTGACAAAACCAGCCGCCGCAACCCTACTTGGAAATTCCATCGCCATTGTTTACCGTCTTTCTTTCTGAAATGTTCTATCATAGAACGTTCTACCATAGAACGTTTATAGAGCTAGATTGAAGATCACTCTACCGCCAGTAATGGCGATTGCGGTTGCGTTGATATCCACACTGCGAGCATCGTTTGGGATCTCGTATTGAGTTTCAACGGCTCCCACTAAGGGCTGATAACCCCCTATAAGAGCGCCAGCGCCATCCCGAAATTCGATTGACGCTAACGCATTTGTTGGGCTTACGGCTACCGCCATTGAAATTGCGAACGGAGGAATAACCACGTTTGAAGGCGTGCCCCCGCCCGCAATCGGCATTACTTCCGTTTTTGTCGCGCTGAATTGGCGGAAGTAGGGCATATAACCGACAAAGGCCCCTAGCCGCGCGTCGATTACCGGATCATCATTTCTCCCGATCACTTCGACAAATCCAGCGGGAATAGTGATCATTGTCCCTTGTTTGAAATCTACTTCCGCTTGCGTCTTTGTTCCGTCGTTTCCCCATTTGATAATCGCCGTTGCAGGGGCAAGCGGGGTGCCATCTTCGATTGCTTCCTGAAACAGTGTCAACGTCATATGAGTTGAAGCGGCGGATTCACCACTAACCCTAAGCAATTGCTTTTCTTCCCCCGGCTTAGCCCTTTGAAGGCGTCCCCCATTGATAACGTGGATCTGTAGCTTATCAAGGGGCCAGCGTAGCGCGTGGGGTTGTTGGGGCATTGTCATTTAGGAATCCTTTTGTTCTACCATAGAACGCTTTAGAGTGGAGGCTAGCGGCATTGAACGGCTAGGACAATGCCTGATCCATCATGGACAAGGGGCGCTAACCCCCACCCTGAAACGTTCTATGATAGGACGCTTTCATTCTGCGGCTTTGTCTTTGTCGAGTCTGGAATTGATCAATTCCATGATCGCGATCATTTGTGGAGGTTTCAGGATATTAGCCGTTGCTAGTTTTTCCATTTGTTCCGGCTCTAACGATTCAATGAAAGCGTTTAGAGACTGTTCCCCCGGTGAAGCGTTTTCGGGTAAGAGTTGTTTACCGGAAATGCGATTGACAACGGCTGGCGCAAGCAACTTGACTGTTTCTAGCCCTTCATCAATTCGCTTTTCCATGTTTTGCGCTTTCAGCATTTCTAGCTCGCGCTCTTGCCGAAGAGATAGCAAATCTTCCTGCAATTTGAGCATTTCAAAATGCCTATCTTCCGCCTTTTCGGCTCTTGCTTCTGCGCGAGCAATCGCTCTTTCTTGGCGTCGCATCATGGCTTCCACCGTCCCTAAAGCAACTTTCATAGTTGCTTCAATGTGCCGGTGTGACTGCTTCACAAGCCCCGTAGCGCCCGCTTCTGTCATTTCCCCTTCCGCTTCTAAATCCTCGCCCCCCGCGAGCCTGAAACGCATTTTGCGCGTAGCCGTCTTACGCTTGCCATGGAAAGCCTGTAGCGAATACTTCTGCAAACCTCCCATGCTTTCCGCGTCTGATTCGGCTTCTAATAGGACTAAGCGCGTGTAATCAGCCGGGCTAGTCCCTTCCTCGTATTCCTCTCCCCAAATTTCATCTAGCCGCTTTCCGATATGAAAGAGTGCAATCCGATGTAAATCGCCGTGCTTATCGTCGCCAGTGTAAAGCACTTGCGCAAACCAGCGTTCGATTCTTTCTTCTACTGATAGCGCGTGAGTTGTAGCCATTATTTGATCCCTTGTCCTATGGTAGAACGTTCTATGATAGAACGTTTCTAGTGCATCTTTTGTGCGATAAAGCCGTATGGAATCTTCCATACAATGCAGGTAACATCATCAATCTTGCGATGACCTACATATTCAGCTTCCTTGATTTGCTGCGTTGATAGCATCACGATATCCCAATTATCGTTTTTGATTGATTTCCATGTTTTGCGTTCGGTGTGGAAACCATAGCCACTCTTGGGCTTTGGATGCTTCATCTTATGCCTTACATGGGGAAACCGGGAGCCTGATTTTGCCATTGTTTTGCTCTTTCTTTTCCGCTTTGTGACGGTACGAGGATCGGGCCTTGATTGGACACGATAGCCCATTTCGCGCGCCATGTTATAGGCGATTGCGATAGCCTGCTTTTCGGGGTAACCCTCATCCCGAAGGATCTTGATCTTGCGGCTGATATAGTCTTGGGCGTCCATGAATGATCCTCGTTTGTTCTATGGTAGAACGTTCTATGATAGAACGCTTAGACGTGAACGGGTACGTCAAGCACTTGCACAAACACTTGACCATCAACGGGTGCGCCAGCGGCATCAAACAAGTTGATCACCAATTGACTCCCCGTAAGGGAAACCTCCCCGTTGGTGGCGCCACTACCAAAGCCAAGAGTGATCACGTTCCGATCTGTGGCCTTGTCAAGATCAATTGTCATTACCCCACTTGTGGGATGAGTGAACGATGATTCATCAAAACCAGCGGCGGAAACGATTTCGTTTCCAGCGCCAGCGCCTAGATCAAAGTGGCCAAGGGAGTTGATAACGTTCGGGGTTTCAATTGCCATTGTCTATATCCTTTTGCTTAGCTGTTCTAGGAATTGTTCAAAATCGGATGGTTCCCGATTATCATTGATGGTTTCTATGTTTTCCCCGATGGATTCTTTGGCGCCAATCAATTGTTCTTTCAGATCAATCAATGCGTCTTTTGCATCTTCAATTTGCGAATAGCTATCCCACGCGGAAGAGACAACGGAAAAGCCCCGCTTTGCCCGAATGAATAACAGTAGTTTCTTATCGAGTGCCATTAGGCAAGCGCCAACATTTCGGGATGTTCTAGGACGAATTCAGACGCCTTTTCCGCGTTTTGTTTCGCGAAAGAGCGCCATGCAAAATAGCCACCAATCGCCACAACTCCCCCAATCAATAGGTATTTCTTGATCTTTGAAATGGAGGGTGGGCGAAGATTCGGCGGCAAAGATTGCATGAATCGTTCCCATGAAACCGATTGTGAAACCGCATTTGCAACCGCCGGATAGACAATGGTTTGCGCGTATAGCAGCGTTTCGCGGTATTCTGCTACTGCGGCTTTTGCCGCGCGTTCGGCATGGGCGAATTGCCCACTTGTCATGTAGCTAGTGAAATTGGCGATGATCTGCGTTAGCTGCGCAATATGCAGATTGAAAGCGTTTTTCTGTTCCGGGGTAATCGGCGCTGTTTCAATGGCTACCCTTATCGGGGCCAATTGATTTTGAAGCGAGCGCAAAATCATGATGTATGTTTGGGCGGGTGTCATGTTCTACCATAGAACGCTAGATGCGCCATTGTTTGAAGTGCTCATTGACTGGCCTATTCTCCCATAGAATAGCCGTCTTAGGGTTGATCGCTTGCTTTGCGAGCGCAAGATAACGCGCCATCACTGATCCGTCTTTCAAGCGTGGTCGGCCACTTGTGCGCTCATATTCGCTAGCGCCGAAAATCAAACAACGGAAGCCGTTATCAATCCAAGCGTCCATTCCGTTTTTGAAATAAGATTCGGATAGATTCAAAGCTGGATCATAAAGCTGCGGAATCGCAAAATCCATATACGAGACAAACGCTCCAAAGGGGAAATCCCTATGCAATTGCGCACTTCCCCAACTAGTCAACCCTACTTTCAGCCCCGATCTATGGGCTAAATCATTTGCAAATCTAGCCATTTGAGACGCACGATCAAACGGCCATTCGGAAGCCTTTTCTACGTCTAGGACTATCCCCAAAGCCCCTAGCCGTTTTGCTTCTAAAACGGTTTCCTCTATTTCAGTTCGCCAATGTGACGGGGTAGGCCATACCATCAAAAGGAAAGGAATCCCCAAACGTCGCAACCCCTCATAGAACGATTCATCCCGATTTGGGCGCCTAGACGTGTTCCCCCAAAGCCAAGGGATTACAGCCCAAGTATACCCTTGGCGCTGGTAATCTTCCGCGTCTCTAAACCAACTTGTCGAGCGCATGAAAAGGGCTTTCCCGCGTATAGGGAGACATCGCCTAAACGGTAATGTGCGGGCAAGAGCGCGCCCACCCTTAGCCGCAAACACGGCTAAGAGTAGGCTAAAGGCTCCCGCTGGTAATACCCATTTCATGGCGTTTTGTTCTATGGTAGAACGCTACTAGTTTCCGGCGAGAATCGCTTGACCACGCACATAATCAACGCGCGCTTTACTTGGTTCCGCTGTTACGCCATAGCGCAAAGCACCCCACAATTCGCGCGCGCCATGTTCCGCCCCAACGACGGTAACCGGGCCTAGATCACTACGACGCCACCCCCGCAAGTGCATCACTTCACCACTCGCGCGCGCCCTATGCGGGCCTAGTCCGTAGCGCATGGCATAGGTTGATCGCAATTGGCCTAGCACCGCGTGCGCCCTTCGGCGTTGGCGTGGGTCCATATGGCTTTCGGCCATCCGACGGATTGAACGTACAGCCGTTCGGGCGCTTCTATGGCCACGGGCAAGCCCATCCGCAATGTTTGTCACGCGCCTTGCCATGCCATATGCCTTGCTAATCATTGGGCCATAACCCGGAATGAATCGCGCCGCACTCATAGCCTTACGCACCAACTTGTTGTTGACAATCTTGTGTAGACCGTGCGTGATCCCCCGTAGAATCTTCCCGCGCGCCAGTTTCTTTAGGCGCCGCCCAAAGTGCCATCGCCCTACCTCAGCGCCGCCACGACGCGCGAGCAAAGCGGCAATCGCCCGCTCGCTTGCATGCGCGCAAATAGTGATGTTGCCTTGTGGCGTGGGTACCACGCACACTCCGCGCCATTGTCCATTGTTTGAAGTGATGTTGCACGTATAGTGCCCGATTTTGACTACTTCCTGATGTTCCATGTTTGATCTCTAGGCTCTCGCGCTACGCGCCGCGTTTGCAAGGTTTGAAGGGTAGGGGATAACCGCGATGCTTCCATGCGATTTGAACAATGGGCGTGGGGGTGTTGCGCCATAGAAGCGCAAAGCACCCGCTGATTTGCCGCCATACAAACCATCGGGAGCTAAACCCGCCGCGCGCTGAAATGCGGTTAGTCCGCGCCTTGAATAGCTGTAGCGTCGCGTGCGAATGTTCAACGCTACCGCACTTGCCAGCCTAGCCGCTTCGGTTGGATTGAATCCAGCGGGAAGATGCGCCGCTGGCGGCGTTGGTGGCGCGTGTGGCGCTGGCGCTGGTGGGGTGGGCGCTGGTGGTGCGTGTGGCGCTGGCGTTGGCGTTGGTGGTGCGTGTGGCGCTGGCGCTGGCGCTGGTGGGGGTGTAGCGTGCGCTTGTTCTACCGTAGAACGTTCGGGAGCACTTGTAGCGCGCTCCCGCAACCGTTCCGCAGTTTGATTATCGCCTTGCCTTTCGGCTGAATCGGCGAGAGTCTCAAAATCTTCCGCCGTACCCTCCCCGTTTCTAACCGCGTTTGCGGCTGATTCTTCCTCGGGTATAGGGGGAGTCACACGGGGCGCGGTGTCCGCATTTGGCCCCCTATGGCGACCCTTTGACAAGGCAACGGCTAGCAAAATAACCGCGCCAATTCCTAATGCTATCGGCATTGTTTTCTTTCTTTCTAGCGCATCCCTAATGCTTTTGAAGGGTCAAGAATCCGCCCGTGCGAGTCTCTTACTTGAATGTGATATAGGCTAAAGTTTCCTCGCCTTTTCACTTTCCATAGTGGCCGGGAAACATTCCCCCGTTGAACGGTTAGAGCAGCCGCAAGCCAACATGCTAGATCCTCACAATCCCCAAAGCCATCACGCATGACTAAGGGGATTGTTTTCCATGACTCCGGCTTGTTGTAGCTTTCAGCCCGATAACGCACTCCCGCATTTAGGATAAATGGGGTTTGCGGTTTCGCGCGTAGATAGTCACAATCTAGCTTGTAGAGACAATCGAGGAAATGATCTAACGCCATTTCACTACGGGATCGCGTCTTTTGAGACGTGAACAAATCCGTTTTGAAACAAACGTTATTCATCGGCATTGTGGCTACCCTAACCGTTCTATGATAGAACGTTACCCATGTTTGGGTTTGTCCCTACTCGACCACGCTCCCGATCACGCACGCGCGGAAACGGATTGCAGCGCCGCTGATGTTGGTAACACTCAGTCCAACATTCTGCGAAACTTGCGCCGTGTCTCCCTTCAAACGCACTCCAACGGCGCGTTCATCAAACACGCGCGCGGGCACCGCAACATTCGTTGCGGCGAATTGGGAATTCTTGCCGACAACCAGATCGTCAACAACGAAAGATCCGCCGATATCCGATGGAACGATCAAGCGTTCGGTGCGGAAAACAACCTGCGGTTGCGTTGTGAGATTGGCGGAAGCACCCGCCGCAATCGTCGCGCCCGAATCGAAACCAAGCGGGTATTCACGCGCCTTTGTGAAACCTTGTTCCCGCACCATCAGCGCCCCACGCTTCATCAGTGCTTCTGCAATCTTCGGGTCCACGCCAGCGGGCAACTCGGCTCCCGATGCTGCGGCAAGCAACATATCGAGATCATCATCCCCACTCACGATTTCGTAACCGGTACCACCACCAACAATATCAAACGCCATTTTCTAACACCTTTGTTCTATCATAGAACGTTTCGAGAAAGCCGTTGTGCCCCAAGGTGAATCAATAGCCGTTATGCCCCTTGAACGCCCGCTAGAGGGTGGCTAGCGCCCGCAATTCATCCGCTGAAAGGGGAGCGCCGGAAGTGGCCGCGCCCAATTCGCTATGGCGCGTGGTATCGGGTAGAACACCCGAAGCAGCCGCAGGGGCCGGAAGTGCGCCGCGCGCTTGACGGTCGGCCAGCATGCGCGATCCCATCCCGGCACCCGTGGCCGTGAGGTAAGCCGCAAGAGCGCCGTTACCGGCGTTGCGCCAGTGCCCAGCCCACTTGCCGCCCCCAAGCATGGCCAGCAAATGCAAGCCGATGCCCGTTCCCAAATCCAGCGGAACGCCAAGAATCTGAATCCCGCGCGATCCATCTTCGCCCCGGAAATAGCCACTGATGAAACCGAAGCCGAAAGCCGTTCCCGATACTTCGGCCGCGCCGATGATATGTTCGGTTGTCTCTTCCGCCTTCACCTTGTAGTTTTTCATCCGCGATTGAAGCCCTGCATACTTGCGCTGCAAACCTTCAATGTTTTTCTTTGTTAGCTTCATTCTCTTCTCGCTTTGAACGGTGTTCTACCATAGAACAAAGCCCCAAGAGAAGGGGCTTTGCTGGATTTGTCAACACTATAATATAGCATTGATTGCGGGCTATGTCAAGGGTGATCGAAACTTTGTTCTATGGTAGAACGCTCCAATTGATCCACCATTGAAACACACCATTCAATGATAGAATCCGTCTCTTCCTTTGTGGGAACCATATCCCGCTTTGCCATTTGTTGCTTGAATAGCTCAAAGACTCTTTCGCGTGAGCCTACGGATCTTTGGCGATCCATGATTTCGCTAATCATCCGCCTTAGATCCTCGATTGATTCAACCATTGTCGCCATTATCCGCCCCTTCACTAGCTGAATCAAGCAAACTATCCACGCGCTGTTCCGTCAATTGCTCGCGCGCTTGCATGGCTTGCATGGCTTGCCTGTAGGCTGTGGGGACGTCATGGCCAGCCGAAAGCCCCGCGATAACAAAGCCGTCAACCATTCGCTCCCCCGTCTCGATAGCGAGCATTTGAGCCTTTCTAAACTCATCGCGCACGCCTTGAATGGCCGCGACTAGTTCAACCCTCATTTCAGCGGGGATCGTGAAATCCCCATCATTGGCAGCTTCCGATTGATCCCAATCCTGCAATTGGGAAGAGAACGAATCCAAATAACTAAAGTGTTCCAATTCCATTTGTCCTAACCTTTCTGGCGTTCTACCATAGAACGCTAACGTTCAAAGGGCCTAATGATAGACCGTCTAGGGATTTCAATCGCGTTATCAAAGCGCGATGTTTCATCCCCGAAAACATCCCATCCGTAAACTAGCGAACGTGAAAACAATTCGAGTTTCTTTTGATAGGGAAACATTCTATCAATTCTCTTGCGAATTTCAATAGGCTTTTCGGAGTGCTCACCCCGCATTTCGGATATGAATTGCCTTTCATTCCTGGTTCCCCTTGGCAAAGGGATTTTGCCCACTTTCCCCACGATCACTAGCTCGCAAGATGAAAGCGTGTAGTAACCGGGAATAATCGCTTTCTTATGCCATACAAAGGCGATTGTGGCGTATTTGAAACCCCACTCTTGCATTACATACATCGCTTCGGGAAGCAGGGGAGAACAAACCCACATAAAGCACAACGCATCTTCCGCTGTAATGTGGGGAATGTCTAACCTTGCGATTTCTTCGGGCGTTGACGTGCGGTAATGACAAGCCGCCCCATCCGATGATTTGCGTTTCCCATGCTGCAACCTCCCCCTGTAATCCCATGGAGGATCGGCATAGAAGATAGAGTACCGTTTGCGTTCTATCATAGAACGCTTCACCCTTCTAACTCCGCGACCGTCCAGGGGCGAGAATCGCCATTCTCTAGCCATTCACGCTTTGGGCGTGTGACGTTGCGTAAGCCTTTCTTGATTGTCCGTTCCGTTGGATAGGTCAATTCGGGACCGTGCGAGGTAGCGCGTTGGAAAGTTTCTTTGATCCTCCCAAAGCGCCGCATTTCAATATCGTGCCCGTTCATAATTTCCGTCCAGCGTTCAATCGAGCGGATACGGTTATATTCCTTTTGTTCGGCTTCTGGCAACTGTTCTAATCGCTTTCCCGATGGCGTGATTTCCGTTCTTTCGGGGCGAAGTGTAAACCCTTTCGCTTTGACCCGATCATCAATGCGGTAAACCTTTGGCCGAAGAAACATCCCTTCCTTTACCTCTAACTCCATTTTCAATCCGCCCAATTGATCGGAAACCGGGATATCAGGTTTGGTTGTGCAAAACCCGTCGGTGTCGCAATAGTAGAAATCCTCACTAGAGCGCATATAACGGTATAACGCAGCCCTAGCGCGTGACGTGATATGGACACTAATAGGGACGTGACAATGCGGTACATCGGCTTCTCGCGTCACGATATACGCATCAGGAAACAAAGGCTCCGCTGGCGATCCTTCCTCAAACATTTCCCACGGTCTAGGCCAGCTTTCAAACCCGATTTGTTCCGGCGAGGTAGGGTGAAGCACTAGCGATGATTTTTCAGACCGTTCCGCAAACTTCCCATAAAGCGAATTCAATAGCAGTTTGTAGACCATACGATCAACATCATTAGTGCTTTTGCGCCGCAACTCATACAAGGTTTCGGCATAGCCCGCTAGGTCGTCGCGCGCTTCAAACCATAAAACCTCAGAAACAGATACGATAGATCCGCCCGTCTCTTCTAAGAGTTGCAGATCAAGATTCGTATACCACCCTTCCCAAACGCCCGTAGGGAAGAAAACAGATCCCTTATATCGCTTCGGCGCAGCCGGGAAGTATTCCGAATCTCCCACTTTGACAACCACCTTGGCTAGAAAGATATCTTGATCCTCGCGCCAAGTGGCCGGGATCTTTCTCCCTGTTCTAATGAGGTTTCCGGGTACCGGAAACGTCATAGCGTGGGGGAATGAAGAATTGATATCGTAATAAAACCCGTCTTTGATCGTCCGTTTGAAAGGTTCAACCCTACTCGCAAAGTACCCTTCGCGCGCCTTTTCATTGACGGATTCATTGGTGCGAATTTCCCCTTTCAAGAATTGTCGGCGGAATAGCCACATAGCACAACTCGCTTGCGTCATTTGAAGCTGGCCCCCAAGGTTCAACAAACGAGTTTCAAACTCACTAACCGCGCGCCAAAGCAATACACAATCGCGCTCATTGTAAGGGATCAATTCCTCTAGCGTCGCATTATCAAAGCTAGAAACGTCTCCCTTTTCAAAGCCTAACAATTCACCAATCTTTCGGAGTGGCGCGCGGATAAGCCACAATGAATCAACAAATGTCCATTTGTGTTTCCCTTTTGAAACGTGGACAATGATCGCACTAGAGCCTGAAAAGCTAGCCTCTACTTGATACCCTTCTACATTCGCGAGGTATTCAAGAACAAACGTCATATCCGCTAATCCGCCCGCGTGAGCATAGAACCATCGCCCGGCATTTTCGCGTGTCAATTCGTTATTCAAGAAATCGCGAATGGTCAAATAATAGCGGTAATCAAACCCATCAAACACGCCCACCATACGCAATTCAGGACGGCTGACTGTTCTATGATAGGACGGGGAAAACACTTCGGGGCCTTTCGACCATTCCAGATCAAACGTAAGAAAGCGCCGAATCTTTTGTTTTTTCTGGATAGGTCGAATGGCCACGATTGCCCCCCATAACGCCTAAGCGTTGTCAATCTCATCTTCGATATGCGCCAGCATTGCATCCGCAATCTGAAACGCGCGATCTGTAATCGCTTCCGGCTCAATAGCCATATTGGCGGATAGAGACGCCGCAACACGGCTTGCGATATTCAATCGCAATTCACCAACCGTCATGATCTCTTCCGCGCGCATGCGCCGAAACTCGGCTTCCTTTTGCGCCTTTTCCTTTTCCTCGGCTTCCCTTTGCGCTCGCTTTTCAGCTTTGAGTGCTGCGTATTCCTCATCTGATAATGCCATCACTTACTTGCCTTTCTTACCCGATTTCGTTCTACCATAGGACGATTTCAGGTAGGGTGATCTCATCTTCGGTTTCTTCCCCAATTGATCCCAATACAAATTGACGTGGATTACCTCGGGCTGTGAAACGTCTTTCTCTTCTAAGTACCCTAAGATATCGCGCGCCTTTACCCACATATAAGGCTCCCCCAAACTTGGCCTTTGCGGATACACTGGCAATTGATCCATGCCACCCGCTTGCCTATAAGGGTTTTCACTTGGGCTTTCACTTGGGCTAGCTCCCGGCTCTAATTCTTCCGTATTGAAATGGCCGGATAGTGTGATCCATAGCCATTGATTCTTAGGCACAAAGATCCAATTCTCTAGATCGATCATGAATTCGTGCATAGGGAAGTTGAACGGAAATTCGGAGATTGCCAGCTTTCCCCACACTGCGCCCGAAGCTGTTTCACGGATCAAAAAATGACTATGCAATTCGGGGTGGAATGTCTCTAACCGCTCTTTCGCAATCTCAAATGAGCGTTGCATCAAAGCCGATTGATTGCGGGCATTAGGCGTTTCCGTAGTCTCTACGATAGGCCCGGTTTCTTGCCCTTCTCGAATCCGCTTTGCTAACTCTTTTGCTAGCTTTGACGCTTCTCGCCTTTTGCGTCTTGCGCTCTTAGCGGCTTTCTTCGACCATTTGGATCGAAGATAGGATTGAACCTTTGCGGGCAAATCCTCAAATCTGTAATGCTTGCGCTGGTACGAGTAAAGCCCACTCTTTAGCTTGCGCACCCTTATAGGCGGCGCTGTAAGGGCCTTTACGGGTGTGGGGGTAGGGGCTAATCGCCTTTGTTCCCGAATCCGCTTACGGCGCGTTCTAGCGCCCTTACGCGCCCACTTTGACCGTAGTTCATGCTTTGCAGCTTCCGGCAATTCGGCAAAGCGCATACGCTCGCCAGCGTAGCTATAAACCCCCCTGCGTATGCGCCTTGCCAAAGCCATGAATCACCCGCCGATTGTGGGAGAAAGAAAGGAAGTAATAACCGCGTTCAAGTGCGCGATCACTTCGCCTTTCCATTCCTCGCTAGGGCGCGGATCTTTCTTGACTGCATCGCGAATCCGCCTAAGACGGATTGCGTCATTCAAGTAATTTTCGCGCACTTTGATATTCCCGGCCATCGTTCTACTTTCTGCGTTCTATCATAGAACGCTTGCTTGTTTCACGCGCGACGGCTTTGTACGTCCATTCGCCAGAAACTCTTTCCACCACCGATGGAAACCTTTTCAACAACGTGAATCCAAACCTCGAATTTTCCATCCCTTTCCGCCACTTCCTTTAGAGAGGAAAGCGCCGTTCTTTCATCAACCGTCAAGGTTGCGCCGGGGGGTGCTTCGATCACTTCCCCATCCTTTGTGCGGGCGGCTGCGGCTTCCGTCAACTTGATCTGATAGTAATACGCATCCGGCCTATCGTTGCGGCGGAAACGCCCAATGAGCAAACCTTGCCAGATCACCCCTGGTTCAAGAAACGCATAGTTGCGCTCCCCATCTTCGGGATTGACGCGATCCCACCCCGCACCAGGGGGCGAAACTTCGGGGGTTGCTTGTTCGGTTGTTGTCTCTTTCTTTGCCATTTTCCTAGCCTTTCATTGTCCTATGATAGAACAAAAATCAAACGTTCAATCAAGATTCTTTATCTCTTGACATTGTTACATAAGTATGCCATAATGTTATTACATTGTCAAGGGAAAAGAATCATGGAAAACAAAGACAACAAATGCGAGTTGTGCGGGGGAGCGGGGGAAGTAATCGAAAACGGTTTCCCCATGCTTTGCGAATGTCAATTGCCAAAGCCCAAGAAAAGCCCCGATGTTTTCGACATTCTAAACGGGTTTCTTGACGTGCTAGACGGATCAAACCTGAAAGATGAAAACGACGATGAAGATGAATTGTGAATGTAAAGGGACGGTAGAGATCAACTATCAAGGATTAGTAATCGAATGGTGCCCAAAGTGCGGGAGCATCAGATCCAATAGTGAAAGCGTAACAAAGGCGTTTCTTCAATTCTCCGAAACAGATAACCTAGAAAGAGTCACATTTCAATCGACTATTGAGGGTTTCCGCTTCTGGCCAGCGTTCTACCGTAGGACGGGGCCAGAATAGCCCCAATTAAAGGAGCGCGCGCCCGCGTAGCAAGGATCGTGCCAACTTTTGTTCTATGGTAGAACGATTTAGCGTTGCAAACGGTGTGCCAAATAAAAACGACATAGGGACCATTTTTCTTTGAAGCAATCGAATAAGGGACCGTCTAATAAGCATGGACAACGAGACGCAAATCAAGTTAGGGTATAGCGCACGTCTAGGCGGAATGGTATTCCGCGTGATTCGGAAGGGCGCTCTAATCGAGGAAGGGTTGATTGACGGTCCTTCGGATGTTTCGGATATCCAACGGCGCTATGTGGGCGCGGAGTGCGAAATCGAGATTTCCGAAGCCGAAGAAAAGGATTGGATCCACGCACAAGCAAATATTCTAGATTTTGTGCTTTGGTAGTGAATAACCCGGTGGGGCCAACGTCCTACCATAGAACGGAAGAAACGGACAAGGAAACGGCTATGAACAAAGACAATACAGAAACGAAACTCCATAATCACCCGCCTTGTGATTTCTGCAAAAACGAGGATATGGTAATCAGGCAAGCGACCTTTGACGCGAGGATCGAAGGGACGTTTACATGGGCCTTTATGTGCGCGCATCATTTCGCGCTGTACGGTCACGGGCTAGGACTAGGCCACGGTCAAGCACTCGTATAGCCTCCCCGTCAAGCGTTCTATGATAGAACGTCCTATGATAGAACGCTTGACGGGGTGCCTAAACGGCGCTAGGATAGATCCACGGGGCATTTCGCCCCATAGACAAGGGAAAAGACAATGAGTGTAGAAAGCCGATTTTTGTACGTCAAGCCCGATGAGATTCTCATCGATCACGATAGCAACGCGCGCCGAAGGGGCGAAAAGGGGTACGATAGCCCCAAGGGTGGGAAGTACGCGGGAGGTAGCACGATTGCCGCACTCCGCGCCAGTATCAAGCGAGACGGGCTGCAAACTCCCCTTCTCGTACGCGAGTTGAGCACCGAACGTCAAGCCGAGACGCAGAAGCGTTACGAGTTGTTGGGAGGCTTCCGGCGCATGGAAGCTATCGGCGGGATCAAGGGGATCGAAACCCTCCCGGCAAATGTCATGGCGGCGGAAACGGCCACGGCTGATGCTATGGCGGGTGCACTGGTAAACAATATCCAGCGGAACCAGTTGACGGCTGCGGAATTGGCCAAGGGCTTGACGGATTTGCGCGAGGAAATGGTCACGCTGGACAAGGGAGGAAAGGAAAAGTACCCTTCCTATGACGCACTCGCAAAGCGGGTTGGCTTGTCCAAGGGTTACGCCAATTCGCTTGTCTCCCTTCGCTTGAACCTTTGCCCCGAAGTGTGGGGGGCTTTCGAGGGTGGACACCCGAAAGCGACCGTCCGGCTTTTGTGCGATGAGATCATGCGGATTGAAGATCCCATCGTCCAGCATGAAAAGTGGCTTTCATTGATCGATGAAAACCCGAAGAACAACGGAACGGGTGACGGGGGAGACGGCGACGGAGACGGCGACAATGGACCGGACCCGGAAAAGCCCCCGCGCGCTCTTTCGCGCAAGGCGATCCTCGAAGCTGTGGATTTTCTGAAAGAGCACCGCAAGCACTCCACGCCAGCGCAATTGAAGAGCGCCGAATACTACAAGGCTTGTATCCAATGGTTGGAGTACGCAGCCGGAAGCCGCGCGAAAAGCCCGTTGAAGATCCGCACTTGGGGCGGAACGGAAGGGGAAGAGTAGCACGCTAGCGGCTTCACAAGCCCCGCTAGGGCTTGTGGAGCCGTCCTATGGTAGAACGGTAGCGTTCTACCATAGGACGGCTTAGAAAGGCTAGGGCGAGAACATGAGTACCCAACGCATAGCATGGCAATACCTCGCGCGAGTGCGGGCGGCATACAACATTTCAGTTAGCGAATTGCTGCATACAGCCGAAGAGAAGGGGGACGCTGAAAGGATCTGCAAAGCCTTATTCATGGAACAAGAAACATGGGAAGCACTCGAAAAGGCTAGAGACGCTTTCCACCATGAAATGCAAATGAATTACGTTTGTATCTGCAACTCGCGCAATCCCAATCCTGAAAAGGCGGGAGTCAAAACTATCAAATGCGAAATGTGCAATCTCGTTTATCCGGCTAATAGCGATTGTTGCCCAAAGTGCAAGCTGGTTCAATAGCATGGGCTATTATTACTGCGATGAGAATGATCGTTGCCCCGAATGTGGGGAAATCATTGAAACCGAGATTGATCCCTTCGCGTCATTCGGTGAAGGGCGATACAAAGCATATTGCGGATGCACCGCGAAAATGGAACAGATCCTAGCGGATAGGGCGAAGGGGAGCCGTAAGGATCTGGAATATCGCCAGCCTACAATTGGCGACATACTAGAACAGCAAATGAAGGGGGAATGAAAATGTCCTATCATAGAACGATCCTACTCTTGGCACTTTCGGGGTGTTCACTTATCGTGAATCCAAAGGGGGGCTTTTCGGAGGAAGAGATTGACGCCACACGCCCACCTATGGACGCGCAAGCGGATACCTCGCCCCCGAATGATTCAGGGGAGCGGGGAGACGCTGGCGCGCGTGACACGGGCACGCTTGACGCTGGCGAGCATGACACGGGCACGCTTGACGCTGGCGAGCATGACACGGGCACGCTTGACGCTGGCGCGCGTGACACGGGCACGCTTGACGCTGGCGCGCGTGACACGGGCACGCTTGACGCTGGCGCGCGTGACACGGGCACGCTTGACGCTGGCGATCCTTGTAGGGGCGCTCTAACGGGTGACGCTGGCCCTATCGGCTTTTGCCGGGTTGCGCCGATAGACTGGCGCGGAGTGTGCCCTAGCGGGTGTGATATGGGGTGTTGGGGCACTTGGCATGACGCCGGAATGAATGGAGCACTTTTGAAGTGCGAGTAAGCGTTCTATGATAGAACGTTCTATGATAGAACGGAAGGGAAAGGCTAGGACAATGGCGATGATTCAACAAATGAAGTTTCGAGCGGTTACCATCGGCCTAGAGGGGCCGGAATGGTGCGAGACTATGAAGAGTGTAATGGTCGAGTGGCCTAGAAAAACCCCGCACCCGATTGTAGGAGACAAGATCACACTTGTTGGGCTAAGCCCCTATCGTGGGAAGATAGAAGGGGAAATCTATTCGGTGACTGAAATGTATATCGCGCGCGGCGAAAATGGCTATAAGGAAGTGCTTTATATAGCGTTTGATGGTGGTCGGAATGTCTGAGGAAATGATCGTGATCTTTGTGGGCGTGGATCTGCTTTGTGGGAGGGGCGAGGATATGAGCGGGAGCGTTGCCCAATATATCGCGGAAGGGGATCACGCTTTCGGGTGGGCGCTTAGCCCAAGTGAAGCTAACCAGTTTTTCAATCCCTACGCATGGGATTTTGAGTGGCTAGAGAATTGAAGCGTTCTATGATAGAACGGAAGGGGGAATAGGGTTATGAGCGAAGAAAAAGCGCCGATTGACGTGCTACTTGACGCCATAGTGGAGCTATTGGAGTTACACCTAGTCGAGCAAAGAGAATGCCATGCGGCATGGTTACGGGCATACGATAGCGAAGAGTGGCGAGGAAGTGCAGACTATAGCAAGGGGCAACTTGACAAAGCGGCGGCTTCTAGGGACCGTCTAGCGGCTGGGCTGGCGGTAGTGCAGGCAATACGTGATGGAGGGGAAGAGCGTTCTACGGTAGAGCGTTCTATGATAGAACGGCGTTATATAATCACGGGGGATGATAAGGGGGTGGTGCTAGAAGTGCTAGAAGATTGTCGGCTAGGTAAGAAAGGGGAATCCCGCAAGTTTCGAGAATTCGGGGGATATGTACGAGAGGAAGTAAGACACGGCTACCGGCAAGTATGCAAGCATCTTACGTGGTCGGGGGCAACTCTTATGGTGGATGGCGATTTGATATCGACAATTCGGCGAGAAGCCGAAGAGTGCTTGCGGCCATAGCGTTCTATGGTAGAACGTTCTATGATAGAACAAAAGGAAAGGTGGATGATATGATTACGGGTTACGATGGCGAGAAGTTGACGCCCAAAGCAAAGGCGCAACAATTGATGATGGAAAGCGTTTCAGATGCTATTTATCGGCTGTATCGCGAACGCGAGCATGGCGAAATGACTGGGCGTGAAACCGCAAAAGTGGAAGAGCAAATGACAAAGTTGCGAGATAGGATCGGCAAGATGCTTGGCTATGTGGAAGTATATTGGAGCTAGCGTCCTACCATAGAACGGGGAACGGACGCGCGCTCGATTTCGGGCGCGTGTTTTTTCTTGGGGGAACGTGAATAAGTTTCAATGGTGGCCGTCTAAACGGGTGAGAGGCAACGAGGAAAGGCTAGGACAATATGTTGTATCGAGTAATGACATTCTTCGGCAAGAAGAAATATACCCATGGGGAAAATCTCACCCTTGCCGAAGCGCGCGTAGCGGCATTGAAACTAGGCACGGGCACGATCATTGTTGCCGAAGATGGGCGCTATATGGCTCGGGTTGCCTCTAGGGAGGTTCACACGAAGCGTGACGGGCTAATCCGGGCATACCTAATCCGCGCGTCTGTGGAAGCCTCTAAGGAAGAGCGCAAAGAGCTAGACCGTATCGCGTGGGGGGAGTAAGCGTTAGCACGTTCTACCATAGAACGGCGATACCGCGCCCGATGTTCTACCATAGAACGCGGGCGCTTTCGCGTTTGAAGCGCGCGACGGGGAGCGGGGAGCGGG
>Ga0114931_10003893_pt1 | contig 18751 bp, 15 predicted proteins | sample 2SBtaG_FD_89579 | JGI IMG/M metagenome (GOLD analysis project Ga0114931, IMG submission 89579) | Deep subsurface microbial communities from Kolumbo volcano to uncover new lineages of life (NeLLi) - 2SBTROV14_V59a metaG | ecosystem: Environmental > Aquatic > Marine > Volcanic | place: Kolumbo...
CTGCTGCTAGCCGGCGAGGTGCCTTATGCGCGCCGCTAGACGGTGGCGAAGCGGGCGCGCGCGCCGCGCTCTATGGCGGCGGCCTCGAGGCGCCCTACATCGAGCCTGTGGCGGATCATCTCCAGCAACCGCAATTCCTCCTGGGAGGCACGGCCGTCGGCCGCCGCGATTTCGCAGGCAAGCGCATAGGCGGTTTCGCGCAAGCGCTTGGGCAGGGCGGACTCGATCAACCCCAGCGTCTTGTCCAGCCCATCGGCATCGCTCAACAGGGTGGCGCACTCGCGCGCCGTGTCGGTCAGGTTGGACGGGTCGTAGTGCCGGAAGATCGGCAGGTGCTTCACCATGTCGCCCATGCTCTGAAGCTCGGAATCGGTCATATGACGATCCGCGGCGGACATCAGGACCATGGTGTAGATCAGGGCGGATTGCGGGTTGATCATGGGGGCCGGCGACCTTTTCGCTTGTCTCTATCCAATCGGGCGCGGACCTTCGCAGCCGCGCCGCGTGGCGTCAAGCATGGCGCGTGCGCTCCCCGCGCATGCCCGCCACGCATGCCCACCGTGCACGCCCTGGCCTCGACACGGCGCCCGCCGCCGGGGCAGGGTACGCGCCCATGAGCGCGATCGTCGATGTCATCGTTCCGGTGTTCGGCATCATGCTGGCCGGCTACGGGGCCGGCCGGTTTGGCGTTCTCGGCGCGGCGAGTAGCGAGGCGCTCAACCGCTTCGTCTATTACGTGGCCCTGCCCGCGCTCTTCTTCGTCTCCATGGCCCGGGTCGAGATCGGCGAGGCGTTTCACGGCCCGTTCCTGGTCGCGTTCGGCGGTGGGCTGCTCGGTAGTTTCGGCCTTGCGCTGCTGGTCGCCGTCTTCGTGTTTCCCAACCGCCTGGCGGCGCTCGGCCTGCATGGTCTGTGCGCGGTCTTCTCCAACACCGGCTATCTGGGGATTCCCCTGCTGCTGACCACGTTCGGCGAGGCGGGCAAGCTGCCGGCCATCGTCGGCACGGTCATCATGGGCGCGGTGGTGATGCCCCTTGGCCTGGCGATCGTCGAGATGGATCAAAGCCGCGACGCCCATCCGCTGCGGATTTTGCGCAACGTGACGGTCGGGGTCGGCAAGTCGCCCCTTGTGCTTTCGGCGGGCCTGGGCCTGGGTGTCTCGGCGGCGGGGTGGGCCCTGCCCGCGGCGGTCGCCACCTTTGGCGATATCCTGGGGGCCGCCGCGGCCCCGTGCGCGCTGTTCGCCATTGGGTTGTTCATGGTCGGGCGCTCGTTCACCGCCGGGGCCGTCGAGGTGGGCTGGCTGGTCGCGGTCAAGCTTCTGGCGCAGCCCGCGCTCACATGGTGGCTGGCTTACCGGGTGATGACCATGGAGCCGGTCTGGGCCGCCTCGGCGGTGATTCAGGCGGCCCTGCCCACGGGCGCGCTCGCCTTCGTGCTGGCGCAGAGATACGGCATCTTCGTGCAACGCGCCACGGCGGCGATCATGGTTTCCACCGTGCTCTCGGTGGTTACCCTATCCCTGCTCTTCGTCGCCCTCGGGATCGGCTAGGAACGCACTCGTCCGCGCCAGCGCCTCGGCCAGGCCCATGCGCTCCATGGCAACGCCTTCGGGAAACGCGCCGGCCAGGCGCGTGGGCATGCGCGCGTCGAGCAGCACGAACACCCCCCGGTCGTCGGCGCGGCGCACCAGGCGGCCGAACGCCTGCTTGAGGCGCAGGCGGGTCAGGCGGTCGTCGTAGGCGCGTCCGCCGAAGCGCGCGCGCCGCGCCCGATGGCGAATGTCCGGGCGCGGCCAGGGCACCCGGTCGAACACGATCAGGCGGAGCGAGCGGCCGGGGACGTCCACCCCGTCGCGCACCGCGTCGGTGCCCAGCAGGCACGCGTTCTCCTCGGCGCGAAAGATATCCACCAGGGTGGAGGTATCCATGGGGTCCACGTGCTGGGCGTAGAGGTTCAGCCCCGCCGCCTCCAGGGCGCCGCCGATGCGCGCGTGCACCGCGCGTAGGCGCGCGATCGCGGTGAACAGGCCCAGCGCCCCGCCCCCGGCGGCCACGAACAGGGCGCGGGTGGCGGCGGCGAGTTGGTCCATATCCCCGCGCGCCAAATCGTTGACCACGAACACGCGGGTTTGCGCGGCGTAATCGAAGGGCGAGGGCACCCGGGCGCGGATCGCCGGGTTGGGCAGATGGGTGGCGCCCGTGCGCGCCTCGGCCGCGGCCCAGTCCGCCTCCGCGTCGCCGCCGCCGTCGGTCAGGGTGGCCGAGGTGATGACCACCCCGTGGGCGGGCGCCAGGAGGGCCTCGGCGAACGGCTCCGTCGGGTCGATCCAGTGGCGGAACATGCCCACGTCCACGTCGCGCCCGTCCATGCGCTCGATGCCCAGCCAATCGACGAATTGGGGCGGCGTTTCCCCGCGCAGGGTTTCCAGCATCTCGATCCAGGCGCCAATCTGCAGGGTGCCGCGCCGCTCGATCCCACGGCAGGTGGCGTCGATCCGGCGCCGGGTCTCGCTGTCCATCTGGTCGGCTCCCTCGTCCAGGCGGCGCGCCAGGCGGGCGCGAAAGCGCGCCAAGGGCGCGCGCAGGCGGTCGAGGGCGCCGGCCAGGGCGGCCCCGGCCGCCATCAGCTCCGGGGTTGCCGGGCGGGTGTCCGCCTCCAGGCTGTAGGCGCCGCCAGCGCCGTCGGTGCGGGCATGGACCTGCGCGCGCGCCGCGGCCAGAAACTCCTCCGCCGGGCCTTGGGGGGCGCCCTGGGCGACGCGCTGGTGCCAGCCCTCGCCGGGCAGGGCCCGGGCGGCCCGGAGGATTTCGTCGAGCATCGCCGCCAAGTCCGGATCGCCGGCGGTCAGATCCTCGGTGCGCCAGCGCAGGCCCCGCGCCCGCCCGGCGCCAGCTCTGGATCCGGCCCCGGGGCGGCCGTCGCCGCCCACGAGCCAGCGCCGCAGGGCCTGGGTTTCCTGGCCCGAGAGGTGCGCGGCGAAGGCGCTGTCGGCGGCCGTGAAAACGTGGTGCCCCTCGTCGAAGACATAGCGCAAGGGGCGCTGCCCGTCGTCGCCGTCGTCGAGCGCCGCCTGGATCATGGCCAGCGCATGGTTGGCGACCACGATGCGCGCGTGGCGGGCGCGGCGCACGCCGCGCTCGATGAAGCACTTGGTGTAATGGGAGCAGGCGGAATAGATGCATTCGCCGCGCCGGTCGGTCAGGCCCAGGCTGCGCCCACGCCCCACCAGGTCGGCCAGCCAGCCGGGAAAATCGCCGCCCACCATGTCGCCGTCGCGGGTGCGCGCGGCCCAGCGCGCCATGAGCCCGGTCGCCACCCCGTCGCCCGGGCGCAAGGGCGCGGCGCGCGCCGCCTCCTCCAGGTTGAGCAGGCACAGGTAGTTCTCCCGCCCCTTGCGGATGACCACGTGCGCGGCCTTCTCGGTGGGCCGGGGGTAGAGCCGGTCTAGCTCCGTGTCGATCTGGTGTTGCAGGTTGCGGGTGAAGGTGGAGATCCACACCGGCCCCCGGTTCTTCTCGGCCCAGAGGCTGGCCGGCGCGATATAGCCAAGGGTCTTGCCGACCCCCGTGCCCGCCTCGGCGAGCACCAAATTGGGGGCGCCGGGCACGTCGCGCGCGGCGAACGCCTGGCTCACCGCCGAGGCGTAATCCGCCTGCTGCGGGCGCGCCTCGGCCGCCGGCCCCACGAGTTCGCTCAGTCGCGCCCGGGCCTCGGCCGCGCCGACCGCCTCGTGGGCGGGCGGTGGCGGGGGCGCTCGCTCGCTCCAGGCGGGCAGGCGCCGCCAAACGTCGAGGCCGCCGCGCGCCTCGGCGGCGGCCGGGCCGAGGGCGTGCAGCACGAACGGCGCCCACGGCCACCCGGCCCGGTCCATGACTCGGGCGATGGCGGGCGCGTCCGGATCGCGCGCCGGGTCGCGGGCCGCCAGCTCGGCGAGCAGGCGCGCCGCCGCCGCGCGCAACAGGGCCGCGCCGTCGAGCAGGTCGCGCGGCGGGTTCAGCCCAAGCGCCGTTGCCAGCCCGCGCGGCGTGGGCACGCAAAAGCGCGCCGGGCGCACAAAGGCATAAAGCTCCAACAGGTCGAAGGCGGCGAAGGGTTGCGCGCCCAGGCGCCGCGCCGCCGCGCGGGCGTGGCACACCAGCGGGGTCGCGGCGCGCGCCCGGCCGGCGGCCTCGGCGTGGGTCAGCTCCGCCGCCTCGCCCTCCCCATCGACCCAGGCCGCCCGGCTCAAACCCACGGCGAGCAACGGCGCGGCGGGCACGCGCGCCGGCGCCGATGGCGGTGCATCAAGTTGATGAGGACCGGACATGGGCCGACATTAAAGCGCCCACGGCCGCGCCGTCACGAACAAGCCCCAGAACGACAATAAAACTTAGAACAATCCCATGGATTTCAGGCTCGCGTGGCTGCCCTTGCCGATCACAAGGTGATCGTACAGGGATATATCCAGCGATTTTAAGATCGAGTCGACCGCATGCGTCATCTCGATATCGCCACGCGATGGCGTCGAGTCGCCGCTGGGGTGGTTGTGCACCATGATGACCGCTGTCGCGTTGCCTTCCAGGGCACATTTCGCGACCTCGCGCGGGAGAACCGGCACGAAGTCCACGGTGCCTTTTTGCACGCATCTGTCGGCGATTAGGTGATTCTTGCTGTTAAGAAGCAACAGGTGAAGTTCTTCGACCGCCTTGTGTGCCAAGGTCGTGCGGCAATAATTCAGCACCTGTTTCCACGAGCCCAAAATCGGTGCGTTCATGATCGCCTCGCGCGTCAGCCGAATGGCGACGGCATGGGTCGCCTTCAAGAGGGACGCGGCCGTGGCGGTCATGCCCTCGATGGCGAGAAGCCGCTTTGGCTCCGCATGGATCGCTCCGGCAAGGCCGCCGAACTCTCCCAGCAACCGTATGGAGAGCTCCATCACGTTCCGGCGCGTTGTGGATAGGCTCAGTATAAGTCGCAAGACGGCTAAATCGGAGAGCGTGTCCTCGCTTTCCGCCAAGAGGCGCGCGCATAGCAGCCTGCTTGGTTGGGTCGGATCGAAGGAGTCGAAAGTCTCGATATCGAAATGAATCGGGTCGCGTCGTTGCGCGATGGTCGTGGTCCCGTTCGACACCGCATCGGGTCGATTTCCGGAACGGGATAACGCTTTGGCCTGAACCGATCCAGCTGAAGCATTAGAGTCATGCGCTCCTTCCATGTTCCCCCCCTTATTTTCTCCCCCTTTACGAGGGGTTGCGTAAATTCGCTGCGCCACAGAATGATACTAATTCACATAAGGGTACGAAAACATCATCAAATGTAAGTAACTTGCACGTGATGGTTGTGTTCGTGGCGATTCGCCGGGCGATTCGGTGGAATCGCGATTCACCTGGGAACAACCGGCCAAGCACGATATTTGCGTCGCGCGATGAGTTGGGGGCTGCTGGCGATCTTGACGCGGGCCGTGTATCAAGGGCGCATGGCGGCAATCGGCACGGCACGGCGGGGCGCCCGGTGACCTTCGATCCGGCCGGTCTGGAGCGCCTGATCGCGGGCGATAAGGGGGCGTGGGACCGCTTCGTGGCGCGCCACGCGCGGGTGATCTACGGCGCGGCCCGGCGCCGGCTGGTGCCCGCCGGGCGCGCCGGCGACGCGGACGACGTGGTGCAGGATGTTTTCGTCAAGCTGTGCGCGCGGGATTTCAAGCTGCTGCGCGATTTCGACGCGCGACGGGCCCGCCTCACCACCTGGCTTACCGTGATCGCCAGCAGCACCGCGATCGATCATTTGCGAAAGCAGAAGGCCGCCCACCGGCCCCTCGAGTCGGTGCCCGAGGCGTATCTGGCGGTGTATCCCAAGGACCCGGTGAGGCTCTCGATTCCGCCGGACCTGTTGTCGCCGCGCCAGGCGCTTGTGCTGGAAATGCTGTACCAGCGCGAGATGGACGTGGCCGAGGTCGCCGCGACCCTGGATGTGAACCCACAAACCGTGCGCAGCACCCATCACAAGGCCCTGACCCGGTTGCGCGCGCATTTTCGCGACCCCGCGCCCGAAGGGGATGGAGATTCGGGCGGCGCCGCGCCGGGCACGCGGAGCATGGAGGGATGAATCCACCGTGACGGCCGTAAGACACAATGGGACGGAGGTTGGCGAGGAATGATAGAAGAGACCGGCCGAAAGGCGCGCGACGCGGCGCTGTGGGCACGCGCGCGCGATGCCTGGCGGGACGGAGCGGGCGCCGACCGCGCGCTCGACCCCATGGACTTGGCCGCCTACCTGGACGGCACCCTGGAGCCCGGCGCGGCCGCCGCCCTCGAGGCGGCGCTGGTCGCCGACCCGGACGCGCTAACGTGTCTCGCCACGGCCCGCGCGGCCCTGGCCGAGCCGGACGTGGCGGTGCCGGAGCGCGTGGTGCGCCGGGCGCGGGCCCTGCGCCGCCCCGGCCCCATGGCCGCCGCGAAGTCGCGCGCCGCGCGGGGCGGCTGGTTCGCGGCGCTCGGCCGCTCCGGCGCCTGGGCCGGGCTGGCGGCGGCGGTGCTGCTCGCCTCGCTTTCCGGGTTCGAGGCGGGGCGCAGTGGTGGGTGGCACTTGGCCGCGGTGTATGCCGCCGTGGCCGCCGACGTGCGCCTGGTCCTGGGCGACTCGACCCAGGATCTGTTGTGAGCGGCGGGCGGGCCATGAGCGGGCGCCTGATTTGGATCGCCTTGGCGGCATCGGTGGCCGCCAACGTCTTTTTCGCGGCCGGGCTGGCCTATTCGATCTACACGGGCCGGCGGGTGGCGGAGTCGCCGGCCGCGCGGGTCGATCTGGTCGCCGACCGGCTGGGACTGAACGAGGCGCAGCGCGCGGGCCTCAAGCTCCTGCGCGAGCGCGCCGCGGTGCGCCGCAGCGGTCTGCACGAGGCGCGCGCGCCGACCCGCGCCGCGATCGTGGAAGAGATTCTACGTCCCGCGTTCGACCGCGCCCGGGTGCTGGCGCTGATCGACGAATGGGGGGCGGATCGCCGCCTGTATTTCGCCGAGTTCGCGGAGGACCTGCACGGCTACCTGGCCACGCTCTCTCCCGAACAGCGGGCGCGCTTTGTCGAGATGTCGCGGGAGCCCGGGTTCCTGCGCCATATTTTCCGCGCGCCGCGCGGGGACAGATAGAGTCATTCCAGTTGAGACGGCACCGGCCCGCTCCCCCACCCGGCCACCCCAAGCGTACGATGTGGTGGGTGGCCGGGTGGGGGAGCGGGCCGGTGCGACTCCGCGTGAGCGGAGACCGCGATAGAGTGCCGCGCGTTGACGCTAGGCCGCTCCGTCCGTAGCTTGCGCCGTGCACTTCGGACGGTGGTGGTGATTCAATGACAAGCGAACGGGAACTGGCCCAGGCGGCGCGCGCCTGGCCTTTCGAGGAAGCGCGCGGCCTGCTGAAGCTGCTTGGCGGCAAGACGCCGGACAAGGGTTACGCCCTGTTCCAGACCGGTTACGGCCCGTCGGGCCTGCCCCACATCGGCACCTTCGGCGAGGTGGTGCGCACCACCATGGTGCGCCAGGCGTTTCGCCGGCTGAGCGATATCCCGACTCGTTTGTTCTGCTTTTCCGACGACATGGATGGCCTGCGCAAGGTGCCGGACAATATCCCGAACCGGGACGCCATGGCCGCGCACCTGGGCAAGCCGCTCACCGCGATCCCGGATCCCTTCGGCGAGCACGAAAGCTTCGGCCACCACAACAACGCGCGGCTGCGCGCCTTTCTGGATTCGTTCGGGTTCGACTACGAGTTTCAGTCGGCGACCGATTGGTACACCTCCGGGCGCTTCGACCCCGCGCTGCGCCGGGTGCTGGAATGCTACGACGAGATCATGAGCATCATGCTGCCCACCCTGGGCCCGGAGCGGCGCCAGACCTATAGCCCGTTCCTGCCGCTCTGCCCCAAGACCGGCCGGGTTCTGCAAGTGCCGGTGGTGGAACGAAACGCCGACGCCGGCACGATCGTCTATCGCGACGAGGACGACTCCCTGGTGGAGGTGCCGGTCACCGGCGGGCGCTGCAAGCTCCAATGGAAGCCCGATTGGGCCATGCGCTGGTACGCCCTCGGGGTGGATTACGAGATGTCCGGCAAGGACCTGATCGATTCGGTCAGGGCCGGCGGGCGCATCGTGCGGGCACTCGGCGGCCGCCCGCCCACCGGGTTCACCTACGAGCTTTTCCTCGACGAGCACGGCGAGAAGATTTCCAAGTCCAGGGGCAACGGCCTGACCGTGGAGGAGTGGCTGACCTACGCGCCCCAGGAGAGCCTGGCGTTGTTGATGTATCGGAAGCCGCGCGCCGCCAAGCGACTCTACTTCGACGTGATTCCCCGCGCCGTGGACGATTACCTCACGTTTCGCGACCGCTTCGCGACCGAGGACGCGGCCGCGCGCCTGGAGAACCCCGCCTGGCACATTCACGACGGCAACCCGCCCGCCGAGCGCGCCAGCCTGAGCTACGCCATGCTTCTCAACCTGGCCAGCGTGTGCAACGCCGAGGAGCCGGCCATCCTATGGGGCTTCATCTCCCGCTACGCGCCGGAGGCGAGCCCCGCGCGCGCGCCGTTCCTGGATGCCCTGGTCGGCTGCGCCATTCGCTACTACCGGGATTTCGTCAAGCCCGGCAAGACCTACCGTGCTCCGAACGAGATGGAGCGCGCCGCGCTCATGGATCTTCTGGAGCGGCTCGACGCGCTGCCCGCCGAGGCCGACGCGGAGACTATCCAGGGCGAGGTTTACGCGGTCGGCAAGCGCCATGCCTTTCCGTCGCTTCGGGCGTGGTTCCAGGCGCTTTATCGGATTCTGCTCGGCCAGGAACAGGGGCCGCGCTTCGGGTCGTTCGTGGCCATCTACGGCCTGGAGGAGACCAAGGCGCTTATTCGCCGCGCCCTGGAGCGGACGTAGATGTGCCCGGGCGGGTTCGCTCAGCGGCCGTGCGCCCAGTCGAAATAGCGCTCGCGCGCCTTGGCATAGACCGGCCCCGGCTGCAGGTCCCGGTCTTCCACCCGGGTGATGGGCAGCACCTTGGCGTAGTTGCCGGTCGTGAACACCTCGTCGGCGGCCATGACCTCGTCCCATGTGATGCTGCGTTCGTGCACCGCGATGCCCGCCTTGCGCAGGAGCTTGCCCACCCGCCGGAGGGTGATGCCGCTCAGGAACGTGCCGTTGGGAATCGGCGTGTGCGCGGCGCCATCCTTGGCGATCCAGATATTGGCGGTGGCCAGTTCCGCCACGTTGTCGTTGGAGTCGAGCACGACCGCGTTGTCGAAGCCGCGCTTCGACGCCTCCATCAGCGCCCGGCCCGAGTTGGGGTAGAGGCACGAGGCCTTGGCGTCGGTCGGCGCCATGGTGGGCGGTGGCCGCCGATAGCTGGAAAGGCAGATCGAGAACGGCCCCGGCTCCGGCAGGGGTGCCTCGTGGACGCTGCAGCAAAAGCGGGTGCTCTGCGGGTCCGGCATGACGAAGAACTTGTCCGCGCCATCCTCGGCCCAGAACATGGGCCGAATATAAAGCGCCGTCCCGGCGGGAAACCGGGCGATGCCATCCTGGGCGATTTCCAGAATCTCGCCGCTCGAGAGAATCGGCGACATGCCGAAGGCGTGGGCCGAATCGACCACACGGTCGCAGTGCAGGTCCAGATCGGGAGTCACCCCGTCGAAGGCGCGCCCCCCGTCGAACACCACCGAGGCCATCCAGGTGGCATGGGTCATGGGGCCGAGAATGGGCGGGTTTCCCTTTACCCATTCGCCGTTGAGGTAATGAATCGCGTCCACGGGCTGGTTCTCCGATCGCGCCGCGCCGCGGCCCCGAGCCGCCAGCGAATTATCTACGGGTCTTAGACTATCTGCTTGGATGGGGCGGTGAAAACCGCCGAAATGACCCGCGCCGGAAATGTGTGGTGGAAAACCGGCACGCAGGGACTCGCCGGACGGCTATTGGCTGGCCCAGATGATGCGCGCCATCCAGGCGATGTCCTCGGCGTCCAGGGTGCGGTCCGGGTGGGCGCGGTTGACCGACATGAGCTCGATCTTGCGCGCGCTTTGCCGGATCAACTGCTTGGCCATGACCTCGCCGCCATGGGTGCGCGCCACGACGCGGTCGCCTCGGCGCACCCCCGCCTCCGGCGATACGATGATGACATCCCCGTCCCGGTAGACCGGCTCCATGCTGTCGCCGCTGATCTCCAGGCCGTAGGCTTTGGGGTCCGCGATACGTGGGAACAGAACCTCGTCCCATCCGGCGCCGGTGGGGTAGCCGGCATCGTCGAAAAAGCCTCGATCGCCGGCCTGAGCGTAGCCGATCACCGGAATTCGCCGGGCCAGGCTCGCGGCGTGCTCGTTCCCGATTTCGTCAACGAAGTCAGCCATGGTCGCGCCGGTCGCGGCCAGCACCTTGGCGATGGACTCCGTGCTCGGCCAGCGCTGCTTGCCGTCCTTGGCGATGCGTTTGCTTTTGTTGAAGGTGGTCGGGTCCATGCCGGCCCGGCGCGCCAGCCCCGATGGCGAGGTCCCGTATTTGGCCGCGATGCGGTCGATCGCGCGCCATACATCCGCATGTCGAAGCATTAGCTGAACGCCGTATCGTGCCCAGGCAGATCGGGCATCACTTTATGACTGTATGCAAACAATTACAAATGAACCATAAAATATCAAACTTATCGCACGATCGTCCAGATGCAGCATCGGGCGTCCAGATGCCGCGTCGGGTCGTGCTTCAACGTTTGGATGGTCTGGTATTCGTGCTCTTCACGGGTTTCGCCCGAGAGGATGGTGCCCCGCCGCGAGACCTTGCCGAGGCCATGGGCTTCGCCTCGCGCCCCAATCGCTCAACCGCCCGCAAAGCCTGCTTGAACGCTTCGCTCTTTTCCCGTCGAGGATGCTTCGGATGATTCTCCACTTTGTCCGCTCCCTGTCGAATGCCCCGGCTCCGGGACGGTGGCAGGGAATCAGCAAAATGCGTGCCAAGCGCGCACGATAGGGAAAGGATCGCCGAAATGCAAAGCCCAAGCGGACAAGCGGCCCGGGCGGCGAAACACCGATCGCGGGCGCGCGCCGCATTCCGCATGGCGCCGCGTTTTGCAGTGCGAGGGCGTGGCGATTTGCCATGCCGTCGGGCGGGCACGGCCGGCTTTACCAGCGCGGGAAATTGGTTAGTGTCCCGTCATGTCCGATTCGACGGTCTATCGCATCTGCCTACGCGACGCCTGGCGGGCCGCGTGGGCGCGGGGTGCCTTCGAGGGCGCGGCGCCGGACCGGCGGGACGGCTATATCCATCTTTCGAGCGCCGCCCAGGTCGCGGGCAGCGCGGCGCGCCACTACGCGGGGCAGGCGGGGCTGGTGCTGCTGACCATCGACGCGCCAGCCTTGGGCGCGGCATTGCGCTGGGAGCCGTCGCGGGGCGGCGAATTGTTTCCGAACCTTTATGGGGCGTTGCCGGTCGCGGCGGTGCGCGCGTGCGGGGATCTACCCCTTGGCGCCGACGGCCGCCACGTCATTCCGCCGCTCGACGGCGCGTGAGGGAGGGGTGGACCGGTTCCGCCTGATCCTGCCCCTGCTGCGCCGGCTGGCGCCGGAGACGGCCCACGATCTGAGCCTGTTGGCCCTGCGCTGCGGGCTGGGGCCGGGCGCCGGGGCGCCGGACGATCCGGTTCTGGCCACGCGCCTTTGGGGCCGGGCGTTTTCCAACCCGGTCGGTCTCGCCGCCGGGTTCGACAAGAACGCGGTGGTCGCGCGCCAGATGCTGGGCCTGGGCTTCGGGTTCGTCGAGGTGGGCACCGTTACCCCGCGGCCCCAGGCGGGCAACCCCAAGCCGCGAATCTTTCGCTTGTCCGCGGACCGCGCCGCGATCAACCGGATCGGCTTCGCCAACGTGGGTCAGGCGGTGGCCGCCCGCCGCCTAGCTGCTCTGCGCCGGCGCGTCGTGCCCGGGCCGGTCGGGGTCAACCTGGGCAAGAACAAGGAAACCGTGGATGCGGCGGCCGATTACGCGGCCGGGGCCAAGGCGCTCGCGCCCATCGCCGATTACCTCGTGGTCAACGTCTCCTCGCCCAACACGCCGGGCCTGCGCGCGCTCCAGGGGCGGCGCGAGCTCGAGGCGATCGTGGCCCGGGTGCGCGACGCGCTCGGCGCGGTCATGGCGGCCGCGCCACCGCCACCACTCCTGGTCAAGATCGCGCCCGACCTGGCGCCGGCGGACATGGCCGATATCGCCGCCTTGGCGGGTGCCGGCGCCGTGGACGGGCTGATCGTGAGCAACACCACGATCCAGCGCCCCCCGGGACTGATCGACCCGCGCCGCGCCGAGGCGGGCGGCTTGAGCGGGCGGCCGCTCTTTGCGCTGGCGACCCAGGTGCTGGCCGAGATGTACCGCCTCACTGGCGGCCGGGTGCCCTTGATCGGCGTGGGCGGCATTTCCGGCCCGCGGGACGCCTATGCCAAGATTCGTGCCGGGGCCTCGTTGGTGCAGCTCTACACCGCCCTTGTCTACGAGGGTCCGGGGCTCGTGGGCCGCATCAAGAAGGGCCTGGCCGCGCGCCTGCGCGCCGATGGCTTCGCCACCCTCGCCGAGGCGGTGGGCGCCGATCACCGCCGCCCGGCCGCCCGCGCACCGCGTAAAGGCCCGTGAGCGCGTCCTCGGACGGGCGGCCCGGCGCGGCCTTGCCGTGGGCCACCACGATACGCGGCTCGATTCCCCGCTCCTTGGCCCCCGCTCCTTGGTATGGGGCGCATCACAACCTCTTGTTAACCGTCTTTCAAGACCTGACGCCCACATTGGGCGGGTGCCCTATCGCCATCTCGCCGGGACATGCAGGCGCTTCTGAATCTGTTCCTTTTCGCCCTTTACGCGGGGCTCGCGGTCGCGACCGCCCAGTACGCGCCCCGCTTCGTGCCCGCGTTGGACCAAACCCATGCCTACGGGCTGGGCGCGCTCGTTCTGCTGGGCGCTGGGCTGCTGCACGAAATCCATGCCCGGGTCCGCGATGGGGCGCTGACCCGGGCGCGCCTGATGACGGCGGCCCGCGCCACTACGGAGCAGGACGAGGAGCTATCGTGGCTGCGCCGCGAGGTCGCCGGTTTGCGCGAGGCCCTGGAGGCGCGCGGGCAAGGCGGCGGGAACGGCGGCCACGGCCACCAGATCGATGAGATCGTGGCCGAGGTCAAGGTTCTGAAATCGCTGATCGCCCGCCTGTCGGAGGGGGTTGGCGCCGTGGCTGCGGAGGCGGTACCGGTCGGCCCGAGCGCGGCGCGCCGCCCGAGCCCGGCGGTCGATCCGGCGACGGTGCCGGGGGATGCGGACTCGGAGCTGGATCTGGTGCGCGAGGCCCTGCGCAACGACCGCATCGATCTGGTGATTCAGCCGGTGGTCAGCCTGCCCCAGCGCAAGCGCCGCTTCTACGAGTGCTACTCGCGCCTGCGCACCGGGGACGGCTCGGTCATCCTGCCCGACCGCTATATCGCGGTGGCCGAGCGCGCCGGTCTGATCACGGCCATCGACAACATGCTCCTGTTCCGCTGCGTGCAGCTTGTGCGCCTCATCCACCGGCGCAGCCAGGATGTGGATTTCTTTTGCAACATTTCGCCCTACAGCCTGGTCGACGCGGAGTTCTTCAAGCAGTTCGTCGAATTCCTGGAGGGCAACCGGGACCTGGCCGGGCATATGATTTTCGAGTTCGCGCAAAGTGACTTCGCCCGCTGGAGCGAAGCTGGCCAGCGCCTGCTGGAGCGCCTGTCCTCCCTTGGCTGCCGGTTCTCGCTGGATCAGATCCACGACATGAACCTGGACCCGGCGGCGCTGGAAGCGCGCCACGTCAGCTTCGTAAAGGTGGAGGCGGAACGCCTGCTCGCGGCGGTGCGGGACAACCTGAGCATCTTGCGCGCCCTACGCCGCCATGGGATCGACCTGATCGTCGAAAAGGTGGAGGACGAGGCCATGCTGATCGAACTGCTCGAATACGAAATCGACTTCGGCCAGGGCTATCTCTTCGGCGAGCCGCGCCTGGCGCGCCCGGCCTGAGCCTCGGCCCTTTCACCCGACGCGCGGTCGTGGCACAAGGGCTCTCGTTCCCGGTTCATCCCTATTGAATGCCCGAACCCCATGATTCCCATCTTCGACGGTCTGTCCGAAGTGGCCGACCGCTACGACGGCTTTATCGTCGATCTGTGGGGCGTGTTGCACGATGGCGCGCGCGCGTTCCCGGCGGCGGTGGACTGCCTGCAAGCCCTGCGCGCGCGCCACAAGGCGGTGCTGATTCTCTCCAACGCGCCGCGCCGCGCCGCAGAGGTCGCGGCGCGCAACGCGGAGATCGGCATCCCGTCGGATTTGCCGACGGCGGTCATGTCCTCCGGCGAGGATGCCTGGCGCCACTTGGCCAACCGGCCCGATCCTTGGTACGCCGCGCTCGGGCGGCGCTGCTATCATCTGGGGCCGCCGCGCGACCAGGGCATGCGCGAGGGCATCGACTACGATTTCGTGGCGACCCCGGCCGAGGCTGATTTCGTCCTCGCCACCGGCGCGTGGGGCCCGGACGACACGGTGGAGGATTACGCCGGCCTGCTGGGCAAGGTCCGGCGCCGGAACCTGCCCATGGTTTGCGCCAACCCGGACCTGGAGGTCATACGCGGCGGCGTGCGCGAGATCTGCGGCGGGGCCATCGCGGCCGCCTACGAGGCGCTCGGCGGCGAGGTCCGCTATCACGGCAAGCCGCACCCGCCGATCTACGAGACCTGCTTCGCGCTCATGGACGGGGTGGCGCGCGGGCGCGTGGCGGCCATCGGCGACGCCTTGCGCACCGACATCGCCGGCGCCAACGCGGTGGGCATCGACGGCATCTTCATCGCCGGCGGCCTGCAGGCGGACCAACTGGGCATCGACGAACGCGGCTATCCGGACCCTGGGCGGCTGGCGGCGCTATGCGCCCACGAGGGCTTTACGCCGGCACTGGCGCTTCCGGTTCTGCGCTGGTAGGCGCGAATCGCGCTATCATGCGCCCATGACAGAACGGCGCGGCACCGGCCGGCTTGCAAACCGCCGGATGCAAAGCCGGACCTTTGTCTGGCATCTCTCCGATCCGCCGGCGGCGGCGTGGCCGGTCGTTGCCGATACGGCGCGCTTCAACGAGGCCGCGCGCCTGCCCAAGCATGAGATCGAGGAAATCCCGCGCGCCGATGGGTCGGTGCTCTATCTGGGGCATTGGCGGCGCGGGCCCATGACCATCTCGTGGCGCGAATGCCCGGCCAACTGGGTCGCCGAGCGGTGGTTCGAGCACCGGCGCGAATTTCGCAACGGGCCGCTCGCCGTTCTTACCGCGCGCATGACCCTGTCGGCCGAGGGCGCGGGATGCCGTATGGACTATACGGTCGATGTGGCGCCGGCCAACCTGCTGGGCCGGATCATGCTGGCCACCAAGTTTTTCGACGGGACGCGGCGCAAGGTGGACGCGCTGGTGGCGGACGCGGAGCGATGCGCGGCGGATGCTCAGGCGCCGTCCGCGAGCTATCGCCCGCCGGTTCTGTCGGACGAGGTTCGCGATCGGATCGACGGCCTCGTGGGAAAAATCGAGGACTCGACCTACGGGCACGGCCTGGCGCGCCGCCTGGCGGATTGGATCGCCGTGGCCCAGGAGGTCGATCTGGTGCACATCCGCCCGCTCGCGCTGGCGCGCATGTGGTCGGCCCCGCCGCGCCACGCCATCGAGCTGTGCCTGCAGGCGGCGCGGGTCGGCCTCCTGGACCTGCGCTGGGATCTCTTGTGCCCGCGTTGCCGGATCGCGAAGGCGAACGTGCCCGGCCTCGCCGAACTGCCGCGCGGCGCCCACTGCGACACCTGCAACATCGATTACGAGCGCGACTACTCCATGAACGTGGAGGCGAGCTTCGCGCCGGCGCCCCAGGTGCGCCCCATCGGCGTCGGGGAGTATTGCTTGTTCGGACCCATGAGCACGCCCCACGTGCGTGCCCAGGTGACCCTCGAGCCGGGCGCGGAGCGGGTTTTCGACGCGGCGTTCGCCCATGGCATCTATCGTCTGCGCACCCTGGAGCCGGGCCCGGAGACCCAGGTGGAGATCGAAGACGACGGAGCCGCCTTCCCGGAGGTCATCCTGGACAACGACGCGGTGCGTGCGGGCGCGCCCGCCGCCCCCGGCACCCTGGTGCTGCGTAATCGCGCGGGCCGCGAGCTGACCGCCATCGTCGAGGAGCTGCACTGGGTCCGCGATGCCCTGACCGCCGACCGGGTGACCGCGTTGCAGGCGTTTCGCGATCTGTTCTCCGATCAGGTGCTGCGCCCCGGCGACGAGGTTTCCATCCGCCGCGTCGCCTTCATGTTCACCGATCTGCGCGGCTCCACCGCGCTTTACGACCGTGTCGGCGACGCCGAGGCCTATCGCATGGTGCGGCGCCATTTCGCGGCGTTGGCGGAAATCGTCCGCGCCCACGACGGCGCCATCGTCAAGACCATCGGCGATGCGATCATGGCCGCGTTCAGCGAGCCCGCCGCGGCGGTGCGCGCGGCTCTGCAAATCCAAGAGGAGAGCGACGACCCCAATCTGGTTATCAAGCTCGGCTTGCATCAGGGCTCGTCCATCGCGGTCGCCCTCAACGACCGGCTCGATTACTTCGGCTCGGCGGTGAACATGGCCGCGCGCCTACAGGCGCAAAGCACGGGCGGCGATATCGTGCTGTCCGTTGCCATGGCCGAGGACCCGGCGGTGCGGCCCCTGCTCGCCGGGCTCGATCGCGGCACCGAGACCGTGGACCTCAAGGGTTTCCCCACGCCGGTGCCGTTCGTGCGGGTTCATGGGTCCGATACCAAGGCGCCGAGCGCGGCCATGGACTTGACATAGAGAACCAGGATATACTGCACTGCAACATAAACGGCCCACCGGGAACGCGAGGCGGACCATGACCGACTTTCCCAAGGCATCGCTGGACGATTGGCGCGCGCTGGCCGCCCGGGAGCTGAAGGGCGCCGACCCGGAGGGCCTGGTCTGGCACACGCCCGAGGGCATCGCCGTCAAGGCGCTTTATACCGCCGAGGACCTGGAGGGGCTGGAATGCGTGGGTGGCCTGCCGGGCATCGCGCCGTTCGTGCGCGGCCCGCGCGCCACCATGTACGCGGGCCGGCCGTGGACTGTGCGCCAGCACGCGGGCTTCTCCACCGCCGCCGAGTCCAACGCCTTCTACCGCAAGAACCTGGCGGCCGGGCAGATGGGGCTTTCGGTGGCGTTCGATCTGGCCACCCACCGGGGCTACGATTCCGATCACCCGCGCGTGGTCGGCGACGTGGGAAAGGCCGGCGTGGCCATCGATTCGGTCGAGGACATGAAGATCCTGTTCGACGGTATCCCGCTCGATCGCATGTCCGTCTCCATGACCATGAACGGCGCCGTCTTGCCGGTGCTGGCGGGCTATATCGTCGCCGCCGAGGAGCAGGGGGTGGCGCGCGAACGGCTCTCTGGCACCATCCAGAACGACATCCTCAAGGAGTTCATGGTCCGCAATACCTATATCTACCCGCCCGAGCCGTCCATGCGCATCGTGGCCGATATCATCGAGTACACGGCCCGGCACATGCCGCGATACAACTCCATCTCTATCTCCGGCTATCACATGCAGGAGGCCGGGGCGACGTGCGTGCAGGAACTGGCGTTTACGCTTGCCGACGGCATCGAGTACGTGCGCGCGGCCGTGGCGCGGGGCCTGCCGGTGGATTCCTTCGCGCCCCGGCTCTCGTTCTTTTTCGCCATTGGCATGAACTTCTTCATGGAGGTGGCCAAGCTGCGCGCCGCGCGCCACCTGTGGGCGACCCTCATGGCCGAGCACTTCGCGCCCAAGGACCCGCGCTCGCTCATGCTGCGCACCCACTGCCAGACCTCGGGCGTGTCGCTCACCGAGCAGGACGCCCACAACAACATCGTGCGCACGACCATCGAGGCGCTGGCCGCCACCCTTGGCGGCACGCAATCCCTGCACACCAACGCCTTCGACGAGGCGGTGGGCCTGCCGACCGCGTATTCCGCGCGCGTCGCGCGCAACACCCAACTCATCCTGCAAGAGGAGGCGGGGATCACCAAGGTCGTGGACCCGCTCGCCGGCAGCTATTACGTAGAAAGCCTGACCGCCAGCATGATCGCCGAGGCGCGCAAGCTGATCGACGAGGTCGAGGCCATGGGCGGCATGACCAAGGCGGTCGCCACGGGCATGCCCAAGCTGCGCATCGAGGGCGCCGCCGCGCGCAAGCAGGCGCGCATCGACCGGCGCGAGGAGGTGGTGGTCGGGGTCAACAAGTATCGGCCCGAGTCCGCGGAGCCCGTGGAGGTCCTGGAGATCGACAATAGCGCCGTGCGCGAGCAGCAGATCGCCCGCCTCGACAAAGTCCGCGCCACCCGCGACCCGGCGGCGTGCGCGGCGGCGCTCGCGGCCTTGAGCGCGGCGGCGCGCGCCGGCACCGGCAACCTCTTGGACCTGGCGGTGGCGGCGACCCGCGCGCGCGCCACCGTGGGCGAAATATCCGACGCCCTGGAAAGCGTGTTCACGCGCCACCGGGCGGTCGTGCACAGCGTCTCCGGGGTCTACGGCGCGGCCTACGAGGGCGACGAGGCCTTCGCGCGGGTGCAAGGAGAGGTCGATGCCTTCGCCGAGCAGGCCGGGCGCCGCCCGCGCATGCTGGTGGTCAAGCTCGGCCAGGACGGCCACGACCGGGGCGCGAAGGTGATCGCGACCGCGTTCGCCGATATTGGCTTCGACGTGGACGTGGGGCCCC
>Ga0114931_10003894_pt1 | contig 18749 bp, 13 predicted proteins | sample 2SBtaG_FD_89579 | JGI IMG/M metagenome (GOLD analysis project Ga0114931, IMG submission 89579) | Deep subsurface microbial communities from Kolumbo volcano to uncover new lineages of life (NeLLi) - 2SBTROV14_V59a metaG | ecosystem: Environmental > Aquatic > Marine > Volcanic | place: Kolumbo...
AATTGTACTTTTGTTAATTCAATCATCTCTTTTTATTTAATTTATAAGTTTTTGTGAACTTCAAATTTAATTGTTGAGATGATTGTCTTTGTAATTCAGACACACTTTTTGGGACGGTATCTTATAACATTAACTATTGAAGGAAAAACATATACCAAGAAAATAATCAAACAATAATTTCCTTTTATAGAAAAACAAAAGAGGGGGCTAAAAAAGCCCCCTCTTTTGTTTTTCTATAAAAGGAAATATGCTATTTATTAATAAATAAAGGAGCACGAAACATCTCAGTTTTCTTGTCTAATCTTACTTCTATAAAATAAAGTCCTTGCTTAAATTCCTTAGTATTAATACTAATGTTAGAATTAGTGTTAATTGTTGAAGAAATTTGCTTTACGATTTCTCCGATTGCGTTATATACTGTAAAACTAGCCCCTTGAGGTTCTATTCCTTTAAAATTAATCCTAACAAAGTCAGTCGCAGGATTTGGATAAACTGAAATATAGTTATCTAAATGATTCTCTCCTACCGAAACTCCTTTAATCACAAAAATAGTATGATAAATTGTATCCGAACACGCTCCATTTGTTGCAACCAACATTATAGTAAAATCATCTCCTGACTTATATGTATGGGTTGGATTTGCAACTGTATCTGTGCCCCCATCATCAAAATCCCAATAAAAATCTAATGCATTGGTACTTAATGTTGAGAAAAATTGAATATCGCCTCCATTAGGAAAATTCAAGTCCAAAGTGTCATTTAAAGTCGAATTAGACATTTTTGCGACAGGAGAAACACTTATGGCAACAAATATAGTATCAACACTCTTACACCCATTAAGGTCCTCTCCAACCACCCAATAATTGGTTGGTGAAGTAGGATAGGCAAAAGGGTTACTTATTGTAGAATCAGTAAGTGTTGTTTGTGTGTTCCATGTATAAGTATTTGCTCCCGTTGCATTTAACTGGATGGAATCCCCATCACATACACTTAAGTCAGATCCAACACTAACGCTAGGTAGTGGATTAACCGTAACAGCCTGTTGTGCTTGAGTAAAACAACTATTAGAATCAATAATATCAACAGTATAATTACCTGTACTAAAAATCGTTATTGATTGAGTAGTATCATTTGCAGGTGTCCAATTGTATGTCCCTATATTATCAGCTGTTAATATAACTGAGTCTCCTACACAAAAAGTAGTTGGACCACTAGCAGAAATAGTATTTAATGGTAATGGATTCACCGTAATAACTATAGTATCAAAATCTACACAACCAATACTATTTTCAGCAGAAACAACATAAGTGGTTGTTACTGAAGGATTGGCTATTGGGTTTGAAATATTAGGATTACTTAATCCTGTTGTTGGAGTCCATTGATAATTAAATCCTCCTGGAGCCATTTCATTAAGTTGAACGTTATCTCCAATGCAAATAGCGGTATCCGCCCCTGCATTTGTTGTTAATTGGCACCATTTAATAGTAGAAAAATCTTGATTAGATGCAGGATCATTACTTGTTCCCGTAACGTAAATATTTTCGGATGCATCAATCTCCATATCAAATGCCTGGTCACTATTACTTGCAGGACCATCAAACCTTGCCTCCCACAATATGTTCCCATTTAGTGTGTCATATTTCAACGTTAAATAATCATTATTAGTGCCATTTCCTGCACTATAACCAGTAACATAAAGTGCTCCCGATGCTCCAAGCCTCATTTGTTGTGCATCATCATAACCACTTGAAGGTCCATTATAAGTATCTGCCCACAACACAACTCCTGAAACATCGTATTTAATAGTAGTCATATCTTGTGCACTCCCAACTCCAAGTGTTCTTCCTGTAACATATACATTACTTAATCCATCAACAACTATATCAAAAGCCTTATCTTCAAGATTTCCTGCCCCATTATAATACCTTGCCCATTGCTCTGTCCCTGCAGCATTGTATTTAACTGTAGCATAATCATTATCTGTCGGCAACCCTCCAAAACTAGACCCCGTTATATAAACATTATAAGTCGCATCAACATATATAGCTTCAGGAATATCAAATGAACCATTAGCACCATCAAATCTAGATGTCCAAACAGTGTTGCCATTATTGTCATACTTTCTAATTAAAAAATCAAAATCATCATTATTATCATAACTATGACCAGCCACATATACATTCCCCAAATCATCTAGCTCTATTTGCGTAGCAATATCTGTTTCATCATCTGGTCCATTATAACGTTTCAACCATACCTGCCCTCCGTTAGAATCATACTTTATCGTTACGAAATTAGTTCCGTCTCCATTATTACGAAAAGCGCCTCCGGTAACATATACATTTCCACTTCCATCTAATGCAATAGCATAAGCCTCATCAAACCCATCTTCATCAAAAACAACAGCCCAGAGTTCGTTTCCTGAAGGATCATACTTAATTGTAATATAATCAAAATTAACACCACTTGATGTAGTGTATCCTGTAACATAAACATTCCCTGAAGCATCAACAGCAATATCTCTAGCCTCATCTAATGCGCTACCAGATCCATTAAATGTTTTAGCCCACAATTCATTACCTGATGGATCATATTTAATGGTGACTATGTCAAAACCGTTAATAGCATTAGTCTTAGATGTCCCAGTAACATAAATATTTCCACTACCATCTAATGCCATTTTTTTTGCTTGGTCTGAATTTTGACCAACACTTGTATAGCGACTTTCCCAAAGCACGTTTATTTGAGCATAAGTTCTTCCGAATGAGGTTGTTAAAACAAATAACACTATCAGTTTAAATAAGGTTATATTCGTTAATTGGCGCATCATAGTGTATAAATAATTATAGTAAATCATTCCAACAAAGATAACCAAATAATTGTTGCAGGCAAGTTTAACACTCAATACCTCTAGATTAATTGATTGATTTAATCGATAAATTAGGTTCCTTGTTCTTATTTTTATATTTTTGTTCGAAGTATTTGCACCTACACCAATGAAACTTAGAAAATTACTACTTACTACACTTATACTTACAAACACCTTATCGTCTTTTGCAACCCATATCATTGGAGGGTCATTAACCTATGAACACCTAGGGGGTGCTACTTATCGGATTACACAAAAATTATATCGTGATTGTACTGCGGGAACTGCTGATTTTGATAATACCATTGAAGTTGAGGTGCTCCAACCAGATGGATCTCCTTTTACTCCTTCTAAACGAATCTCCATTGATCTTGGCGATAGAACAATATTAGATCCGCGGGTTGACACATGTGCTTTTGATCCTGGTCTATGCGTTGAAGAAGCCATATATACCAAAATCGTTAACAACTTACCTCCTGGAACTGGAGGTTACCACCTTTATTTTCTGAGATGCTGCCGTAATGCCAATATTGACAATATCACTACACCTCTTAATACTGGAGAAGGGTTCTACACCTTTATACCAGACAATATGGATATTTTAACTAACAGTAGCCCTGATTGGGTTAATTTTCCGCCCGTTTTTGTTTGTCAAGGTCAAGATATTAACTTTAACCATGCCGCAACAGATAAAGACGGAGACTCATTATATTATAAGTTTTACGACCCTTATGTGGGGTGTAGTAATGCAGATGCAACTTACCCTTGTCCCGCCAATAACCCTACATTTCCCGGAGGAGTGCCTACATTCCCTACAGTAAGCTGGATAGGCGGATTCACCGCTTCTAATCCTTTAGGAGGTGGCGGGTTAACATTAAGCCCTAATGGTATGTTGAATGGTATCCCTCCTAATCTAGGGTATTTTGTTGTAGGTATTATGTGTGAAGAATATAGAGATGGCCAACTGATTAATTATGTTGTTAGAGATTTTCAATATATAGTGGTAAACTGCCCTCCTATACCAGAGCCTGGAATAGGACCTGTTACAGGCTGTGCAGGGCTTGGAATTAATTTTACCAACACCAGTACTCCTCTAACTGGAAATTCTTTTTATTGGGACTTTGGGGACCCTTTTTCAACTACTGATAATTCAACTTTAACACACCCTTCCTACACTTATTCAACAATAGGAACATATGCTGTAATGTTAGTTGCCCAAGCAGGAACCCCTTGTGCAGACACCATTTATGACACACTAATTGTGTCAGGCGTAACACCTGATTTTACTTTAACCGATACCGTTTGTGTAAACTCTCCCGCAAGTTTCAACGACACCTCTGTACCTACAGCAAACACAACTGTTACCAAATGGTTATGGGACTTTGGGGACGGAGGAAATGCCGTAATTCCAGCACCAACACATACTTATACAACTCCAGGGACATATTCCGTAAAATTAATTGCTGGAACTGAAACAGGCTGTTTTGACTCAATCACTAAAAACATTTTTGTGCAAGCGTTGCCGCAAGCTATAGCTATAGACACCTTTGCATGTGTCAGCAATCCCGTCACAAATTTAAATGGAATGGTAACTGGAGCCACTGGAGGAATATGGTCAGGAAATGGCACTTTTTCTGATATTAATGATTTGAATACTGCTTATACTCCAGACTCGACAGAATTAGCAGATGGATATGCAGTTTTAATCTTGTCTACAACAGGTAATGGCTATTGTCCTTCCACCTCAGATACTATGACACTAACATTCTCGGTTGGAATCACAGCAGATGCTGGAAATGATATTTCTGTTTGTAAAGACATTGATACTGTTCATTTGGCGGGAACTATTATTACAGCGTCAGGAGGTCAATGGGGTACTACTAATGGTTTTGGGTCATTTTATCCCAATCCATTTGATTTAAACGCTAAATATGTCCCTGATCCGTTAGATACAGCCGCTGGAACAATTGATATTTATTTAAGTTCAATAGGAAATGGTAATTGTTTGCCTGATTCAGATACTATAACTATAACATTTACTAGTATCCCTTCTGTTGCAATTTTATCGCATGATACTGCTTGTTCAGGAAGTGTTCTCGTTCCTATTTCAGCATCCTCTTCAACTGGTTCTGGCTACTGGACAACATTAGGGAATGGCTATTTTACTCCTAGTGACTCTTTAAACTCCACTAATTATTCTGCTGACTCAATAGATAATTTTAATGGGTCTGTCAAATTGATTTATACTTCAACGAATAATGGTGGTTGTCAAAGTTATTCAGATACATTAACCATATACTTAATTCCTGCTCCAAATATCAATTTTAACTTTACATCTGTTTGCCCAAAAGATACTATCCTTTTTAACGATTTATCGACATCTATAGACCCCATAATTTCTTGGCAATGGGACTTTGATGACGGCAACACAGATAGTATTCAAAACCCCTCTCATGTTTTTGATTCTACAGGTATTTACAATGTTAATTTAGTTGTTACCTCATCAAACGGATGTACAAATACTTTAAATCAACCTGTTATAATATACGCTATTCCTATCGCTGATTACTCTACTGACCAAGTTTGTGAAGGGATGAATGGTTTCTTTTTAGATTCTTCAACAGTACAGGGGTCTACCATTAATTTTTGGCAATGGGATTTTAAAGATGGGGGGACTGATAGTGTACAAAATCCTATCTATGTATATGAAAATAGTGGAACTTACAATGTCACCTTAATCGTACGTTCAGCCCAAGGTTGTTATGATACTATTACCAAAACAATTCCTGTACAGCCACCACCAACAGCTGAATTTAGTAGTAACCCCTTTTCTGTAAAAGTAGGAGAACCTTTTAGTTTTACTGATTTATCTTTCCCTAATATTGTCAATTGGCACTGGGATTTTGGAGATTCCCTAGGAACAGCACTTGAGCAAAACCCAACCTATAGTTATGGCGTAAGAGGAAATTATAATGTATGTTTAACCGTTACGGACAATATGACTTGTGTCGACTCTGCCTGCCATAATGTAATTGTATTTCTTCCTCCCGTTGTTCCTAATGCTTTCTCTCCAAATGGAACAGGCGCAAATAATTATTTTTATGTCTTAGGGGGGCCTTATAAAGATATGGAGCTTAAAATTTATAATAATTGGGGTGAGGTTATATTCATTTCAAACAATCAAGCCCATGGTTGGGATGGAAAACGTGATGGAGTAGATCAACCCATAGGTGTATACATATACACTGTGAAAGCTACTACCCTTGACGATGTTCAACACACCATAAAAGGAGATGTCACACTATTAAGATAATGAAAAAGAGTTATAAATATCATCACCTGTTTGCTGTTATCTTAAGTTTTTTATTGATTGGAAAAGCTCAAAGTCAAGATTTTCATTTATCACAGTATGATGCAGCTCCATTATATTTAAACCCTGCTTTGGTGGGTCAATTTGATGGACAGTATAGATTACATGGTCATTACAGAGCTCAATGGGGAAGTGTATCTACCAAACCTTTTAATACTGCAGCTATTTCTTTTGATATGCCTTTCAAAAAAATTGCTTTAGGAGCACAAATTTTAAATTATAGAGCTGGAGCTGGAAATTATAATGCTTTATCTGCAGTATTAAATGTAGGTTATAGCTTTACAATGGACAAAAAAAAGGTACATAAAATAGCTTTAGGTGCACAAGGAGGATTAATTCAAAAAAGTGTTGACTTTAATAAACTATATTTTGAAAATCAATATAACACCAGTAATGGTGGAACCTTTGACCGCTCTGCACCTACTGGAGAAACTTTCGGAGCTTCCAGTTTTGTTCTTCCTGATTTAAATGCTGGCTTTGTTTATTACTATGGAGAAGAAAAGAAAAGATTAAACCCTTTTATAGGTGCATCTGTATTTCATATTATTCAACCAAAAGAAACCTTCTATGACAAAGACAATAATTTGCCTATGAGGTTTATGGTTCATTCGGGTATTAAAGTAAATGCTTCTGATAGGATTCAATTTATCCCAAAAGTAATTTTAATGCGTCAAGAAAATGCACAAGAAATTAATTATGGGTTAATGACACATTACCACTTACAAGGAAACAGTGGTGCCATATTGCTTTTCCAACCAACATATAGATCTGCTGATGCGTTTATTATTGAAGGAGGGGTCAAATATGGAAATTATGAGGTTAGAATGGGTTACGATTACAACACCTCATCATTGAATGATTACACTGACGGTAAGGGTGGGTTTGAAATATCAATTACTTACATTCCAAGAATTCTTAAGCCAAACCCTATAAATAATTGTCCAAGAATATGAAAGTGAAGTTGATAATAGCTATATTTCTGGGTTGTTTGTTTGGACAAAATTTGTTTGCTCAAAACAAAAATGAGCTTATCGAGTTAGGTGATAATGCCTATAAAAATGAAAATTATGCTTCTGCCATTTATTTTTATAAAAAAGTAATTGATAATAGAGGGTTACCTGGAAACAATTTAGTTCATCCCTATGAAGCGAGAACATGGACATACCCTTCAGCCAAAAGAAAATCAGACACTTTAAAAGTTTCTAAAAAAGATTCTTCTGATTTTCGTGACGATGCTTTAACCGTTCACAAACTGGCCAACTCCTACCGTAAAAACTTTGAATACCAAAATGCAGAACAATGGTATGCAATTGCAGTTAAGTACCCTACGGTGGACGTGGAATCAGATGTAGAGTTTTCTCAGTTTTGGTATGGAGAAGCTTTAATGAAAAATGAAAAGTACGAGGAAGCCATAGCTCAATTTGAAGGATTTAAAGAAAAATCTGCCAATCAGTATATGAATAAAAGAGCTGATAAAAATATTTTAGGTTGTTATTTCGCTACCGATCCAGGATCCTTAAACCCTTCCGTTAAATTAAACTTATCCGACAGTAATATCAACTTTGGAACGTCCAGTTATGGGATAAACTATTTTGGTGATGAGCTCAATGTTATTTTCTCTGCAGCTGCTTCCGGAGGAACAATAACAGATGAAAAGAATCAAAACAGCGCTTACTTAAGTGATTTTTACCTAAGTCAACGAATGATTGATAGATCTTGGGGAGAGGCAACTAACCTTAATGATCCTATTAACACCGAAAACCACGAGGGAGGGGCAGTCTTATCCATTGATCAAACAACATTGTATTTCACAAGAAAATCTGGAGTAAATAACAAAGATGTAGCTATTTACATTAGTAAATTTTTTAATAACCAATGGCTAACTCCTCTTAAGATTGATAATAAAGTAAATGTTGATGGATACAAATCAATGCACCCTGCTCTTACTTTAGAAGGTGATGTATTGTATTTTTCTTCTAATCGCCCTGGAGGAAAAGGGGGAATGGATATATGGTATTGTAGACTAGATGAATTTGATAGACTTAGTGAACCCTTCAACTTAGAAGCGGTTAACACTCCTGGAGATGAAGTTACTCCTTTCTTTCACTATTTTACGAAAACACTTTATTACTCTTCTAATGCTTCTGGAGGTATTGGTGGACTTGATATCTACAAATCACATTATAACGAAGATGAGCAAAACTGGGGAACTCCTAAAAACATAGGACAACCATTTAACTCTAGTAAAGATGACGCTTACTTTATTATTAATAAAGATCAAAAAGAGGGGTTTTTGTCTTCAGACAGAATGCCATGTAGTGGTTGTGATGAAGAATACCAAGGCACACAGTATTGTTACAAAATTTATGAGTTTGGAAAACCAGACATTAAAGTAACTATTAGCGGAACTGTGTTTGATGCTGAGACCAACGACTTCATCCCTAATTCTTTAGTGAGCTTTAAAGATATTCGAGGAAAAATGGATCCCGTATTTATTACAACTGATGAAAACGGTAACTATAAAAGAGAGTTAGAAGTAGGTTGGGAATTATTTATGAAGGCTCAAAAAACTAGATTTTTTGGTGATGCTGCATCCGTTTCAACTACAGGTATAACTGAAAGCACACACCTTCTACAAGACTTTTTCTTATCTCGAATTCCAACAGGAGAGGTTGAAATTCCTGGGATTGAATACGACTTTGATGCTGCTACTTTAAGGCCTAAATCAAAAGAGATACTAGATCAATTGGTTGACTTTTTAGAGTTAAATGATAACTTGACTATTGAGATCCGTTCTCATACTGATTCAAGAGGAAATGATGGGTATAACTTAAGGCTCTCAGATCGTAGGGCTGCTTCTGTAGTAAAATACCTTGTAGCACATGGAATTAATAAAGATCGTTTAACTTCTAAAGGAATGGGAGAAACAGAACCTCTAAATGACTGTAGTGAATACAATGATTGTAGTGATGCCAGTGACACTGATTGTGAATGTCACCAAAGAAACAGGAGAACTGCCTTTAAAACTACCAGTGAAGAATTTAAAGATGTTTTCAAAAGCAAGTAATTAAATTTTACTGCGTATTCTTCTCTCGAACAGTTCAAACAATAACCAGCCTATTACCATTATATATTCTACCCAAATTAGAAGATAATTTTCTTGGTATACATCCGTTTGGTAGGCAATATAACTTAACACTACCAAAGAAGACCATAGCAATGCATACTTATAGCGCTGCACAAACACAGACAACACCACCAAATTGATAACATACCAAGGATGAACGGTAGAAGCCAACAATAAATATATTGAGTAGGCTAACAACATTTTTTGAAGCATTTTCGTCCAAGAATCATTTTTATAAAAGGAGATTCCTATTATTACAAAAAATGTAATAATTGATAAGATAGGGCCTGCGGTTTGAATGATATTGTATCCTACGCTTTTAAAACCCAGCCATCTAACTATATAATAAACACTAGCATTAAACTCAAATGTCCTAAAATACAAATCAATACTAGATGCAATATGTTGAATGAGCTGTTCATCTAAAAACGGAAGAAAAGTAAACAAGAGCGCTAAACTAGTTATCATATAAAACCAAACACTTTTAACTACTCCGAGTCGAGGAAGCAATAAAGGCAGGAACAACACCGGTATTAATTTAATGCTTATCGCCATGGCCCACCAAACAGCAGCCCCTGCCCATTTATGCTGTATTAACCAGTATATAGCAACTACAACACAAAGCATCATCATGCCTTCATAATGTAAGTTACCTGATAGTTCAACGATTACTAAGGGGTTTAAAGCATACCACAATACATTATTCTGAGGCATTTTTAATATTGCCAAAAGTCTCCTAATATATTTAATCGTGAAAAATTCAGCCACCAAAATAGGAATACGGAGTGCAACTACACCAGCCACCATTCCATACCTCTCGAAAAAACCTCCTATAGAAAATAGTAATTGATTAATTGGAGGATAAACAGAGTAATAACCAGGTGAGTTTAACCCCTCATACATTTCTTGAGTTAACCCTGCAACTTTAGCTACCTCAGTATTAATAATATCTGATGGAATAAATAAATAAGGATTGTATCCATTTATAAATAATTTACCATCCCATAAAAAGCGGTAAAAATCATCAGAAAGACATGGAACCGCTACAATAAAAAGCAATCGAAACCCCATGGAAAGCCAAAGCAGTATATCTGCTTCTTTTTTATCATGGGTGGTAAATACTAAATAAAAATAAAGTACAAACGCACTCCCAAATAAAATGATGAGGTGAGTAAAATCTGTTCTATCTAAAAAGTAACCGAAACAAACGTAAATAGCAGCGAGTAAAACTGCCAATATGTATTTAATGATGGACATTTATTTTAATAATTTCCAAGAGTGAAATAGCGAATAAAAACTCACATATCCAAATCCTAGAAATAGCATAATATGGAAAGGCAACATTCCAAAATCGTTATATTTGAAAGCAGCATAAATGCCATATAGAAAATAGAAACTTAATATTATTTCTAGTATGGTTAAAAAGCTTAGTGTGCTGGCCAAATATTTTTTTCCTTTCCACACGCCATCGTTTCCTTTTAAATCAAATTTCGGGGTTCTTACAAATGGTGTTTTTTTACCCATATACCCTTCCATAACTGCGATAGCATTATGTAAGGAGAGCCCCATAGATACCGACAAAAACAAAGGAAATAAAAACAAGAAATGAAATAGCGCCTTCATTTTATTTTTATACTCACTTGAAAGAGAAACAAAGTAATAGATGCTCAAAAAAACTAGACTTAATATGAAAAAACTCCCATACCTAAATAACAATTTATACTCAACAAAGTTGTTCTTTATCATGAGCATCGGAATGCTCAACACAGAAATCAGCACAATACATATAAAAATAGAACTATTCATTAAATGAAACAGTGCATGTAGTTTTGTTTTGAACGGAATCTCTTTGTTTTTGAGTACTCTTAATAAGTTTTTACGGGTACACTCCGCTGCTCCTTTTGTCCATCGAAACTGTTGTGTTTTTAGTGCACTCATTGCTGCAGGCAATTCTGCAGGAGAACCTAGTTCTTGTAAATACTTAAATTCCCAGCCTTTTAACTGAGCTCTATAACTTAAGTCTAAATCCTCTGTGAGTGTATCTGATTGCCACCCTCCAGCATCTTCAATACATGATTTTCTCCAAACACCAGCTGTACCATTAAAATTAATAAAATGATTTCCAGAATTTCTTCCTGTTTGCTCTACCGTAAAATGAGCATCCAAACCAAATGCTTGTAATCGAGTTAACAACGAATAGTTTTTATTGAGGTGCTCCCATCTGGTTTGTACCACTCCTATTTTTTCATTTTGGAAATAAGGCAGTGTTTTCTTGAGAAATTGAGGGTCAGGTAAAAAATCGGCATCAAAAATGGCTATGAACTCTCCTGTTGCAATTTTAGTTCCTTCTACTAACGCTCCTGCTTTAAACCCTGTTCTATTCACCCTTTTGTGCTGATGTATTTGAAATCCTTTGGCTTGGTATTCTTTTACTTTGTTTGCTACAATGTTTATTGTCTCATCATTAGAATCATCTAACAATTGTATCTCCATTTTATCTTTAGGGTAATCAAATTGAGCAACCGCATCAATTAATCGTTCAACCACATACAGTTCATTATATAACGGCAATTGAATTGTTACAAGGGGCAAATCTTCTTCTTTAAAAGCAGTTGGTGTAATTTTCTTTGGTTGTGTGAGGTAATTATAAACCAAATTAATTTGTACTATGCTGTACAAAAAAACGAATGATAAAGCCAAGGTATATATGATGATGAGAATGATCTCCATTATAAATATTTAAATATTGTAGTAATAATTTTATATCCTGCACCTATCGTTCCCTTTATCGTTCCTGAAACTTTAGAAAAGCCTATTCTGTTTCTATAATTAACTGCCACTTCACAAGTTTTCATTTTTTGTTTTGCTGCCTTTAGCTGCATTTCAACAGTCCACCCATAAGTTTTATCTTTCATGTTCAATGCCATCAAACTATTGTATTGAATAGCTCTAAAAGGACCTAAATCTGTGTAATGAACTCCGTAAAAAAGTTTCATTAAAAAAGTAGCCAGCCAATTCCCAAAAATTTGCTGTGGGGTCATTGCTCCTTTTTCTCGATTACCTAGTGCTCGAGAGCCAATAACCATATCCATATTTTGATCATTAATAGGTTGAAGTAGCAACTTCATTTCTTGGGGGTAATCCGAATAATCAGCATCTAAAAAAACAACGACCTCTGGAGGAGTGGGTTTATTTTTTATATAATCCATTCCTTTTAAACAAGCATTCCCATATCCTTTTTACGGCTCATCTATAACCGTTGCTCCTGCTGCAGAAGCTTTCTCAACAGTTTCATCTGTCGAATTGTTGTTCACCACAATTATTTCCCGCACCAATTCTTTGGGGATATCATTCACCACTTTTCCAACAGCATTCTCTTCATTAAATGCAGGTATAATTACATCAACGTTTGCTATCATACGATATCAATACTATCTTTTCCTATCAATATAGGGTTGTCCTTAATTCGTCCTTCCTCAGGTCCATTTTCTAATTTCAACACTCCTCTCGGACACACCGCAGAACAAACACCACAACCTACACACGATGCTCTAACAATATTTTGTCCTTTTTGTGCATATGCTCTAACATCTATTCCCATCTCGCAATATGTGGAACAGTTCCCACAAGAAATGCATTGACCTCCATTGGCGGTAATTCTAAACCGAGATTTAAATCGTTGAATAATACCCATATAACCCGCCATTGGACAACCAAAACGACACCAAACTCGATTTCCTAAAAGTGGGTAAAATCCTACTCCAACCACTCCAGAAAAAGCAGCTCCAATTAAAAAACCGTAGGGTTGTTGAAAATATTTGTAGATGTCTATTCCTAAAAAAGTTCCACTGTTGGTAAAATAACCATAGAGTGTAGCTACAGTCATCAAAAATACCAATACCATCACCCCATGTATCGTCCAGCGTTCTAATTTCCATGCACTTATTTTTTTCGATGATAAATGTCTGTATGAATCTCCTGCTGTTTCTGCTAATCCTCCACAACCACATACACAGCTACAATACCATCTTTTACCCACATAATAAGTAATAATAGGAGTGAAAATTAAAAACAAAAACAACCCCATCACAAAGAAAAACATCCCTAAGTTGCCTCCATGTTCCAGCATATTATTTAAATGCCAATCGTGGAAAAAATAATAATTTAATGGCCACACATTTTTAATGTCTTTCGCAAAATAATGGTTGGGATCTGTAAACCCTTCTAATATTTCTGGAATTAAATACGCCAAAAACAATTGAGCAACAATTACCACTGATGTTCGAATGATTTGGTAACGGTTGTCTCTGTATTTTAACATGAATTTAATCCCTAAAGCGCAAATTAACAAGGTGTAAATGGTGCCATACACAAACCATTGACTAGCAGGTTGTCCTTTAAAAAACTGACTTAAAGGGTCAAATAGTGCTACTAACCCTTTGTTGTCTTCTCCATTTTGTGCCAATCCTAAATATTGCGGATACCAATACAGCAATACATAAAATCCTGTTAACACAATTCCAACTAGCCATGCCCATACCCCTCTATTGGTAAATGCTTTTTGCCAAACACCATTGTTATGAATTCCTGCGGGTTTTGTTAAATAAAGTCGTGCCGAATAAATTACCGTTCCAAAAAAGATGGTAGCTAGTGATATCGTTAAAAATAAAGTATTGTCCTTAAAAGTGTAGCCTCCCCATGTTACCAACAATATCAATATTCCTATTGCAGAAATAACCAATCCTAGTTTTTGGATGAAATCAACCCCTTTTGGGTGTGGTTGTGCTATGGATAGGCTATCTTGATCTTTCATGAGCTAAAAATTCTTTTCCAGTCTCGTTTTTTTACCGAAACACTTGTTCCTTTTTCTTGATTATACTGCTTAACTATTTCTTCCTCGTACTGCTTATAAAATTCAGGGTCAAAGTTCGCATCTTTTAAATACCTCAGCACTTCATCCATCGTTTTCCCTTCAGTTATCCACCTTTCACAAACTTCATGTCGCATTCGAATGCCAAAAGTGTTAATCCCTAAAAGGCTGTTCGATGTCTTATCATAAACTAAATGCAAACACATTTTTCCGTCTTGATGTTCCCAATAAAAATCAGCTTCATTCTCTTTCAATTCATTGTACACCCAGCCATAGGTTTGGTACTCTATGTCAAAAAACTTAGCTGAATTGAACCACACTCCTGGTTGATATGCTGTTGGATTACCACAAATGGTTTGAGCTACTGTTTCTCCCATCATTCTTCCAGTATACCATACTTGTTCAATGTTTTTTCTGCCTGTAGGATGCTGGTGAAATTCAGCGCAATCACCAATTGCATAAATACCTAATTGATTCGTTTCCAAAAACTCATTCACTAAAACACCTCTATTTGTTTTAATTTCTCCTCCTTCTAAAAAGTTAACATTGGGGCTCACTCCCGCAGTTAACCCTACAAACTGACAAGCTATTTCCTCTCCTTTAGTTGTAACTACAGCTTTAGCTCTGCCATTTTCATCCGAAAGAATTTCTTTCAATTCTGTATTAAAACGCAAATCAACACCATGTTCTATAATGTGACGACTGACCAACTCTCCTTCTTGTTTGGGTAAAACTCCTCCCCAAAATCGATCTTCACGCACTAAAAAAGTAACCGCAATTCCTCTCGATAAAAACATTTCTGCCATTTCAACTCCTATCAACCCACCACCTACAATTACAGCCCGCTGTGTTGTTGGAGAATATTTCTCCATACGTTCTAAATCTTGATAAGAATATAAGCCTTGCACCGCTTTTAAATCTTGACCTGGCCAACCAAATTTATTCGGCTTAGAACCTGTTGCTATAATGAGTTGATTATAGGTTAAAGACAATCCATTATCTAATTTTAATTGGTGATTGGTGGAGTCTATTTCCTGTACATAAGCCCTTAACAGTTCTATCCTGTTCTTCTTCCAAAAATCATTCTCATAAGGTTGTGTGTGTTCAAATTTCATGTGTCCCATATACACATACATCAAAGCAGTTCTTGAAAAAAAGTAATCTGTTTCAGCAGAAATTACCGTTATTTTTTTGTTGCTTAACTTCCTGATATGACGTGCAGCAGTAATTCCTGACACTCCATTTCCGATAATAACAACATGCTCCATAAACTAGAATTATATCACAAAATAATAAAGAATTCAGAAGATTTGATGTCATTTTTGGGACATAACCAATCAAAAGTAAATGCTTTATTTTGTGTTTTTAAAGTTAGAACAAAGTATGACAAAACACCTTCTTTTACCCTTGTTTTTTATTACCTCCTTATCTTATAAGGTCAATGCTCAAGATAAAGAAACGAGTGCAAACAACTTACAAAGCTATACCCCTTCTGTACTTATTGATAAGGGAGCAACAGAGTTTAAGTTGTTTAATAACATTTATACCCAAACTAAATTTTTTAATAATGCTCGTAACAAAATAAATGATAATAAAAGAAGCACTTATTTTACAGCTATTGCTGAACTAAATTATGGTGTTTCTTCTAAATTTACTTTCGGGGGAGAGTTGTGGTTTAAATCGGTTAAAATAGACGACATAAATAGTTCCCCTTTAGGTGTACTCTCTTTCACCAATTCAACCACTACAAGGACAGCTGTTTCAGGTTTAGGGTTAAAAGTAAAGTTTAACCCCATAAAAAAATGGGCACGACTAAGTATGCAAACAGCTCTAATAGCCAACGTAGTAAAAGATCCCGAGAGTAAAGATTTAGACCGCCCTTTTTTAGACAACAACCGCCACCAATGGATTACCCGAATATTTCACGATAAGCAATTCGGTGATAAATTTCAACTGTTTACTCAACTAAGTGCTTGGGTAAGTATTGATAAAGAATTAGGACAAGAAAGCACTGGAGTAGCCGTTCCGTTAGATGTATTTGCCAGCTACTTTGCTACTTCTAAATTAACCTTATATTTTCAAAATCAATTTTGGCCATCATTGGGTAGCGATGGATTATCTTCTTATTTTTTACAAGAAGGATTAGGGGTTAAATACCAGTTATTTCCTGGTGTAGAGCTAGAAGGACTGTATACTCAATTTTTATTGGGGAAAAATACGGGCGCAGGAGAAACCTTTAATCTTGGTATTCGTATTTTACATTAAAATACCGATATCTTACTGAGTACTTCTTCCATTTTTTTATATTTGGCTTAGTCTTTGGAAAGATGACTACAAAAATAAAAATTAGACCTATGAAAAAAATTTTTACAATATTAATTGCTGTTTCATTTTTAGTGGCATGTAAATCATCTAGTAAGCAATTACAAACTGGTAATTATGATGCTGCATTAGAAAAATCGGCTAAAAAAATTAGAAAAAATCCAGGGAAATTTGAAGAGGTAGACACTTTTAATGAAGCTTACCGATTGGCGTACCAAAAAGACAATACTCAAGTTACCCGATTAAAACAAGAAGGAAATCCTGCTAACTGGGGAAAAATTTATTCCATTTACATGCGCATGAGAAAGCGCCAAGACCTAGCTGAATCTTTACCTCCTGTTGGGTTAAACTATGAGAAAAGAGATTTTAGTGCAGATATAGCTAATGCTAAAACTAAAGCAACTGAGTATGCTTATGCCAGAGGAGATCAATTGCTTGCTAACAACAATCGTTTTGATGCCAGAAAAGCACATACTCGATTTCAAGAAGTCAAGCGTTACAACCCCACTTATAAAGATGTAGATAATAAAATAAGAGAAGCCAAATGGCAAGGAATGACCAACATCTTTTTTAAAATTGAAGACAATGCCAAAGTGGTTGCTCCTAAAGCTATGATGAATGCCATACAAAGCATAAATGTGAATGATTTAGATAAAGGCTGGAAAAACTACGACTCTTACATTGACACCAACAAAATTTATCACTATTCTATTATTTTAAACTTACAATTAATTGATGTTTCTCCTGAGCAAATGAAAGAAGCAAGTAGAGTAGAAACCAAAGAAGTAGAAGACGGTTTTGATTATGTGTTAGATGCTAACGGTAACGTAACGAAAGATTCTTTAGGGAATGATGTTAAAGTTCCTAAATTCAAAACCATTAGTTGTGAAGTAATAGAATTTCAGCAAAATAAAACAGCACGCCTTTCTGGTGCCATAGAGTATTACGACAACAGCAATGACCAAATGCTAAAAACAGACCCCATTACTTCTGATGCCAATTTTGCACATTTTTATGCCATTGCCAAAGGCGATTTAAACGCGTTAAAACCAGAAACCAGAAAACAATTAAACATTAAACCATTGCCTTTCCCTCCTGATGAACCGATGATTATCCAAGCAGGAGAGGTAATGAAAAAAATGACCAAAGACATTATTGTTCGGAACGAGAACTTCTTGAAGTAAACCCATAATGTGAATAAAGAACACTAGTGTTCTTTATTCGGTTGTTGGCAAACATAAAAGACAAATAAATTACCGTTCACAAGCAAAAAGCGACCGTTAAATAAAAAAAAGGAGGCTTTATAGACTTTCAGATAACTAATACCTAGGTTTGTAATAACGTATTTAAAATAATAATTTATGAAAACAACATTATCATTCTTAACACTTCTTTTTTTATCAAATTTTACAACTGCTCAAACTACTATTACTTTACCTTGTAGTAGAGATGCTAGTATTGGATACCATACAAACTATGGTACTGATAATAATAATTATGGAAATGCTGCTCAAATATCTGGAATGATGATTCCAGGTAATTCTGGAGGATTTAATAATGGGCAAGGGGTTTTTGACTTTGATTTGAGTTCAATTCCTTCTGGCTCAACAATTTTAAGCGCATCCCTGAATTTATATGCACTAGTTGATGGAACTGGAGTACTTTCAAATGGACATGTTGGTAGTGGAAATTCTTGTTTCATCGAAAGAATAACAGAGCCATGGAATGAGAATACTGTAACGTGGAATAATAGACCCAATTATACTTCTATTAACGCTGTTTCTCTACCTGCATCTACAAGCCCTTTTCAAGATTATTTAAATATAGATGTTAAAAATCTTGTTGAAGATATGATAGTCTCTATAGATAGTAGTAATGGTTTTTTACTTCGTTTACAAAATGAGGTAGTGTATAATCTTCTTTCATTTTCTTCAAAAGACAATGGAAATCCAAATAAAATACCAACACTTACAATATCATATGAGAGTCCTTTATCAATAAGAAGTGTAAACTTTCAGTCCACAATTGATATTATGCCAAATCCAACTACAGATAAATTAATTATTAACATTACTGTCCGATAAAAATATGAAATCGGATTTTTAATGTTTGTATCCCCTTAAAACATTGATGCATTGCACCAAATGCTAAATAGAAGCTTACTAACCACTAAAAAGCAATAATTGGTTGG
>Ga0114931_10003895_pt1 | contig 18748 bp, 16 predicted proteins | sample 2SBtaG_FD_89579 | JGI IMG/M metagenome (GOLD analysis project Ga0114931, IMG submission 89579) | Deep subsurface microbial communities from Kolumbo volcano to uncover new lineages of life (NeLLi) - 2SBTROV14_V59a metaG | ecosystem: Environmental > Aquatic > Marine > Volcanic | place: Kolumbo...
CCTTGTGGCAAGTGTTTTATGTTCACGGTGGCTGCCGCCGTCATCGTGTGGGGATTGAGAATCTTACCTACCGTTTCTATCGCAGAGACCTGATGTGATTCAAGTAATTGCAGCAGACGATTAATTGTCATTACCTGACCCTGATAAATACTTTGGATAAATTGACGGTCCTGCTTTTTGGTGTGATTAAACAGGGAATCGACGGGTTTATATTGTTTTAAGAAAAGGCTCCCCGCGGCTAGACGGTCATAAACGTCCAGAAATTCCAGCAGCATGCTGCTGCGTGTATTTCGGCGTTGTTCAGCCAATCGTTGCTGATGCTGTGCCAGTTCTTCACTCAGCAGTTTATTATTGTGCTGCAAAAGTTCAAGGCTTTTGCCATACTGCGCCAGCGTGGTTTTGAAATTTCGGGATTCGGCTTTTACTTCCGCCTTTAAACCGGCCATTTCAGTGAATAATGTATTTAAGTCCGGCTGTTGTTGCAGACCGCTGCTATCAATCTCGGCCTGTTCTAAAAAATCGGCAAATTCGTCCAGCAGTTGTTGTTTTTGTGGATGGCTCATGGGCTATTATGTTTGTTAAAGACTCTCTTCTATGCCGGAGCGAAGTAATTTTATTAGACTGTCACCGTCAATAGCGGTTGCTGGCCCGTTTTCAAAAGCACGGGCCAGTAATTTATCAAAATTCGCTTCCGGTTGATAAAATAATTCATAGTTAATCCGGCTTTTTTTATCTTTTATCGCTTCATAAGCGCTGCGAATCTTCTGGAATTGTTCGCTGGCCTGCTCCGGTGGGTATTGTTTAACCTTGATTAAATAGGCTTGTTTAATGGCGTCATCTTCCTGATCAGGTGGGATGCCGAGTATTTCATAAGCTGTTTTCATGTCGTTCCAGCGCTAAAAAGGGAAGGGGAAAGATGTTTCGTTGTTTTGCTTCGCGATCGCCAGTAATTCCGTCGCCGTTATGCTGATTTCAAGGTTCAGTTCTTGCGCGGCTTTTAAAAACAATAAGGCGTCAATCAGGTCTTCATCCTTCAAGAGTAAAGGGATATCTTTCTTATCCGGCAGCATTTCGATCAAAGACATGATGAGCTGATCTTCGGCAAGCGATTTATACAGGTTTTCAATTTTTCTATGAACTTTGGCGATTGTGCGAGAATCCAGTTGTTCGAAAATTGCTTCGTAGGGATCGTAAAAGTCATCCTCTTGATCCTCAAAATAATCGTCATTTCCGATTTTGATATGGTGATAGTGCAGGATTTTTTCCAGAAAAGTAGAGATCAGTACTGCGCTGCGTTGTTGTCCTTGATCTTTAGCTTGTACATAAAGTTGTTGTAATTTTTGGATGCCGAAGGGGGGCACTGCGGCGGGCTTGCCCAGTGCTGTAATATATATTTTGTAAAAACCCCATGCTTGACTGGATTTTATATCCTTTGCGCAGCTTAAACAGTGGCGCATTAATTCAAAATGATTAATGCGGTTTAAACATTGCATTAAATCCAATAGTTGTTCTTGCTTGAGTTGCTTATTTTTTAATAAGCTTTTAAACTCTTTTTTAAGCTGATCCAGGGTTTTAATCAGTGCTGAATTGTTTTCCTTATGCTGTTCCTCAAGTAATTTGATAAAGGCATTCAGTTCCTGATTTGACAAGCTATAGTTTTTTTCTAAGGTACTGATTTTTCGTAATAACGGGCCTAAAGGGATTTGTAACAGCAAGGCTTCATTAATAATCCGGAAACGCGTAATAAAATCACCTTCAGTGGATAGTTTCAGGCCCTTTTCAATCAATTCTGCGCCCTGCGCTTGATCTTCACTCATATAAATAAAAAAGCCGTTGAGGATTTGCGCCAGTGCAGGATAGTGTCTACCCAGATTTAATCCTTCTGCGTGCTTGATTTCCTTGGCAACAAGATGAAATTTTTTGCTGTTCAGCAATTTTCGCGCATGGTTTAAATGACTGTTGAATAATACCTGTTTTGCTTGCGTGTTGACCGGATCAATACGGAGAATTTTATCGGCATACTGGGCCGCTTTCTTAAAGGCCTGATTGATAATGGCGGCTTGCATGGCCAAACCTAAAAATTCAATGTCCCCGGGAAACAGTGCCAGGGCTTTTTCCAGGCTTTTCCGGCATTGTTTTTTTTCACCTTGTTGCTCATAAAGCTTAATGATTTGTAAATGTGTTCCCCGGTCTTCAGGGTCATACTCAAGGCTTTCAAGCAGATAAGCGATAACTTCGGAAGCCGGGCATAAATTGGTCATATGTCTTAAAATGAGTGCTATTTTTAAGGCATTATGCTGCTTGTTGGTATGCAACTGTTCCAGACCCTGATCCCAATAATCCAGTGCTTCAAACATATTGTTTTTTGCTTCAGCAGCTAATGCTAATATGCGCCATTTTTCAAAAGCGGGCAGGGCGCCGAAGGCTTTATTATACTGCCGCTGGCCTGCGGGATATTCCACTAAGAACGCCAGACAAAACCGTTGGGCATAATCTGCGCCAAGCAAGGTTTGATACTGGATGGCCAAATCGAATTTTATTTTATCGCTTAAGTGCTTTTGCCGACTAAGCGTCCGCAGTAGTTTTATTTGCTGAGGTGTCCAGTCTTTGGCCTTGCAGATCAGCAACTGCTGTTGCTGCGGAAGGGCCAATAAGGCTTCAGTTAATTGCGGTCCATTTAAAAGCAGTACCGCAATTAATCGGCCTAATGGATAATATAGCGAGTCCGGCGTGATTTTAGCCAATAAAGCGCTGGCTTTCTCCGGTGACTCGCATAACAGCGATACGGCTTTTAACACAGTCCGGAAGTCGCGGTATACGGAGCGAAATGGAATCTTTGCCAGATGGCGCTGCATTAACGCCAGATCATTGTGCTGAAGCGCAGCTAAGGCCTGTTGCATAGCGTGGGTCTGCATGGTGAAAGCGGTATTTTCCGGCAGCCATTGCAGTAAATCAATTTTGCCGCCTAAATGAACAAAGCCAAGCAATAAGGCTAATTGCGGATAATCTTTTTCCAGACATTCGCTGTTTAAGTTTTGCAGATAAGCTTTTAATTTTGCCACTTGACCGGCTTTAAGCAGCCAGCAGACATAGTGTTCATTGACTTCCTGTGTGTCACTGTAGTCCCTATGATTTTCCCAGAAGGTGATGGCTTCCTGGTATTTACCTTGTTCAGCCGATAGCCGGGCGCGTTGCATATAGCAATCTGCCAGGCCTTGACGATAACGGGGTTTATTTTCCCGTTTCAGTAAAATTTTATAAATTTCCTGGGTAACCTTATAGGATCCTGATGCTAAACTGGCAGCAGCTTTTTCCTGCAATATTCCGGTGCTGAGTTTTGTCAGACTGGCCATTGAAAACGGCTGGGATTTTTTGTTGGTTTTCATTTAGAGCTTATCGGGATACGGGCTGTATAATCAATAATTCAGGACAAAATTGGCATCAGGCAGCTGTCGTACCGGAAATCAATTCGAGACCAGTCTGTTCAGTGGAATGCTTGGTTTAGAAAAATATGTTGAGATCTTAGATTGACTTTTCGCTTCGTAATAAGCAAAAAATATTAGCTTTTCCTGCAGGAAGCTAGTGTAAAATATTTATAACGTAGATTCAACTCATTCAGTGTAACTAAGGGTAATCGTGATTAACGCACTGCTTAGATTGGAAGTTGTGCCATCTTGTATAATTAAGCAATTTAATAAGCAGGATATTGTCATCAATTGCACTTCGGCGTTGAATCCGCCTTAAGTATAAAACGGACGGAATTCATGCTGGTTTTTTATAAGTCTGTAAATCTGCAGAACAGCATCTTTTCAATCAGTGGCGTAAGACAGCGAGAGTCGCTTTTTTGTGCTGCGTTTTTTAGGATGGGGAATTTAAGTCACTGTATAGTTCTTGACGAAAATAACTAGGCCCTGTACCCTATTTTACCCTTTGTGTTCGATAAACTGAATGCAGATCAATAAAGACACGCGGTTTTTAGAAATTATATAATTGTTTTAGTTGAGGTTTTAATTGTGGAGCTCAGTGGAGCACAAATTGTAGTCCAGAGTCTTAAAGACGAAGGTGTTGAATTTATTTTCGGCTATCCGGGTGGCGCCGTTTTACATTTATATGATGCCTTGTTTAATCAGCCGGATCTCAAGCATATTTTGGTAAGGCATGAGCAGGGGGCCGCGCATGCCGCTGATGGCTATGCTCGTTCCACCGGTAAACCCGGCGTTGTTCTGGTGACATCCGGACCCGGCGCGACGAATGCAGTAACGGGTATTGCTACAGCCTATCTGGATTCTATTCCCATGGTCATTATTTCCGGCCAGGTCCCTTCACCTGTGATCGGCAGCGATGCATTCCAGGAAGTTGATATGGTGGGTATTACCAGACCCTGTGTGAAACATAATTTTCTGGTTAAGGATGTAACTAAATTAGCTGAAACCATAAAAAAAGCTTTTCATATAGCAACCACAGGCCGGCCCGGACCGGTCGTCGTCGATATTCCAAAAGACATCACCGACCCGAGTGTTAAAGTACCTTATAAATATCCACGCAAGATAGCAATGCGTTCTTATAATCCTGCGGTAAAGGGACATAAAGGTCAGGTCAAAAAAGCTGTTGAGCTGCTGCTGTCCTCCAAGCGGCCGATAATTTATTCCGGTGGTGGGGTCGTGTTAGGCGAAGCCAGCAGTGAATTGACAGAATTAACCCGTAAACTGGGTTATCCGATCACTAATACACTGATGGGGCTGGGCGCTTATCCGGGTGCGGATCAGCAGTTTATCGGTATGCTCGGCATGCATGGCACCTATGAAGCAAACATGGCAATGCATGAAAGTGATGTCATTCTGGCGGTTGGCGCGCGCTTTGATGACCGCGTAACAGGCAAGATTGCCGAATTTTGTCCGCATGCAAAAATTATTCATATTGATGTCGATCCAGCGTCAATTTCAAAGAATGTCAAAGTGGATGTCCCCATCGTTGGCGATGTAAAACCGGTTTTGAAAGAAATGCTAGCGTTGCTTAAGGACAGCAACAAACAAACCAGTAAAAAGGCACTGGCGGCATGGTGGGAACAGATTGGGAAATGGCAAAGTATCGATTGTCTCAATTATGACCGGGAGAGCCGTTTGATCAAGCCGCAGTATGTTATTGAGCAGCTGTATGAGGTGACAAAAGGAAAGGCCTATATCACCTCGGATGTGGGTCAGCATCAAATGTGGGCGGCGCAATATTATAAATTTGATCAGCCGCGGCGCTGGATTAATTCCGGAGGTTTGGGAACCATGGGCTTTGGTTTGCCGGCAGCAATCGGTGTCAAGTTAGCGCATCCGGAAGCTGATGTTGCTTGTGTGACCGGCGAAGCCAGTATCCAGATGTGTATACAGGAACTTTCGACGGCCTTGCAGTACAGTACCCCGGTGAAGATTATTAATTTGAACAACCGGTATATGGGTATGGTGCGCCAATGGCAGGAATTTTCCTATGAAAGCCGCTATTCACATTCTTATATGGATACTATTCCGGAATTTGTGAAATTAAGCGAGGCCTATGGTCATGTCGGCATGCGGATTGATAAGCCGGAGCAGGTCAGACCCGCCCTGGAAGAAATATTTGCCCTGCGTGATCGCACCGTGTTTTTGGATGTCATGACGGATCGAACTGAAAATGTTTATCCAATGATAGAAGCGGGAAAAGGACATCATGACATGAAATTGCGGGTGGCGCCGGGAACACCAACAGACAGGGAACTGGAGTAATGAGACATATTATTTCCATCCTGATTGAAAATGAATCGGGTGCTTTATCGCGGGTATCAGGATTATTCTCAGCACGAGGTTACAATATCGAGTCGTTAACCGTTGCGCCGACTGAGGATGCCAGTCTTTCCAGGATGACTTTGGTGACCCGTGGCAGTGACAATATTATCGAACAGATTACCAAGCAATTGAACAAGTTGATTGATGTGGTAAAGCTGATTGATCTGGCCGAAGCAGTGCATATCGAACGAGAACTGTTGATGGTTAAAGTAAAAACCACGGACGAATCACGAGAAGAGGTGAAACGCTTAGCAGAAATTTTTCGCGGTAGAATACTGGATGTTACGCCTACTTCCTATGTCATTGAAATTACCGGCCCTGCAGAAAAACTGGATGCTTTTGTGAAAAGTTTAGCTGAAGAGGCCATCATTGAAGTCGTGCGTTCGGGTGTAACCGGAATTTCAAGAGGTGAGAAAGGCCTGCACCTTTAGCGATGATTTGTGCAGCGCAGCCAGGTTAGGCAATACTGCACTAAATTTAAGCAGTTTCATTGACTTTAGTTTAGGTGTCGGCGTCGATTTGTTCACTTAATGCGAATGCTTTGCACTGGTTCAGTAAAGCGACAGCTGACGCCATAATTCTGGCTTTACCGCCCTGCGCAAAATATTAAAATTGTCCAGTTCATTTTTTTCATGCTCGTTAGGGCAAAAAAAATGTCAAGCAAGTTCACCATCATTTATAATTATCACGATTAACGCCGGTTGGCGTAAGGGGTCGGTTTTATGCTTTCAAGCCATAGAAACTGGCAGCCGGATATTCATTATTTAAAAATTTAACACAAGGAAAACTTATGCAAGTTTATTACGATAAAGACGCTGATCTTTCAATTGTCCAAAATAAAAAAGTAGCGATAATTGGTTATGGCTCCCAGGGACATGCTCATGCTAATAATTTAAAGGATTCCGGTGTTGATGTGGTGGTGGGTTTGCGTAGCGATTCAGCTTCAGTGGCTAAAGCAGAGGCCTGTGGTTTAACTGTAAAAGAAGTCCCAGAAGCGGTTGCAGGCGCGGACCTGGTCATGATGTTGACACCGGATGAGTTTCAGTCGCAATTATATAAATCAGCTATCGAGCCAAATTTAAAACGCGGGGCGGCGTTGGCTTTTGCACACGGTTTTGCCATTTTATATAATCAAATTGCGCCGCGTGTTGACCTGGATGTCATTATGATTGCACCTAAGGCGCCTGGACACACAGTGCGTTCAGAGTTTGTACGCGGCGGTGGTATTCCCGACTTGATTGCGATTCAGCAGGATTCCTCCGGCAGCGCAAAAGCCATCTGTTTATCCTATGCTTCTGCGATCGGCGGTGGTCGTTCAGGCATTATCGAAACCACCTTCCGGGATGAAACAGAAACAGATTTATTCGGTGAACAATCGGTGCTTTGTGGGGGGGCGGTTGAATTGGTAAAGGCCGGCTTTGAAACCCTGGTGGAAGCAGGTTATGCGCCGGAAATGGCATATTTTGAATGCCTGCATGAACTGAAACTGATCGTCGATTTAATGTACGAAGGCGGCATTGCCAATATGAACTATTCGATATCCAATAATGCCGAATACGGGGAATACGTTACCGGGCCTCGTGTGATCAATGAAGAAAGTCGTTGGGCCATGCGTGAAGCGCTGCAAAATATTCAAAATGGCGAATATGCCAAAAAATTTATTATGGAAGGCATGACGGGTTATCCGGAAATGACGGCACGACGCCGGCAGATCGCTGAGCATCCGATTGAACAGGTCGGGACAAAGCTGCGCGCTATGATGCCCTGGATTTCAGCTAATAAAATTGTTGATAAAAGTAAAAATTAATGTAACTGTTCAGCGTCTTGGCCGGTTAGAAAGCCGATCATGGATTGGTCAGGTTTCTGCAGCAGAGCTAATAGAGACGGAGACGTATTCACCGTTTTGATTAATCAATGAACTGTCTCCAGGCTATAAACTGTGGCTTAAATGATACATAATATCATCCTAATTAAAGGTTAGAAATTCAGTTTATGAAGAAGAGTTCGGTGCGCCTTCGTAGAGGTATTTATTTATTACCCAATCTGTTTACCACGGGGGCTTTGTTTTCCGGGTTTTATGCCATTACATCGGCGATAAACGGGCATTTTGCGGCAGCAGCCATTGCCATGTTTGTGGCCATGATTCTTGATGGAATGGATGGTCGTGTGGCGCGACTGACGAATACGCAAAGTGAATTCGGCGTCGAATATGACAGTTTATCCGATATGGTGTCCTTTGGTGTGGCGCCCGCACTGGTTATGTATTTATGGGCCTTTACTTCGCTAGGTAAATTGGGGTTGTTTGCTGCTTTCGTGCATACGGCGGGCGGTGCTTTGCGGCTCGCGCGTTTTAATACACAAGTGGCTTCGGATGATAAGCGCTATTTTCAGGGATTACCCAGCCCGGCGGCAGCAGCAATTCTTGCTGGTTTTATCTGGATATGTCTGGAATATGATTATAATGTCGAAGCTTTGCGCTACGTAGCCTTAGTGTTGACCATCATGACTGGCTTGTTAATGGTGAGTAATTTTCGTTATTATAGTTTTAAGGATATTGATTTTCGGGGCAAAGTGTCCTTTTTGGTAACGATAGCGGTCATGTTAGGCATTGCTTTTATAATGGCACAGCCGCAGACGATGTTGTTTATTCTGGCGTTGGGTTACGCAATTTCCGGTCCATTGCTGACCCTGGTGCTGCGCAGGCAGAAACGTCTTAACCGTAGAAATTAACTTGACCCTGTAGTGAAGCCATAGATTCAGGTGTAAATTTAAGCTTGAGGGTTTTCAAGCAATGTAATATAGTTTGAAGCATGATTTTCCAAAACTGCATGCAACCTAGACAAATAATGCCGATCTTTGGCAGACCTCTGTTGTGTGTTCTTGTCTGCATCACTTCGTTTCTACTGCCCTGACGGGCATATTTATCATTCCTTTTTCATCTCGTTCCCTACTGTTTAGCAACTATAATTTAGTTGATGTTTCTCCATGAATGGAGTTTTCATGAAAGATAAATTAATAATTTTTGATACAACCCTGCGTGATGGCGAGCAAAGTCCAGGGGCAACCATGACGCGTGATGAAAAGGTTAGAATTGCCAAGGCGCTGGAACGTTTGCGTGTGGATGTGATAGAAGCAGGATTTCCGGCTGCAAGTCCGGGTGACTTTGAATCTGTACAGGCGGTTGCTGAAGCCGTCAGGGAAAGCACGGTATGTGGTTTGGCCAGGGCGCTTGACCGGGACATTGACCGTGCGGGACAGGCATTACAAGCGGCCAATCGTTCGCGCATTCATACCTTTATAGCGACTTCGCCGATTCATATGCAAAGAAAATTGAAAATGCAGCCCGATGAGGTCATTGAGTATGCAGTCAAGGCTGTGCGGCGCGCTTTGCAATATACCGATGATGTAGAGTTTTCACCGGAGGATGCCGGGCGCTCGAATGAGGATTTTCTGTGCCACATTCTGGAAGCCGTCATTGATGCGGGGGCGACAACGCTAAACATACCGGACACGGTCGGTTACAGTGTACCACAGCAATTCGGTGAAACCATCAGACACCTGATTGAACGCATCCCAAACTCGGACAAAGCCATATTTTCCGTGCATTGCCACAATGATTTAGGTTTGGCCGTAGCCAATTCACTTGCCGCCGTTTTGCAGGGTGCCAGACAGATTGAGTGTACTATCAATGGCTTGGGTGAGCGTGCCGGGAATGCCTCGTTGGAGGAGGTGGTTATGGCGGTGCGCACGCGCAAGGATATTTTTAGCTGTCAAACCGACGTTCATACACCGGAGATTTTAACCTGTTCAAAGCTGGTCTCATCAATTACCGGTTTTCCGGTGCAGCCCAATAAGGCTATTGTCGGTGCAAATGCTTTTGCGCATGAATCGGGTATCCATCAGGATGGTGTTCTGAAGGACCGCGAAACTTATGAGATTATGAAAGCAGAAGATGTGGGTTGGTCGGCAAACCGGATGGTGATGGGCAAGCATTCCGGGCGCAATGCATTTAAAAGTAGAATGGCCGATTTAGGGATGAATTTTAACTCAGAAGAAGAGCTGAACGATGTTTTTTTTCGCTTTAAACAATTGGCCGACAAAAAACATGAAATTTTTGATGAGGATTTACAGGCATTGATCTCTGAAGTTAATATCGATGCGGAAGATGAGCGGGTTAAGTTGATTGCCTTAAAAGTTTGTTCTGAAACCGGGGAAATACCCAAGGCAACGATAACGCTGCGCATAGCCAATCAGGAAGTCAGCGGTAGTGCTACCGGCAGTGGTGCAGTGGATGCCAGTCTTAAAGCCATAGAATCCATGGTTAAAACTGAGGCGGATTTGCAGTTGTACTCAGTGAATAATATTACCAATGGCACCGATGCTCAGGGCGAAGTGACCGTGCGTCTCGAAAAAGCCGGACGTATTGTCAATGGTCTTGGAGCAGATACGGATATCGTTATCGCATCGGCAAAAGCTTATATCAATGCGGTAAATAAACTGCAGGCGCCTGACCAACGACAGCATCCGCAACAGAGTAATGTCTAGGCGCTGATGTGAATGAAGTGGCCCGCTTACACTATTTGTCCGCCATGGGTGTTGATGTCTGGCTGGCTCGCCATTCGTCAAATAGATTGTCGGGTCAGAGCCAGACTGATACCGCAAAAATTGTCGAAGTTACTGCGGAAAATTCTGCATTAGGCACAGTGTCTGATCAAAATCTGTCCGGGGAAAACACAACGGATCAGGCATGGCAAATTTTACAGCAGGAGGTGGTGGATTGCGAACGATGTGGTCTCTGTGCCACGCGTACTCAAACCGTATTTGGTTCCGGGAATCAAAAGGCACAGTGGCTGTTAATTGGTGAGGCGCCCGGACAAAATGAAGACCAGCAGGGTGTGCCCTTCGTGGGTAAAGCGGGGCAGCTATTGACCGAAATGCTGCGGGCAATGGGGTTAAGTCGTGAGGAAGTGTATATTACAAATATACTTAAATGCCGGCCACCCAATAACCGTGATCCGAACACGGTAGAAGTTGAGGCTTGCAAGGGTCATTTGCAGCGCCAGATTGAATTGATTAAGCCGGAAATAATTCTGGCGGTGGGCCGGGTTGCGGCGCAGAAGTTACTGAATACGGATGTTGCTCTGGCGAAGTTGAGAGGGACAGTCCATAATTTGAAAGGCAGGCCGTTGATGGTAATTTATCATCCTGCTTATCTGTTAAGGTCGTTAACTGAAAAGCGCAAGGCGTGGGCAGATATGCAAATGGCGATGAAAGTCTATCGAGAATTAAAAAAATGAAACTGTTAGGATATTTGGAACAATTAAAAGACATACTCAGTTATGATGCCGACCGGGAATTTTATGCCAAGGTGTTTCCCGGCTCAGTAGAACGAAAGGCCTTATTACGTTTACGTAGAATGAAATACGATGACCTGGCGGCAATTCTTGCAATCGAACAGCAGGTTTATAATTATCCCTGGAGTGAAGGTATATTTAAGGATTGCTTTACAGCGGGCTATAGATGCTGGGTTTGTGAAGATCTTGAAAACATACTGGGCTATTGTATTTTGTCGCTGGCCGCTGGTGAAGCACATATTATGAATATCTGTGTTGATCCGCAAGAGCAGAAACAAGGGGTCCGTAGAAAAATGCTCGAGCATATGCTGGATTATGCTCGCCTTAGTAACTCCCAAAGTATTTTTCTGGAAGTCAGACCTTCTAATGCAGCTGCCATTGCGTTGTATGACAGTATGGGGTTTAATGAAATCGGTACCCGAAAAGGCTATTACCCCGGAGAAAATGGCCGCGAAGATGCGTTGATGCTAGCTATGGATTTCACACATTTTGAGGCATAATTGCGCCTTGTCATCGACACACCTATTGCAAACTTTCTGTTACGTGTGGCGCAATCGCTTGAAACATGGCTTGATGCATGTGTGGGTTACCGGCAATCACATTGCCCGATGATAAATACTGGTCGTTAAAAGAAAAGTCAGTGATAACACCGCCGGCTTCTCTGATTAGCAGAATACCAGCTGCCATGTCCCAGGGATGCAGGCCAATTTCCCAATAGCCATCCATTCGGCCAGCCGCCACATAGGCAAGATCCAGAGCGGCTGCGCCTGCTCTGCGTATTCCGGCTGAATCGGTAAAAAGTGCGCGGAACATAGCAAGGTAGGCGTCAAGATGTTGTTGTCTTTTAAACGGGAAACCGGTTCCAAGCAAGGATCCTTTTAGGCTGTTTTGCTGGGTCACACGAATTTTGCGATTATTCAACATCGCTCCGCCGCCGCGTTCGGCGCTGAATAATTCATCTTTTAAAGGGTCGTAGACCACTGCAATTTCAATATGATTCTTGTGTTTCAATGCAATGGAAACAGCATATTGCGGAAACCCATGTAAAAAATTGGTGGTGCCATCCAGTGGGTCAATTATCCACAGATAATTACTTTGACCCTGTGCGCCACTTTCTTCAGCCAGGATGGCGTGATCAGGGTAGGCTTTTAGGATCGTGCGGATTATTTCCTGCTCGGCCTTTTGGTCAACTTCCGAAGCAAAATCATTACGGCCTTTCTGGTTTATGCGTAGTTTTCCGATATTATCTGAGGAACGGATGATGATATCCCCGGCATTTCTCGCGGCGCGGGTCGCTATGGTGAGCATTGGGTGCATAAAGCTTGAACTTATTTTATAAGGAGCGATAGAAAACTCAATAGCATAGCAAAAATTTTGCTAAAATTGGCAGTTTTTTGCGAATTAACAAGTTGCTAACGAATATCAGAATTGTTTTGATTGCCACGACCCACCCTGGAAATATTGGTGCAGTCGCGCGGGCAATGAAAAATATGAGTATGCGGCAGTTATACCTGGTTGCACCGAAAGTTTTTCCAAGTGCAGATGCTACTTCGCGCGCTTCGGGGGCGGATGACATTTTAAGTTCAGCACTTGTCTGTCCCACTTTGTCGGTAGCCATAGCGGACTGTCAACTGGTGATTGGCGCCAGTGCCAGGTCAAGAACAATAGCCTGGCCGGAGCTCAATCCCCGTACTTGTGCGCAGCTGCTGACGACCGAAAATCCACAGCATAAAGTGGCGCTGGTTTTTGGGCGCGAAAATTCAGGTTTAAAAAATCAGGAACTGGATTTGTGTCATTATTTGTTGAAAATTCCCTGTAATCCTGCTTATAGTTCTTTAAATCTAGCCGCAGCGGTGCAGATTGTATGTTATGAGTTATTTATAGCTTCAGCGCAGACTGTGCAGCCTGAATCAAAACCTGAAGTAAGTTTGGCGTCTGCTGAGCAAATGTCTGCTTTTTATACGCATTTGTCTCAGGCGTTAACCGATATCGGTTTTATGCACCCTGATAAATCTAAATCGATTATGCGTCGTTTAAACCGGATTTATAACCGGTCCCGGCTCGATACCAAGGAACTGGATATATTGCGTGGTATTCTAAGGATGTCACAAGGCCATAAAAAGAACAGTTGATATGTTTGCAACCCTAAAAGAAGATATTTTTTGTGTATTTGAGCGCGATCCTGCAGCACAGTCGGTATTTGATGTTATTACATCTTATCCCGGTTTTCATGCCTTGTTGATTCATCGACTGAGTCATTTTTGCTGGCGTTGTGGCTTAACCTGGCTGGCGCGCTTTATAGCGCATGTCAGCCGCTGGTTGACCGGAATTGAAATTCACCCTGGAGCAAGTATTGGGCGGCGTTTTTTTATTGATCATGGCATGGGGGTGGTCATCGGTGAAACAGCGATAATAGGTGATGACTGTACGTTATATCATGGGGTTACCTTAGGTGGCACTACATGGAATAAAGGTAAACGCCATCCAACCCTGCATGATGGTGTGGTGATCGGTGCGGGGGCTAAAGTTTTGGGTCCTATCGAAATCGGTACAGGAGCCAGAGTGGGGTCAAATTCAGTGGTAATTAAGGCGGTGCCGCCGGGGGCAACCGTGGTTGGCATTCACGGACATATTGTCGGTTCCAGTGCAAAAAATTCAACATCAGCACGTTATGAAATTGCAAATAAAATGGGTTTTGATGCCTATGGAGCGACAGCAGATATGCCGGATCCAGTAGCGCATGCTATTAACCATATGCTGGATCATATCCATTTGATGGACAAACAATTAGAACGGTTGCGGCAGACCCTGAATGATGCCGGTATTGAATATTCAGAAAAGCCAATTCCTGACCTTGACGGCTGTGAATTGGAAGATACCTTTAGAGATCCGCGTAAAGAAGGGGGGTCGTAAGCAACCTCAATTAATTACCTGCATACTGATGCGCAAAAAACTGAATAGTCACTAATTAGTAAGATTTATAGCTGCATCGGCGGTTATTGCGCTAATTATGCTCAAATTTGTCATTTCCAGGGTTGTATACTTGAGCAGTTACTGACAATAGTTGACTAATTTGCTAGGTTAAGTATAGTAGTAGCTATAAGAGTTTTGAGTGGGGATAAATTAAGTGCGATTAACTACAAAAGGACGCTATGCAGTAACAGCAATGTTGGATTTAGCGTTTCACAGTCAAACAAGACCCGTAACATTAACGGATATAGCTACACGCCAAACCATATCACTGTCTTATCTGGAGCAGCTGTTTGCACGTTTGCGTAGAGCTGGAATGGTTATCGGCGTCCGGGGGCCGGGTGGTGGTTATAAACTGAGCCGGGAACCAAAAGATGTTAATATTGCAGACATAATTGCGGCAGTGGATGAACAGATCGATTCAACGAAATGCAACGGTAAAGGCGATTGTCAGAATGGCAAGGCCTGTTTGACGCATGACTTGTGGCTTGGGCTCAGCGAGCAAATTCAGACGTACCTACGGGGTATCAGTTTAGGTGAACTGCTGGAAAGACACTCTATTCAGGCAGTCGCCGATAGACAGGATCTTGAGCAATCATCAACTATCAACAGTTATCAGGAAGCTGCTGGAATCAAAGTGCAGGCGCCAGCAGAATTCAATATATAGTCCATATAGTTGAAGTATATAAAAAAACTCACAGCATCTTAACGGATTATGATAGTAGGCCACAGCTTAGCTAAAGAAAAGCTTGGTCGAGGCTGTTATATACTCTTCACGTTTAATAATTCAGGGGGTTTGCCCGCCGCCGCATCTCGAAAAGCTGAATTGACCTCATTTCCTTGATTTTATGCTTTTAAGCGTGAAGGCTCATAGTAGCAAATCGAGTATACTTTCAGAGTAAAACTGACGCTCATAAAGAGCTACCAACATCCTCCGGCCTATGAAAAAATTATGGGATGATGATATGGACTCCTCTTTATTCCGGATTAAAAATATAGCTGCTTATTCCAACACCGTTGGAAGGGGAGGAGTCCACATCTGTACTGTGGTGAAGCGCATCACCTGTGCTACGTCTTATAGCAGTGACTCTCATGGTAACCATTCAATTCGTAAGACGCTAATTATTTTGGGTCTATGAAGAATAGAGTGGATATTTCATAACTTAAATACACAGAGACCACCGCGTATTCTTATACTAACTATCATGCAGAACAACCAACACCCATTAAAATAAAAGCGTTATAGGATGCAACGAAGGATGCGCAGCAATCGCGCATGATGCACTTTGTTCCGCAGCACATAGCAGCGACTTTCACGGTAAAAAATAGAGCACACTGCAAGTCTGGATACTTGTATTCTCCGGGGTCTCTGTGCTTTCTCGGTGTGCTCTGTATCATGTTTTTTTGAAACGTAAAAACCAAAGCGATTAAGGCGTTACCCACTAGAATCTTCATAGCCCCATTATTTTATCTATACCGCACCGTTTTCAAAAAGAATGCAGATTGTTGATTTATCAGGCTTCAGCAACAGGGATGTTGCAGCAGAGCGCCTTGCACCTAAATTTGAAAAAGCATTAGAGGCCGTCGGTGTTTGAATTAGGTTTTCAAATAGGCCTATTTTTTGCCGGCATTTAAGTGCTGGGTGAAAGCGACCTGATAAACATAAATAAATCAATAATCTGTAACATGACCAGCGAAGATGTTGGATGGCTACATCAATTTTTAACATTATTATGTATGTTATTTTGTGATTACAAGGAGATGTTGTGTTTTAAAATCTTGCTTTATAAAAGCGTTGCAAGCATTCAGCTAAAAAACAAACAGAGCTGGGTCAGGGTTAAGGTAAGCTGATCCAGCTTTTTCAGAAATTCCTCATACGCCGATTAATCGGGGGATTGGCTATTGAATTTTTAGCTGATAGACTTGTCTTATTTTAAGCTTCGTTAAAGTTCGGGCTTTTTTGCTTAAGACAATATTTATTAGCATGAATATCATAGACCTAAGAAAAAAATGCCGTCGTAGACAAGAAAGGAGATCAGGCGACCGGCGGGTTAATACGTTTGAATTTTTATCACCTGAATGGATTGCTGTTGTGAGCAAGCGATACGCTTTTTGGCCAAAGGTTGATCGCAGAGTTGCGAATCGCCGAAAGGATGAACGGCGTAATGTACAACGACGTCAGTTACAAATGCAAAAACATGTGAAACCGGAAAAGCGATTTTCAATGAATTTATTAACTAATGAGGAAAAAGATTTGTTTGTTGATATTTTCAAGGATGAAATGTAATCGATAGTTTATTTCAACTGGAGACGGCCAGCTTTTTTATTGTGGATGGCGTGCGCCATTGGTTCTTTGAATTTTATTAATATTATCTGTGTTGCTGGTAAATATTAATGATGCAAGATAATAGAGAATAAAAAAAGGCATCAAGGCAGCATCAAGCAATTGATATTAATTACAATTAAATATTAATGTATTTCATCCAGGTAAACAGTGGTCTGAAGGACAGGAAATTCCCGATGTTTAGGTTGCCTTGCATAAGATGATGCGTGCTTGCTTAACCCAACAAAGTCTACGCCAATTTTCAAAAAGTGCGCTTTATTAGCTTCAGCACGGACTAACTTGTGATATATCTCGATAATAATGCAACCACGCAAGTCGATCAGCGGGTTTTGCAAAGCATGCTGCCATTTTTAGAAAAGTTTTATGGCAATCCTTCCGGGTTATACCGGTCAGGACGCATTGCCCGTAGCGCTATTGAAACGGCACGTGAACAGGTGGCTGAACTGGTTGCTGCCGATCCGGGCCAGATTGTTTTTACTTGCAGCGGAACGGAAGCTAATAATTTGGTATTAAAAGGTTTTTCCGGCACAGCTGGAATTGCTGTAGCGACGACAGAACATCCTTCCGTTCTGGAAACCGCTAATATAATAAAGCAGCAAGGCAGGCGTGTGGAGTATATTAACGTGGATGCTTCCGGCGAGATCAATTTGGACCCGCTCACAGGTCTTTCGACGCAGGATATAGGCCTTGTTTCTGTAATGTTGGCAAATAATGAAACCGGCGTATTGCAAAATATCCAACCATTAGTTGGTTTTTGCCGGCGGCAGGGGATCCGTGTACATACGGATGCAGTGCAGGCGGCAGGAAAAATCAAGATAAATTTTAACAACCTGGCGGTAGATTATATGTCGTTGTCCAGTCACAAAATTTATGGACCGAAAGGTTGTGGTGCTTTGGTTGTTGCGCAAAATTCCCCTTTATCACCCCTTTTAACGGGTGGTAGCCAGGAACAGGGAATGAGGGCGGGCACCGAAAATGTTGCGGCGATAGTCGGCTTTGGTCAGGCTGCGGAAATCGCCAGACAAACCTTAGATGCACGCACACAGAAATTGCTGGAATTACGAAAATTTCTGGAAACCGGATTATTGAAAATCCCTGAACTGGTGATTTTTGCTTTAGACAGTGAACGTCTGCCCAATACCGTACAATTTGGTATTGCTGGGATAGAGGGTGAAATGCTATTGATGCAACTGGATCAAAAAGGTATTGCCGTTTCCAGCGGTTCGGCCTGTAAAAGCGGCGGTAAAACAGCCAGCCATGTCCTACTCGCAATGGGTGTGTCACCTGCTTTGGCGAAAAGTGCCGTGCGCGTTAGTCTGGGCCAATATAATACCCTGGCTGAAGTTGAAGATTTTCTTGCCAGTTTAAAAGAATTGCTGGAAATGATGAAGCCGATTGATTACTCCTGAGTATACTGTTCTTGCTACTATTCCGCGTCTTTTCCGGATAGCATGCGGGTCATTAATCTATCAGCATGGCAAATCCAGCAACAAAATTCCAGCGTGAAAGGTGCGGTCACTTGAAAACTTAATTCAAATTTTCAGGTCTTTGGGTTTATTATTAAATTTAGGACCGGGAGCTTTGCTGCAACACCCTGTTGCGTTGCAGCAGCCTGATGAATCAATAACCTGTATCTTTTTTGAAAAGGGTACTGAACGGAAACCAATTCTTTTGTTATCCCCAAAATATGAGCTAACGATTATGAAAATTTCATTAACAGAAAATGCAGCAAAGCAAATAAATTTACAATTGAAAAAACGTGGACAAGGCATCGGTTTACGCTTGGGTATTAAAAAATCAGGGTGCTCAGGTTATTCTTATGTACTTGATTATGCAGATGATCTGCTTAGCGCTGACATTGTGCATGAACAGCATGGTGTTAAAGTTGTGATCAATGAAGCCGATCAGTCCGTACTCGATGGTATAGAACTTGACTATGCTAAAGAAGGTATTAATGCCGCATTCAAATTCAACAACCCCAATGTTACGGACACCTGTGGTTGTGGTGAAAGCTTTGCTGTCAATAGCTGATTGTTAGCATGGAAGTAGCTCACTTTATATATGTGCTGTGAGGTACGAAGTGAGTCATTGACGATCGATGTGTTCCCCTTCGTCGGCACATCCTATAACCCTTCTATTTTGAAGGGGTATTGGTTGTTCATCAGTAACTGCTCACCCCTCTATGGGTGAACTGTTCCGGAAGACGCCGTAAATACTTCCCTGTAGGCTTGGATGCGGCTTCCCTGCCGCATACACTTCCTTCACAGATC
>Ga0114931_10003896_pt1 | contig 18743 bp, 19 predicted proteins | sample 2SBtaG_FD_89579 | JGI IMG/M metagenome (GOLD analysis project Ga0114931, IMG submission 89579) | Deep subsurface microbial communities from Kolumbo volcano to uncover new lineages of life (NeLLi) - 2SBTROV14_V59a metaG | ecosystem: Environmental > Aquatic > Marine > Volcanic | place: Kolumbo...
AGTATTCCGGTTCCGGTGGGCTTCGGCACATCCTCTTGGCCTTTATTTGGCTCCTTGACATACTGTGTATTCTACCACCTTTCCTTTACTATTCAAAGGCTTAACATTGACAAAGTAGAAGTAGTATCCATCCGGAAACGGTCAATCCGGCTGTTTCCGGAGTCGAAACCGGGAAATACAATTTCCCGCTCTCTCCCATTTTCAACGCCGTTTTCAACGACTGACAGTCGTCGAAAATGTCGGTGCATCCCTGCACCGGATCGAGTGCCCGTCTTCCCGGACCGGCACTAAGTAGTGCCTTTGATGGCCCAGAATTCAAGCACGATGCCGGGGAAATCACCCCCCACATGAAGCGCAATCCCCGCGGATTTCTTGATCTGTGCCCAGTGCTCACTGGCACGATCGAGCTCGAAGTAGACGAAGCCCGTATGGTACGGGAGCTGGCGCGGGGCCACCGGCAGCGCCCGCACCTGAACGCCCGGCAGTTGCACGTTGACGAGTTGCCGGATCTGCTCGACCGATCCGATCTTGGCCTGCGCCGGGAACCGTTTGCGTAATTCCTCGATCGGCATCTTGGCGCTCACCGCCAGCACGAAAGTCGCGCTGTCGAGCAGCGAGCGGTCCCCGACCTGGGCGACGCGGATCCCGTAGCGACGCTCCTCGAGCGGAATCGAGACCACGTTCTGCTCCAGGACCATGCTCAACGACTGGCGCAGCGCCTGGATGACAGGGGTAAAGGTGGCCCGCGGATCCTCGTGCCGGTAGGGCTCGAAACCCGGCGGGCGCTTGTTGCGCGCGGTAAAGGTCGAGAGTTCCCCGGCCATCTCCACCGCCAGACGGTAAAAAAGCTCGGGATGGACGCTGCTGGCCGTGGCCAGGTGAGCGAATACCGGTTCGTAACGGTTGACCGCCTGGAGCATCAGGAAATCGGCGATCTCCGCGGCGCCACCGCGACCCGCCTCCGAAACCCGCCCCGCGAGCGCCTCGCCGCGCTGGTGCAGCAGGCCCTGCAACTCCTTCAGATAGCCGCCCAGGGCCGCCGCCGCATGGCAATCGACCACCGGCGGTAGAAAGGATTCATCGAGCACCAGTTGATGATCGGCCCGGCATTCAACGATCCGGGCAATCCCCAGGCACGCGTACTCTTCCCGGTTCTGCTCTTCGAGCAACAGGCGCATGCGCAGCCGGCCGACCTGGACCAGGGCAATGCTTTCGCTGCCCGCCGCGGTGTCGCGCACCTCGTCTTCGGCGGGCAGATAGCGCGCCAGAATCGCCGGATCCGAATCGGCGCTCACCTCGCTCGCACCGACCCGGCTGATCGGCAAGCCCAGAAAGACCGTCGCGTCGCGCACGTTTTCGGGTACTTCCAACGGCGCCGGTGGCGGGTAGTCTTCGGGAATCGTGAACGGCGTACCGTCCTGGAACACGCCCCGCGCCTTGGTGATACTGAGTTTGCCGAGGGTGAGTTGCTGGCGATCGAGGCTCAATTCGCTGAAACCCCACCCATGACGATTCAGCGCCGCACTTCGGCTCTCCACCAAACCTTCGAGATAGCGCGTTTGCTGCTGAAAATGGTGTGGGCGGAGGAACATACCCTCCGTCCACACCACCCGATTGCGCCAAGCCATGCTAAGCGGCCCCGGTCGTCACTGACCGGCGATACCGACGGAGACCCCCAGGCGCGTGAGTTTGATCGCCAGATTGACCGACTTGACCTTCTCCGGGATCCGGACGATGGACCGCCAGCGCGCGTCGTTGATCCGGCGAAAGGCCGCCACCACCCCAACGTAGCGGGTCTCCGGTTTCATGTCGCGCTTGAATTCACGTTTTTCCCCGGGCCGCAAATCCATCTCCTCGCGGGCGATGAGATTTTCACCGAGTAGGCTTTTCTCCTGATCGAACAATGAAAAGAAATCCGCCTTCTGGAACGCGTCCGCGGACTTGAGCTGATAGACCCGCACCACGGTGGGCGACGGGCGCCCGTTGTTATCCGGATTGATGTCGAGAGCGGCGAGAATATTGCCGTCCATCCGTACGTTGACCGGCTTGTCCTGACAGCCCGCCACCAACAGAGCCGCCAGCAACGCCGCGAGCGGCCACAACCTCAGCGCTCTAACCATCGGAGTTCTCCTCATCAGTTTGAAATGCCGTAGGCCACCAAGGACCGCAATCCTTTTTTAGGTTTTCTCGTATCGCCGGTGCTCCCCGCGCTGCGACGCGTAATACCGGATGCGGGCGCAATACACGGCCGCTGAGACATTAGCATAAGTTGGCGCCGACCCGAAAACGCATCGCGCCACGCGCCGGCGGCGCGATAGAGGCGTGGTCAGTCTCGCTAAGGGCGCGGTTCAAAATCAACTCACCCACTGGAACGCCGATCCATCCCGCCCGTCGGCGTTGCGCGGCAGTTGAACAGAGCGACTATTCGCCTTCCTCGCTGCCAGCCGGGTGTCTCGGCACTCGAGTCGGCAACTTAATTTCTGCCCGAGCCCTTACGGGCGCGCGTCAGCTTACGCACCTGCGCATCATAGCCCTGCGCGAACTCATCCCCGAACAGCTCCTGGAAATCGTCTTCCGCCTGTTTCAGCACCTCGGCATAGAATTCCGCGTAGCGATCCCATCGGTGTGCCTTCCTGCTCGACGCAAGCAGCCCCCCGGAACGTCCATTGCGCTCGAACTCGGTCGCCAACCGTTGCGGATCGAAGCGCGCCAGCAGCGCCTTGAATGCCTCCTGCATGCCGGCCATCATCCCCAACTGGTAATCCTTGATGTCGCGGAAGCCTTCTTCGACCGCGGCAAGCGCCGGCAGATACCCCTTGTCCTCGCTGAACAACAACTGGCGCATGGCTTCGTCGACGCCGCCGGCTGAAAACTTGAGCGGGTTGTTTTCGACCGGACGAATGGTTGTCATGTCCATCCGAAATCCGCTCTTCAATCCGCTGCGCGCCATTAACACCTCTCGCAGGCCCTCAATCATCGCGCGAAACATTTCGCCAATCAGGCGCATCTGCTTCGCAGCCTGTTCCGGATCGAGCCGCGCGTCGTCAAGACCCGCGCCTTGCAGGAACGCGTTGATGGCCCCCGTCGCGGCGGCCGAGGGTGGCACGGCGTCGTCGGCCGCGGGCGTCGGGGCCGCGGCGGCGGGAGCGGGAGCGGGCGGCGGAGGCGGAGGCGCACTCGCGCTCGGTGGCGGCGCTGAAACCTCCTCGGTCGCGGCCGGCGCGGGCGGCCGCAACAGTTCGTCCTCCGCGATGTCCCAGTCGTCGGGGATCATTTCGGTGCTGGACTGCTGGGTTTCCGGCGGCGCGAAATAGGCATCGGGCGCGGCCACGTGATCGGCTGTCGCCCCGTGTTCCGGTTCCCCGTCGAAGGCCCCGGTTTCCTGCATCGGAGGCGCCGAGAAGGGATCGAGTAGCCCGTCGGCCGTCGCGCCCGCCGTCGCATCCGGAGTGCCCGCCACGTGACCGGCAACCTCGCTCGCGGAGGTATTCCCGGTGGGCGAGGCGCCATCGAGCAGCGCCAACGGATCGATGTTCGCGCCACCGATGGCGGCGGCCCCGGCACCGCTCAGCAGGTCTTCCTCGAAGGATGGCGTTACGCCGTCAGCTTCCGCGGCGCCGGAGATATCGACCTCGATGTCATAGTCGGCGATATGCACGATATCGCCCTGATGCAGTTGCACCGGCTGCTCACTGCCGAGCGGCTCACCGGCATCGTTGATGAATACCCCGTTGGCGCTGGTGTCGGCGAGATACCACGCGCCATCGCGAAAATAAATTGCTGCGTGCCGGCCCGACATATAGCGCTCGGGATCCGGCAGTACCCAGGCATTGCCACGCGCGCGACCGATGGTGCCGCCCTGTTCGTCAAGGGTCAGGAACTGATTGTCCCCCAGCTCGGCGGCCTGTTCGCTGACGATTCGTAGACTCAGACGCACGTCGTACCCACCAGAAAAGCCCGCGGATCCGGCCGCGCGGACCGCATCCCGCGTCCACCCCGGTCGTCCTCCTAAGATCGCCGTCGCCTGCCGACATCAATGCCGCGACGGTACCTCAATATTAAATCACATCCCGGCGCGTCCGTCGCAACCCGCTGCACGCCTCGGTCGTATCCCCGGTGCCACGCCCGCCGGGTTTCCTGCGGCTCCGGGGTGCTGCAAACCAGGCCGTGTCGGCCCGCTTTCGCGCTGTATCGCGGATTCCCGCACGCCCGTTCATCCTGGCCGCGTTGACCGAGCCGAACAATCCCCGCTGTCCACAGGTCCACGATGTGTCCCAACGGTTTAGCCACTATTCGCGTATCTTCACCATAACCCGGTGCGGAACCACTCAGGTGCCGCGTTCAAAGGCTTACGGTCGCCGTTTGAAGGTCGCGAAATCGAACACTCTGAAGCGTTTGCGGCGTGGCGTCCACACCGACAACGTTGGCCGATATGCGCGCCGCGTGTTCCCGGCGCCTCGGCCGGGAAACTAGCCCGCCGCCATGTACCCCCGGGCGAATAGGCGTTTCGCTAGCGCGCCCGACAGACACCGATCGCGTGCCGCCAGCCCTTCGCGACCTTGCGCTGGAAGCACGCGACGGTGCGCTTCGCGTCGTTGCTACCGGCGCAAAGTTCGAGTGCGTTCTTCCACTGCCAGCGGGTCCCGCCTCCCCAGTTGATACCACCGTGCATGACTCGCCGAAAACAGGCTGCCGGCTGGCTCGCGTTCCTCGTTGCGGCGCACAATCGCGCGACGTTGGCCGGGGCCCAGCGCTTGTTGCCGCGATAGTTCCAGGCGATCTTGCCTTGCACCAGGGCTTGGCACCGGCGCTGCTGCGACGAATGGGCATCGGGCCGGCGAGTCGGGACGGATTGCGATGCCGCGCCCGCGCGGCCTGTTCGCGGGCCAGCGCAAATCGGATTGTTGTACGCATTGACGATCGCGATCAGTCCGGTCGGATCGACCACCTCGGCAAGCGCCAGCGGGCCGGGGCCGGCGTCGGCGGCCGTCTGCGCCTTGTCCAGCATCTCCGCGAGCCGCTCGATCTTCCGATCGTCGAGCTTTCCCGCTTCTCTGGCCGCTTTGCCACCTTTGCGCAGCGCTGCCGCCCGCGCCTTTCTGAGCGAGCGCTTGATCGCGGCCCGATTGACCCGCTTGCCGGCGCGTGTGAGGCCGTGCTTGGCGATCGACTCCAAACCCTTTTTCGCCGCGAGCTTTGCGGCACGAGCAGCGCTGGTCGCACCACTCTTGGCCTCCGTCCCGGTGCCCAGCGTCGCCACGGTGAGCGCGAGGTTGGCCGCCGCGTCCAGCACCGACACGACCTGATCGGTTACCGCGTTCGCGCAAGCGGCCGAAGAAGTCGCGCACGCCGCGCCGCAGTCGACCGGGTGCGAAGCAGGGCACCGGCCCCAGCAAACCGGCCCGACACCGTTGTATCGTGATTTGCACTTCGGGTAACAGAGCCCCGCATCATACTGCCGGCCTCGGGAACAGCTTGGCGTAATCGTGGCTCGGACGTAGGACTTTTTCGCACACGACAGATCGATGCGACCGGCCATACCCGCACAGTTGACGCGCTGCGGCCGACAAATGCAGCAGCCGAACGGCGCATAGCCCGGCTTGCACTTCGGATACGCGACCGCGCCCCATTTCTCGCAGCGCCCGCGACCGTGGCGCCGCTCGCAGCGCTTGAACATGCCGCGATCATTCAGTGCGTCTCCGAACTTCCAGGGAAACCCGACCCCGCGACCGTACTCCGCGTAGCGGCAGAAGGCCCCGTCGTCGCGGCTCCCGGCAGGACAGTTCTGCCAGCACACGTTGAGCACACCGCGATAGCCGGCGCGACATTTCGGATAGCACAGCAGGCCCTGCTTCTCCTCGTACAGATCGCACTGCGACGGGATCTTTCCGACCCCGCGGCCGTAGGAGTCACGCCAGCACACTTGTTGCGCAGCCGCGCTCGCAACCAAGGGCTGGACTCCCAGCAATACTACGACGAGCGCGATGGTTGCTCGCATGTCAAGCTTCCCGAGCGCGGCCCAGTGCGCGCGTCATCGAGGCGCCCGCGGCGACCCTTGAACCGGCGTTATTTTTCACACGTTGAATCCGGGGTGGGTCACGAAATTGTTGTTGATGATGTTGTTGGCACGCTGCCGCGCCTGGGCGCGCATCGCGGTGGAGGTGTCTTGCCCCTCGGAGGTGAACCACGCCAACCACGCCACTTGCCACCGCCACGCGCCGTTGTAGCCCCAGCTTGAGTCGTTGTTGCCCCGGTTATGACCTTTGCCATCCGCGTGCCGGGCTTCGTGAACCAAGGAACCGGCGCGAAGGCTCACGCCCTGGCCGTAGAAGTAGGGCAGGAACAGACGCGTCCAGTTGTCGATGATGGGACCCCAGCGGGTCCGCGCGATGGTGCCGCCACTACCGCACCTCGCATCGAGTTCGTCGATCGCGTTGCGGGCGAAGCGACAACCCCACTCGAGAATATTCGAGCTATACGACTCACGCGGAAAGTGCGGCGAGGAATAAGTGAGGCACCAAACGCCCGACAGGGTGCGGCTCAGCGGCCGCCGATTGTCGCATACCGAGTGGTAGCCGAAGCCATTGTCCCAATCGCCCTTATCGAAATCGAAGGCGTCCCACGCCCAGTCCACGAACGGTTGCCAGCAAATTCGAGGGCCATACAGATTGTCGCCGGATGTGTTGAGGTTCGGAACGGTCGCCGTACAACTTGCCATGTTTCAATCCTCCGTTGGCGTCGCGCATATGGTGCTGGGTGCGGTCGCGAGCTTTGCCTGGTTCGGCGGCGTAAAGCTGCGTTCGCCGGTGTCCGCTCGCTCCGGATCGGCCTCAACGTCATCGCACCGCACCGCGCGGATGTCGAGAATCCAGTGCGCCTCCTTGGGCAGTATCTCCGCCACCTCTTTACCGCGGTCGAGGGCGATCGCCGCCTTGGCCGCCTCGATCAGGATGGGTTGGGCGGGGTTGCGCTTGACGAGTTCGAGCACCTGATCGGCCGCGCCCGCACCCCGACTCGCGATCTTGGTGAGCGCTTCAACCGCCATCGTGCGGACCAGCAACTCGCTATCGCGCGGTCCCTCACAACACGAGGATCGATTCTCCGGTAGCTTGGATGCGGCCAGATCCACCAGGAAGTCCGCCGCGGACGCATCGGCGACGTCTCCCAGGACGTAAAGCAGACTCCAGCGCAGCGGCACATCGTCTTGCGGTGTTTGCGAAAGCAGGGTGACGAGTGTCTCTTGGGCATCCGCGCAGTCGCGCAACAGCTTGGTCGTATGGGCGTACAGGTATTCGCCCTCCTTGCCGGCGGTGTTGAGCTTGGTCACAGCCTGGCCGACCAGCCAGGCTGTCGCCGACAGGTCGAAAGGGCGTCCGCCTTGGTCCAATCCGAGGGTATCGCGTCCCCCGGCGGTCTCATCTTTCGTGTTTGCCATGTGGATTCCTCCAGTCACTTCGGTAGCCGGTAGCCGCTCTGTGGGTAGTTTTCGAGCGCCCGGTATCGTTCGGCTAAATCGTGCGCGCACGCCGCAGTGGAAACCGCGCTCGGCCCTGAACAGCGCCGCCGTCCAAGCCTGAGCTCGGCGCGGACTGCACGATGCGGATCGACGCATCGCGTTGCGACAGGCTTTGATCGATTCCGTACTACGGATTGTCCGGCATCAGGAAAGAAGGGAATGTGGGTTTTCTCACACGCGCCACCTCCGAGGCGCTCGATCCCGTGGTTACAGCCCGACCGTCAACCCCGGACGGCACGGCCAACGACAACGTTCGCCGCCCGCCGCCCGGCGTCGCACCCCGCCGCACGGATCGCGAGGCGCTGTCGAACCGTGCCGGCCGCTCGCCAAAGATCCTTCATGCTGCGAAAATAGCCGCGCGCGGTCGCTCCGCGGTCCGATCGCGATACCGATCCGACCAGCAACCACCGATTGGCAGGTACACGATGACCCTACCGCTCTATTTGACCTTTCTGTTCGCTGCGGCGGTGCTGATCCTGATCCCCGGCCCGAACGTCTCGCTGGTGATCGCCAACTCGATCGCCTACGGCGCCCGCCGTGGATTGCTGACCGTTGCCGGCACCAGCACGGCGATCGCGCTGCAACTCACGATCGTCTGCATCGGCGTCTCGTCGCTACTGGCGCTGATCGCCTCGTGGTTCGAGTGGTTGCGCTGGGTAGGAGTGGCCTACCTCGTATGGCTGGGGGTTCAGCACTGGCGCAGCGGCGCCGACCGGGCCGATCGCGCCGCGAAGGCGCCGCCGAGCAGCCGGGCGCTGTTCCTGCGCGGCTTCTTGGTCTCGGCGACCAACCCCAAGACGCTGTTCTTTTATGCCGCGTTCTTTCCCCAGTTCGTCGACCCGAGCGCGCCGGCGGTTACGCAGATGGTGGCGCTGAGCGCCGGTTTTCTGGTCCTCGCGACGCTGCTGGATTCGAGCTACGCGCTGAGCGCCGGTCGCTTGAGCGGCTGGCTGGTCGACCGGCGTCGCGCGCGGCTGCGCAACCGGGTCACCGGGACATTGTTGATCGGGGCGGGAGTCGGTTTGGCGCTCGCGCGCCGCGGCGCTTGATGCGCGGAGGTCGTAGGCGAGAGGGCCGGCGCGGGGCCGGCCCCCGGAAGAGGCTAATTTGCGATGACGGTCATGCCGATGGCGAGGATTACCCAACCGGCGATGTAGACGGCCGCTACTCGCGACAAAACTTGGTTCAACATCGATCTATTCTCCAAAAGGACAAACGCTATCAAAGAAAAACTCCAACCCGTTTCGAACAACGGGCCGCTTACCGGCAACCCGTTCAATCTGGCGCGCAGTCTAATGCTGCGCTGCCGCATAGATGAGATCCAGACGCGACCTTTAGTTTGGTCCAGGCGTCATTTCGGGTACGTGCTCGAGCGGTGCGGGTGAGCATCCGCTGTATCACCTTCGACCTCGACGACACCCTGTGGGACTGCGCCCCGGTGCTCGAGGCCGCCGAGCGGGTGTTGTATGCCTGGCTGGAGGAACACTACCCGCGGATCACCGCCCACCTCGACCTCGAAGGCATGTTTCGCGACCGGCGCGCCTTCGCCCTGCGCCATCCCGAGTTGCTCCACGACATGACGTTGTTACGCAAAGAGTGGCTGGCCGAACACGCCAGTCGTCACGGTTACCCCGACGAGTTGATCGATCACGCCTTCCAGGTGTTCTGGGAACACCGTAACCGGGTCGACCTCTACGCCGAGGTCGCGACCCTGCTGCCGACGCTCAAGGCCCGCTACCGGATCGGCGCGATCACCAACGGCAACGCCGACGTGACCCACATCGGCATCGATCACTACTTCCACTTCGTCACCACCTCGGCCGCGGCCGGCGCCTCCAAACCCGCCCCCGAGATTTTCCACGCCGCGCTTGCCGCGGCCGGGGTCGCGCCCGAGCACGCGGTGCACGTCGGCGACGACCCGCGCACCGACATCCTCGGCGCCGGCGCGGTCGACATGCGCACCGTGTGGTTCAACCCGGGCCTCAAGCCCTGGCCCGGCGGACGCCTGCCCGACGCGGTGATCCGGGAACTCGGTGAACTGGAGGGAGTCCTCGCCGACTGGGAGTGAGCTTCCGGATTGTAGGCCGGCATAAGCGCCGCGTTGCCGGCATGCGCTTCGCAGCCGCCCGGACCCGGCGCCGGGAACGCGGTATTCGGTTCGTTATCGCTCCAGCGATCCCGGTAGCGCTTAGCGGGTCTGCTCGCCGACCGGGATTGAGCTTCCGGATTGTAGGCCGGCATAAGCGCCGCGTTGCCGGCGTTGGTGCGCCGGTCGAAGCGGACGATATGCCGGGAACGCGCGTCGCGCTTATCCGGCCTACGGGAGAGGGGGATTCGGTTCGCTATCGCTCCAGCGATGCCCGGAGCGCGGCCAGGCGTTCGGGGGTGCCGACGTCGTGCCAGACGCCGCGATAGTGTTCGCCGCTCACCGTGCTGCTCGCCATCGCTTTGATCAGCAGTGGCGCGAGCGGCGCGCGACCGGGCGTCAGGCGGGCGAAGAATTCCGGGCGATAGACGCCGATCCCGCTGAAGGTGAGGCGGGGTTGTCCGTGGGCGGCGAGCAAGCCGTCGGCGAGCGCGAAGTCGCCGCTCGGGTGGTGGGGCGGATTGGTGACCATCACCAGGTGCGCGAGGCGCTCGCGGGGGAGCGTCAACTCCGCGAAGGGGTAGTCGGTGCGGATGTCGGCGGCGAGCGCGACGAAGGGCTGATCGCCGAGCAGGGGCAGCGCGGCGCGGATCCCGCCGGCGGTTTCCAGCGTACCCTCGGGTTCGTGCGCGTAGCGAATCGAGACATTCCAGCGCGCGCCGTCGCCGAGCCGGCGCTCGAGCAAGTCGCCGAGCCAGGCGAGATTGATGACCAGTTCACGGATACCGGCCGTCGCCAGTTGCTCGATGAGGCGCTCGATCAGGGAGTGGCCGGCGAACTCCAGGAGCGGCTTGGGGCAGGTGTCGGTGAGCGGACGCATGCGCTCGCCGCGCCCGGCGGCCAGCAACATCGCCTTCATCGGGGTGTCCTGCGCATCGCTTGCATGGCGAGCGCAGGCTAACACGGTCCGCCTCGTTATTATTCTCCCGACGTTTTCGCTACGATCACGCCCCTTTGCGAGTGACCGGGAGTGGTGATGCTGATTTCCGTCGGCGCGTTGGTCGTGGGCTTGGCGCTATTGGTGTGGGGTTCGGACCGATTCGTGCTCGGCGCCGCGGCTACCGCGCGCAATCTCGGCGTTCCGTCGCTGATCGTCGGGCTGACGGTGGTCGGGATCGGCACCTCGGCGCCCGAGATCCTGGTCTCGGCGGTCGCCGCGCTGGACGGCAATCCGGGGCTTGCGATCGGCAATGCGTTCGGCTCGAACATCGCCAATATCGGTCTGGTGGCCGGGGTCACCGCGCTGGTGGCGCCGCTGGCGGTGCGCTCGCAAACGCTCAAGCGCGAGTTTCCGATCATGGTGGTCGTAATGCTGTTGGCGTGGCTGCTGTTAGCCGATCACACGCTCGGCCGGCTCGACGGTGCGGTACTGATGGCGGCGTTCGTGGCGGTGCTGGTGGTGATGGTGGTGATCGGGCGGCGGGCACGCCACACCGGCGACCCGCTGGAGGCCCAGCAGCGCGAAGAATTGGCCGGCGAGATGGGGATCGGACGCGCGTTGCTGTGGATTCTGGTCGGCCTGCTGACGCTGCTGCTCGGATCCCGGGCGATCGTGTGGGGCGCGGTCAACATCGCGCACGCGCTGGGGGTCAGCGACGTGATCATCGGTCTGACGGTGGTCGCGATCGGGACCAGCCTGCCAGAACTCGGCGCCTCGGTGGCCGGAGTCCTGAAAGGCGAGTCCGACATTGCGATCGGCAACGTGATCGGGTCAAATATCTTCAACATGCTGCCGGTGCTCGCGATGCCCGGCCTGCTGGCCCCGAGTACGGTACCGAACGGTATCCTGCGACGGGATTTGCCGATCATGCTGGGATTCAGCGTGGCACTCCTGGTGATGGCGGTCGGCTGGCGTGGCGAGGGCCGCGTCAACCGGCTGGAAGGGGCGGCGTTGCTACTCGCCTTCTGCGCCTATCAGGCCTATTTATACGGTAGTCCGTGAAAATCATCGGCGACCCGACATCGGCACGACCCAACGCGCCCCTCGATCGGGTGGGCGACGGGCGGTGAATCTCCCGATCGATGACCTCTCCATCGAGGCGCCGCCGGTCGGCGACGACGCGCTGCGCGCCAGCGGCGCGGCGGTGATCCGTACCGAGGCCGAGGCGCTGCAGGCGCTGGTCGAACGCATCGACGGCGGATTTACCCGCGCCTGTCGATTGATGCTGGGTTGCAGAGGCCGTGTAGTGGTGACCGGAATGGGCAAATCCGGCCACGTGGGGCGCAAGATCTCGGCGACCCTCGCCAGCGCCGGAACCCCGTCGTTTTTTCTCCACCCCGGCGAGGCCAGTCACGGCGATCTGGGGATGGTGACCCGCTATGACCTGATGCTGGCGATCTCGAATTCCGGCGAGACCGCGGAGATCGTGACCATACTCCCGGCCATCAAGCGCCTCGGCGTGCCGGTGATCCTGCTGGCCGGCAATCCCGCTTCGCGTCTGGCGCGGGCCGCCGAGGTGTGCATCGACGTGAGCGTCGCCCACGAGGCCTGCCCGCTGGGGCTGGCGCCGACCGCGAGCAGCACCGCGACGCTCGCCATGGGGGATGCGTTGGCGGTCGCGTTGCTCGAGGCGCGTGGCTTCAGCGCCGAGGATTTCGCGCGCTCGCACCCCGGAGGGCGCCTCGGGCGGCGTCTGCTGCTGCACATCGCCGAGATCATGCATACCGGCGACGACGTTCCGCGGGTCGAGCTGGACGCGACCCTGTCGCAGGCGCTGATGGAGATGACCCGAACCTCGCTCGGCATGACGGCGGTGGTCGCCGCGGACGATAGCGTGGCGGGGATCTTCACCGACGGCGACCTGCGCCGCGCCCTCGAACAGGCAATCGACGTGCACCAGGCACGGGTGGCGGACCTGATGACGGCCGAATTCGTCAACGTGCGGCCCGGCGTGCTCGCGGTCGAGGGTCTCAACCTGATGCAACAACGGGCGATCAACGCGCTGCTGGTGGTCGACGACGCGGGGCGCCTGGTCGGCGCCCTCAACATGCACGATCTGCTTCGCGCAGGCGTGCTCTAGGCGTTCGTGCGGATGGATCAAGCCCTGCTCGCGCGCGCGGCCGCGGTGGAAGTCGTCGCCTTCGATGTCGACGGGGTGATGACCGACGGGCGCCTGTACCTCAGTGATGACGGCATCCAGCTCAAGGCATTCCATTCGCATGACGGTTTCGGCTTGCGGATGCCGATCAGCGCCGGGGTTCAGGTGGCGGTCATCACCGGCCGCGAATCCGGAGTGGTCAGCCGCCGGGTGGCGGAACTCGGAGTGAAACAGGTCTACCAGGGGCGCACCGACAAGGCCGTGGCGCTCGATGAGATGCTCACGGCGCTCGCCCTGGAGCCGGCCCAAGCGGCCTTCGTCGGCGACGATCTGGTGGATTTGCCGGCGATGCGCCGCGTCGGGCTCGCAATCGCGGTGGCCAACGCCCGGCCGCTGGTGCGTGAGCAGGCCCATTGGTGCACCCGCCACGCGGGCGGCGACGGCGCGGTGCGCGAGGTCTGTGAATTCGTGCTGGGTGCCAAGGGACGGCTCGACGCCTGCTATGCTAGGTGGCTCGGTGGCCGATGAGGGCGGGCGTCGCTGGCTGCGCTGGGCCGGGTTTGCGGCCCTGGTGGCGGTCGCCGCGGCCAGCACCTGGTTGACGCGGATCCTGGATCGAGCCACGACGCCGCTCCCCGCGATCGCCCGCCATGAGCCGGATTTCTACATGGAGAAGTTTTCCAGCACCGTGATGGGCGAGGACGGGCGGCCGCGACGGGATATCCAGGCGGAGTACATGGCGCACTTCCCGGACACCGACACCAAGGAGCTGGCGCAACCGCGGATGGTGCTCTACCGACCCTCGGAGCTGCCCTGGCGGGTCGCGTCCGAGCGCGGCTGGGTGTCGGCCAAAGAAGACGTCATGCTGCTGCTCGGCGCGGTGCGGATCTGGCGCGAAAACGCGGCCGGAAAGCATGAAATCGATATTTCGACCCGCGATTTGCGAGTCCTGCCCGGCACCGAATACGCCGAGACCGACCGCCCGGTGCTGATCCGCACCGTGACCAGCGAATCGCGGGGGGTAGGGATGCGCGCTTATCTGCGCCAGAGTAGGCTTGAGCTTTTGTCCAAGGTCCACACGCGTTATGCGAAACTGCAGCCTTAAGCTTCTGGCCGCGTTGATCGCGGTGAGCGGTGCGCCGCCGGCCATCGCCTTATCCACCGACCGTGACCAGCCGATCACCATCGAGGCCGATCGAGCCGAAGCCGATGATGCCCGTCAGGTCACCATCTATCGCGGCAACGTGGTGCTCGATCAGGGCACCTTGCGGATCACCGGCTCCACGTTGACGATTTACTATGACCAGGCCGGAGAGCTTGCCAAGATAGTGTCGCTAGGCAGCCCCGCACGCTTTCGCCAGTTGCCGGACGGTGAAACCGAATATCGCAAGGCGCGTGCGCTGCGCATGGAATTCTACGCGAAGAAGGACCTCATCATCCTGCTCGGCAAGGCCGTGTACGGTCAAGGGGCCGACCGCTTGGCCGCCGAGCGCATCGTCTACGACTCGCGGCGCAGCCGGGTGCAGGCGGACTCCGGCGTTTCCGCCAAAGCGAAGACCGCCGGCAAGAAGAAATCGCGCATCCGCATCAAGATCATGCCGCGCAAGAAAACCGCGGCGGGCAAGAAGAAACCATGAGCAGTGGCTGGGGCCCGCCACCCGCCACGGGTGGTGTCGGGTGAGCGTACTCGCGGCCCGTCATCTCGCAAAGCGCTATGGCCGCCGCACGGTGGTCGATGACGTCAGCATTACCGTACGCAGCGGCGAGGTGGTGGGGCTGCTCGGACCTAACGGCGCGGGCAAAACCACCAGTTTCTACATGATCATCGGCTTGGTCGCCAACGATTCCGGGACCGTCCACCTCAACCGCAACGAGCTAACCCGATACCCCATGCACGCCCGCGCGCGGATGGGCTTGGGCTATTTGCCGCAAGAGCCCTCGGTGTTCCGCAAGCTGTCGGTCGCCGACAATATCATGGCGATCCTCGAGACTCGTCCCGGACTCACCCGGATGCATCGCAAACGGCGCCTCGACAGCCTGCTGCGCGAGCTGCACATCGTGCACTTGAGCAGCTTGCGCGGTGATAGCCTGTCGGGCGGCGAGCGGCGCCGGGTCGAGATCGCGCGGGCGCTCGCGGCCGAACCGCGCTTTATCCTGCTCGACGAGCCCTTCGCCGGCGTCGACCCCCTATCCATTCTGGATATTCAAAGGATTATCAAACACTTGAGCGCTCGCAGCATCGGCGTGCTGATCACCGATCACAACGTTCGTGAGACCCTCGGGATCTGTGATCGCGCCTACATCGTGAATGACGGGCAAATCATCGCGGAAGGCGATCCGGAGACGATTCTCGCCAACCAGCAAGTCCGTGAGGTCTACCTCGGTCACGAATTCCGCCTGTAGCGCCAGGGCGCGCCTCACCCGTCTGCCAGCGCCTTCGCGCCCTGCTAAAATAGCATCATGGAACATCGACCACGCCGCGCCTTCCGATGAAGCAGTCGCTCCAACTTCGGCTCGGGCAGCAACTCACCATGACGCCGCAGTTGCAACAGGCGATCCGCCTGCTGCAACTTTCGACCGTGGAACTCGAGAGCGAGGTACAAGACGCGCTGGAGTCCAACCTGATGCTCGAACGTGACGAAGACGGGCCGGCGGAGGCTGAACCCCCCGGCGAAGTGACGGTCGAACCGGTGGACATCCCGGCGGAGCTGGCGATCGACAGCGTGTGGGAGGAGGTTTACGACGGTGCGATGGCCGGCCCGCGCGGTCCGGCGGCGCATGAAGGCGTAGAATTCGAGGGCCGGGGTAATGGTGGCGAGTCGCTGCAGGATCACCTCTATTGGCAGATGAGCCTGATGCGCTTCAGCGATGCCGATCGGCTGATCGGCACGGTTATCGTCGACGCGATCAACGAGGACGGCTATTTCACCAGCACCCTGGAAGATATCCGGCAGACTCTCTCGGACGACGATTTCGAGGTCGGCATCGAAGAGATCGAGGCCGTCCTCCACCAGATCCAGAATTTCGACCCGCCCGGCGTGGCGGCACGCGATCTCGGCGAGTGCCTGTGTCTACAGCTTCGTCAGATGCCCGAGGATACCCCGTGGCGGGACCAGGCGATGGAACTCGCCGGCGGACACCTGGAACAACTTGCCGGGCAGGAACTCGACCTGCTGATGGAGGCGCTCGACGTCGACCACGACTCGCTGCGCGAAATCGTGAAGCTGATTCACACCCTGATGCCACGTCCCGGCGCCCAGATCCACCAGGCGCAGGCGCCCTACGTGGTGCCGGATGTTTTCGTCCGCAACCGCAATGGTGCGTGGAAGGTCGAACTCAACCCCGACGCCACCCCTCGGGTACGGGTCAACAGCCAATATGCGAGCCTCATCCGGCGCGCCGACAGCAGCGCCGACAATAGTTGCCTCAAGACCCACCTCCAAGAGGCCCGCTGGTTCATCAAGAGTCTCAAGAGCCGCGGTGAAACTCTGCTCAAGGTCGCGACTTGCATCGTCGACCGCCAGCACAGCTTCCTGGAACACGGCGAGGAGGCGATGAAACCGATGGTGCTGCATGACGTCGCCGATGCCGTAGGCATGCACGAATCGACCATTTCCCGGGTCACGACCAACAAATACATGCTGACCCCGCGCGGCATCTACGAGTTGAAGTACTTCTTTTCCAGCCATGTCTATACCAAGAGCGGTGCCGAGTGTTCTTCCACCGCGATCCGGGCGCTGCTCAAGAAGCTGATTGCCGCGGAAAATTCAGCCAAACCCTTAAGCGACAGCAAGCTCGCATCGATACTTTCGGATCAAGGCATCAAGGTCGCGCGCCGCACGGTGGCGAAGTACCGCGAGGCCATGACGATACCGGCGTCCGGCGAGCGCAGGAGCGTTATTTGATGCGGTGCGAGAATCGGATGAGGACATTGCCGCGACATTGCACCGCCGCCGCCCCGGGCACGGCGCAAGCATGGCAACACAGCCCTCGAAAGCCCATGAAACGCAAAAACAAGGAGGCAAAATGCGAATCAATCTGACCGGCCATAATGTCAACATGACCCCGGCGCTGAACGACTATGTGCAGAGCAAGATCGGTCGCCTCGAACGGCGTTTCGACAACGTCACCAGTGCCAGCGTGGTCCTCCAGGTCGAAAAGCTGATGCACAAGGCCGAGGCAACCATTCGGGTCTCCGGCGGCGAGCTGCACGCGGACGCGGTAGATCAGAATATGTATGCGGCGATCGACGCGCTGGGCGACAAGCTCGATCGTCAGATCACGCGCCACAAAGAGAAACTCACCGAGCGGCGGCGCGCGGATAGCGGCCGAAAGATCATGGAATCCTGAACGGTTCGGCGCGCGACGGTACGTGGCCCGCGGACACATCGCCGGCGCGGGCGGTAACTCGGCGCTTCGCCCCGGGCAGGCCGGGCGCCGGTGAGCTTGGTTGAGGAACGGATGCCGAACCTCCCCGAATTGCGGACCACGGTTCCCGCCGCGCGGCGGCGCGGCGGGGGTGCGCCGATAGGCCTCGCGAGCGGTGGACAAACGTGGCGATCTCAGACCAAACCGCGCGGCGACGGATGTACGGAACTGAAGCTGGAAATATGACCATCAACGACATTCTCACGGTTGCGCGAATTACGCTCGACGCGCCGGCCACCAGTAAAAAGCGGGCACTGGAAAGCATTGGCGAACTGATCGCGAGCGGCACCAGCGAGCCCGGTGCGAAGGAAATCTTCGATTGCCTGCTGGCCCGTGAGCGCCTTGGCAGCACCGGTCTCGGCCATGGCGTCGCGCTGCCGCACGCACGCGTGCCGGGTCTGGCACATGCGACCGGCGCATTCTTGCGGCTGCGCGAGGCGGTCGACTACGACGCCCCGGATGGAGAACCGGTGGATTTGCTGTTCGGCCTGGTGGTACCGGAGGAATCAACCGAGCAGCACTTGCGGATCCTGGCCGAACTCGCCGAAAACTTCGCCAACGGCGATGTCCGCGAGCGCCTGCGTAGCGCGGCCTCCGCCCGGGAGGTCAGCGAACTGCTCGGCCGCACGGTGCTCGCGGCCTGAACGCGGCGGCGTCATGGAGTCTGGTTCATGCTTCAGCTCGGCCCGCTAATCGCCCGCCACGAAGCGCAGTTGGGGCTGACATGGCGCGCGGGCGAAAAGGCCGCCGCGACCCGGGAACTGGACGCCGAGGCGTTTCCCGCCGGGGGCATCGTCGGCCTACTCGACCCGGTGCGCGCGCCCGCCATTCAGGTTCTCGGCGCCACTGAATGTCACTATCTCGATACCCTGGCGGGCGCGCGTGCGCACCTGTTCACGCTCCGTCCGGCGTGTGTCATCGTCGCCGAGGAGTTGATCGTCGACGCGGATCTGGTCGCCGCCGCGCAGGCCTCCGACACCCCGTTACTGGCCGCCAGTGCCGCCACCGACGTGATTATTTCCGAATTGCGCGCCGATATCGAAGGGATCGACGCACCGGGGATCTCGCTGCACGGCGTGTTCATCGAGGTGTTCGGGGTCGGCGTGCTGCTCACCGGCGGATCCGGGGTCGGAAAGAGCGAACTCGGATTGGAGTTACTGAGCCGCGGCCACCGGCTGATCGCCGACGACGCACCCCGTTTCCGCCGCCTCGACGCCCACACCGTGGAAGGGCACTGCCCTCCCGAGCTCGAAAACTTCATGGAAGTGCGCGGCATGGGGATCGTCAACGTACGCGCGCTGTACGGGGACAGCGCGGTAAAACGCAAGCGCTACCTGCGGCTGGTCGTTAATCTCGAGGCGCTTGCCGGGCGCGAACTCGCGCCCGACGAGCGGCTTCATGGTATCCAGCGCTTCCGCCGGGTACTGGGCGTGCCGATACCCGAGGTTACACTGCCGGTTGCGCCGGGGCGCAACCTGGCGGTACTGACGGAATGTGCCGTGCGCAACCATATCCTGCGGGTGAAGGGCTACGAGGCGGCACGCGATCTGGACCAGCGCCAGGCCCGCGCGATGGTCGGCCCACGCAGCGATGAGCGCCACCACGATACGCCCGG
>Ga0114931_10003897_pt1 | contig 18742 bp, 20 predicted proteins | sample 2SBtaG_FD_89579 | JGI IMG/M metagenome (GOLD analysis project Ga0114931, IMG submission 89579) | Deep subsurface microbial communities from Kolumbo volcano to uncover new lineages of life (NeLLi) - 2SBTROV14_V59a metaG | ecosystem: Environmental > Aquatic > Marine > Volcanic | place: Kolumbo...
AAGGAATTTTCTGCTTCCTTGATGAGTGATTTTTCATGTCCCGCATTCCATGGTCATCGTAACAGGCTTTGTAGCGTTGACGTTACCGGATTTCAATGCAAGGTAACGGGACAGCAGTGATATTTTTCTTTGCGCCTTCGCGTCTTTGCGCGAGTTTTTCTTTTCAAATAGTAAAGTAATCCGCCAACAGGCAACCAGAACAAACCGGATGTGCCCTAGTTATCCGGAAGACGTCGCTCGCCCTTGCGGCGTTCCGGCCCGTGCCAGGGGATCCGGCGCCAGTCGAGGCGCCGGCGTTCATTACTGACGTGCCGCTGCTCAAACTGGCGGGCTACCAGCGCGGTCCCGTCAAGCCCGATCGCGCGCAGCCCGATCCCGTCAAGCCCGGTCCCGTCCAACCGCCGAATCAGCTTTCTCCCGTCTTTGACCGAATACAGGTATACCAGTCCATAGCGATACAATCCGCCATTACCGGCCTTTTTTTTGTGGATGCGTACCGGGGTAGCGGCTGTCAGCCGCCCCAGCCCGGCAAGATCATGCGCACTGACTTCAGCAGGAAGATTGCCGATAAAAACGATCATCCTGGTATGTGTCCCGGCAAAAGCATATACATAACAATAAACCCGCCGCCATTAACAGACAAGCTATGGGCTTGCCATGTACCGGTTTTTCAACTCTACATAGTGCCCGGCGGAGTACTTGAGGAAAGCCTGTTCCGACTCCCGCAGCGGCCGCACCTTGCGCGCCGGTGACCCTATCCACAGGAAACCACCCTCCAGTTCCTGTCCCGGCGGCACCAGACTGCCGGCGCCCAGCAAGACACCGGACCGGAGTATCGCGCCATCCATAACTGTCGCCGCCATGCCAATGAGACAGCGGTCCTCCACGGTACAACCATGCAGGATGCACTGGTGACCGACCGTGATATCGGCGCCGATGGAAAGCGGAAATTCGCCCGGCTCGAATTCGCTGTCATGACTGACATGCAGGATGGTGCCGTCCTGGATGTTGGTGCGCGCCCCAACCTGAATTGAGTTCACGTCACCGCGCGCTACAACCATGGGCCACAGCGACACATCCGCAGCCAGCGTGACAGCGCCGATTACCAGTGCTGACGGGTCAACATACGCTGTCGTGGCAATGTCCGGCCTGGTGCCGTCGAACTCCCGGATACTCATGACCGGGAACGATAATGGATTCCGGTCGACAGGTACAGCGCAGCAATTTTAACGACCCGTTGACCATGTTAGAGTAACGCACCCGCGCGCTTCCCTTGAAATACCACACAGAGGTTGTACTGCATGTCAAACCCCCTGCTCGACCTGGACGGCCTGCCGCCATTCTCCGCGATCCGGCCCGAACACGTCATCCCGGCAATCGATACGCTGCTGGAAACTAACCGTCAGTTGGTCACCGGCCTGCTGGAACAAAATTCGCACTACACCTGGGACAACCTGGTGGCGCCACTGGAGGCCGCCGATGACCGGCTGGGCCGCGCCTGGTCACCGGTCAGCCACATGAATTCCGTGGTCAACAGCGAGGCCCTGCGCGAGGCCTACAATGCCTGCCTGCCGAAGCTCAGCGAATACAGCACCGAGATGGGCCAGCACGAGGGCCTGTACCGGGCCTGGCGCCAGATCGCCGAAGGACCGGAATATGAAAAACTGGATACCGCACAGCGCAAGATCATCGACAACGCCCTGCGTGACTTCCGGCTGTCCGGCATCGAGCTCGACACCGGGGCCCGTGACCGCTACAAGGCCATCATGCAGGAGTTGTCGAAACTGACCTCGAGCTTCAGCGACAACGTGCTCGATGCCACCAATGCCTGGCATAAGCAGATAACCGACGAGCAGCAACTCGCGGGCCTGCCGGAAACCGCGCGTGCGCTCGCCCGGCAAACTGCCGAACAGCGCGAGCTGGAGGGCTGGGTATTCACCCTGGAATTCCCGTCCTACATGCCGGTCATGACCTATGCCGACGACCGCGCCCTGCGCGAGGAAATGTACACCGCCTTCGTGACCCGCGCCTCGGACCAGGGCCCGAACGCCGGGCAGTGGGACAATGCCGGCCTGATTGACCGGATACTGGCCTTGCGCCACGAAGCGGCGACCCTGCTGGGTTTCAAAAATTATGCCGAACGTTCGCTGGCCACCAAGATGGCCGAATCAACCGACCAGGTCATGGCCTTCCTGAACGACCTGGCCGCGCGTTCGAAACCCGCTGCCGGGAAGGAACTTGCAGAAATCCGGGGGTTCGCGCAGGCGGGCCAGGGCGCAGGTTCCCTGGAGGCCTGGGACATCGCCTGGTACTCGGAGAAACTCCGCCAGCAGAAATACGCCATCTCCAAGGAAGAACTGAAACCGTATTTTCCGGAACCGCATGTGGTCAACGGACTGTTCTCGATCGTGGAACGCCTGTACGGCATTACAATAGAAACCGTTGACGGTATCGATACCTGGCATGACAGTGTGCGCTTTTTTCGAATCCATGATGCTATGGGGCAAGTGCGCGGCGAATTCTACCTTGACCTGTATGCACGCCGGCACAAGCGCGGTGGCGCCTGGATGGACGAGTGCATCAGCCGGCGCCGAACAGCGCAGGGCCTGCAAACCCCGGTGGCCTACCTGACCTGCAACTTTTCCCCGCCGATCGGCGATGACCCCGCACTGTTTACGCATGACGAGGTTATCACCCTGTTTCACGAGTTCGGCCATGGCCTGCACCACATGCTGACGCGCATTGACTATGCCGGTGTTTCCGGGATCAACGGGGTCGCCTGGGATGCCGTTGAACTGCCCAGCCAGTTTATGGAAAACTGGTGCTGGGAGCGCGAGGCCCTCGACCTGTTCGCCCGTCACTACCAGACCGGCGAGACCATCCCCGACGACCTGTACGAACGCATGCGCAAGGCGCGCAACTTCCAGTCCGCGATGCAGATGATCCGGCAACTGGAATTCGCCCTGTTCGATTTCCGGTTACACATGGAATATGTCCCGGAGCAGGCCACCCGTGTCCGGGAAATCCTGAAGGAAGTCCGCGAGCAGGTGGCTGTCATACAGCCACCCGCCTTCAACCGCTTCGAGAACGGCTTCACGCATATCTTCGGCGGTGGCTACGCGGCCGGTTACTACAGCTACAAATGGGCCGAGGTATTGTCCGCGGACGCCTATTCCGCCTTCGAGGAAACCGGCATTTTCAACAGCGATACCGGTAAGAAATTCCTCAGTAGCGTCCTTGAGCAGGGCGGGTCACGCGAACCCATGGAACTGTTCGTGGAATTCCGCGGCCGCGAACCGACCATTGATGCCCTGTTACGTCACTCCGGTCTGGCGGCGTAAAACCGGCTCGCGCAAAGACGCAAAGGTGCCAAGGAAAAATGTAAAAAATTACCACGCAAATCATGTCATGGAGGATATGAAGATGAATGAAAGTTCAATTGCACGGGAAATTGTTGATGCTGCATATACAGTCCACAAGGAACTTGGGCCCGGATTGCTCGAATTAGTCTACGAAGCTGCCCTCTGCCATGAGCCGAGAGAACGAAAACTTGTGTTCTTGAGGCAACATGCAATACCCGTTACCTATAAAGAATTGCGGATAATGGATGCATTCCGCGCAGATATTCTGGTTGGAGACAAAGTCATTATCGAGCTAAAGTCTGTAGAAGCTGTTTCAGCAGTCCACAAAAAACAATTAATTACATACTTGAAACTTTCTGGCTGTCGACTTGGCCTCTTGATCAATTTTGGATCTACTCTGATAAAAGATGGCATCACCCGCCTGGTAAATGGATTGCAGGATAGTATTCTTTAAATCATTTTTCTTGGCGCCTTTGCGTCTTTGCGCGAGACAGCTTTATGAAAATCGCCACCTGGAACGTCAACTCGCTGAAAGTACGCCTGCCGCACGTGCTTGACTGGCTCGAAGGCTCACAAGCCGATATCCTGTGCCTGCAGGAGACCAAGCTGACCGACGAGAATTTTCCGGCGGATACTATCCGTGCCGCTGGTTACGAAGTCGCCTTTTCCGGGCAGAAAACCTACAACGGCGTTGCCATCATCAGCAAGCAGACCGCCGCCGACATTATTACCGATGTTCCCGGGCTGAATGACCCGCAGCGCCGTATCCTGGGCGCCACCATAGACGGTGTCCGGGTACTGAACCTGTACGTCGTCAACGGCCAGGAAGTCGATAGCGAGAAATACACGCACAAACTGCACTGGCTGGAAAAGGTAACCGAGTACATCGAATCACAGCTCAGGGAACACGAGCACTTCGTCGTGCTGGGTGATTTCAATATCGCCCCGGAAGACCGGGATGTGTATGATCCCGAGGCATGGCATGAACGCATCCTGTGCAGTACACCGGAACGTGAGGCCCTGCAGAAGATCCTCGGTCTTGGCCTGAGCGACGTCTTCCGCCGGTTCGACCAGGAAGACAACAGCTTCAGCTGGTGGGACTACCGCGCTGGCGCCTTCCGCCGCAATCGGGGACTGCGCATCGACCTGATCCTGGCCAGCCAGGCACTGGCTGACGACTGCACCGCCTGCACCATCGACAAGGAGCCACGCTGGCTGGAACGGCCCTCCGATCACACCCCGATCATTGCGGAATTCAACCTGTAAAACACGCTGCCAGCCCGGCCTCCAGATCCGGAAACTGCAACTCGATCTCCAGTTCTTCGAGCAACTTGTGATTGTCCATGCGGCGTGAGTCGCGCAGGAAGGACAGCATGCCGGGTGATAGCACCTGCTGCGCATCGTCACGACTGACTTCACGGGGCCGTGGCAGGCCGGCCGCGTTGGCAACCCGGAAGAAATAGTCCGTCATGTTACCGGGGCTACCGTCGCTGACGTTATAGACCGTATTGGCATGGGTACTCGCCATGGCGGCCACGCATACTGCCGCCAGATCGTCGATGTGAATGCGGTTGGTCCACGGGGCGTCTGCCTCCCGCAGTACCGGCAAGCGTTTCTGTAGACGGGCCAGCGGCAGCTTGCCGGGACCGTAGATCCCCGGCACCCGCAGGATAATCCATTGCACGCCACGGGATTCCGTCCAGGTCTGCAACTGCCGCTCTGCTGCCAGTCGCCGCCGACCGCGTGGCGTGGTGGGGTTGACGGGCTGTGCCTCGGTAATCCAGTCGCCGTGACAGTCACCGTAAACGGCGCTGGTACTGATATAGACGATCCGGCGTGGGCGTGATTGCTGCTCCAGTGCCGTGAGTAACCCGGCCATGCGGGGGTCGTCATCTCCCGTCGGAGGCGGCGGGGCAAAGTAAAAGATATCCCGACAGCCGGTGATACATTCCAGCGGCAACGGGCGGGTATCGAGATCGCACTGGCGAACATCGATACCAGCGGCCTGCAGCTCTTCTGTCGCGGCCTCGCTGCGCACCATACCGGCCACGGCCTGACCGTTTGCTCGCAACCGGCGTGCCACGCGCCGGCCGACCTGGCCACACCCCACGATTAACACAGTGTTATCAGGTTTATCTTCCACAGTAAATCGGCGACAATCCTGCTCCTTGCGCCACAAACCAAGTATTTGAATGACCTATCATGTAACTATCCAGCCCAGCGGGCACAGCTTCACGGTGACGGCACAGGAGTCGGTACTGGATGCTGCCCTGCGCCAGGGGATTATTCTGCCATACGGCTGCCACAATGGCGCGTGCGGATCCTGCCTCGGGACTGTCCTTGAGGGCCGGGTGCGCTATGAAGGTGATTCACCCCCGGCCCTGACCCGGGAAGATGCTGCTGCGAGCCGTGCCCTGTTCTGCCAGGCACATGCCGGCAGCGACCTGGTAATCGAGGTACGTGAAGTCGATGCCGCGCGTGATATCGAGGTAAAGACCCTGCCGTGTCGCGTCGACAAGCTCGAATACCTTGCCCATGATGTCATCCGTATTTATCTGAAACTGCCAGCGATCGAACGCCTGCAGTTCCTCGCCGGACAATACATCGATGTATTGATAAAGAGCCATGAGCCGCGCGCGTTCTCCATCGCCAATGCCCCGCATGACGACGAATACGTGGAGCTGCAAATCCGCTACGTGGAAGGCGGGCTGTTTACCGACGAGGTGTTCCACCACATGCAGGAAAAAACCCTGCTGCGCATCCGCGGGCCGCTGGGAACCTTCTTCCTGCGCGAGGACACCGAGCGGCCGATAATACTCATCGGCGGTGGCACCGGCTTTGCCCCTCTAAAAGGGATGCTGGAACATGCCTTTGAAACCGGTATCGTCCAGCCCATACACCTGTTTTGGGGTGTGCGTGCACGTCGCGATCTGTATCTTGATAAACTGCCCGTACGCTGGGCACAGGAACACCCGAACTTCAGCTACACGCCGGTACTGTCGGAGCCGGTGACGGAAGATAACTGGGATGGCAACACTGGCCTGGTAACCGACAGCGTTATCGCGCATTACCCGGATCTGTCCGTGTATGACATCTACATGAGCGGGCCACCGGTGATGGTCGAGGCCGGCCACGCCCTGTTCCAGCAGTACGGACTGGATACGTCACGGTTTTTCTCGGATGCCTTCGAATACGCAGCCGTTGCCGAGAGCATCAAGGGACTGCAACAGGACTGACTATAGTAGTAAATATCTTTTACTTTGCGTCTTTGTATCTTTGTGCAAGACAATGTTTTTCCAATGCCGTTACAATCGCTTCATCACTCGCATGTTCCGCCAGTAACGGTTGCCGGGTAAACTCCAGCCGTTTCGCCAGCGCCGCCTGGCGCTCACCGACAACCAGTAACGCTATCTCACGCAACAGTGGCTGTGCCTCAAGGCCCGCCATATCAAACAGGTTTTGCAGTGTCTCGTTACTGGTAATGGTAATGATATCCAGTGTACCGGGTTGCCAGTAAGGCAGAATCTCTGCCGGGTCCACCACCGGACAGGCACGCCGGTACACCTCGACGTATTCCACCTCGGCACCACGCTCGATCAACGTGTCGTGCAGGAATTCGCGGCCACCGTTGCCGCGGAGGATGACCACTCGCTTGCCACGCAGGTCCTGCAGTTCATCAAGCGCCAGCAAGCCCTCGCTGCTGAAATAATGTTCAGGGACCAGATCCGCGGTCAGCCCGTAGGGCGTCAGCGCCCCGGCCGAGCTTGCCCCGACGGTAGCGATACGGACGCTGGCCGGCCAGTCGCCGTGCGCGGTAATGGCATCCATGCCCCGGGTGACCGCGTTGACACTGATGAAGATCGCGAGGTCGTAAGTGGCCAGTGCTGACACCACGGTTTCCAGGTGATAGCTGTCCACCGGGTCGAGTATGTCAATGGCCGGCAGGCAAAACGCCTCACCGCCGGCGGCATCGATCAGCTTGCAGAGCCGTTCCGCCTGGCCGGCAGGACGCGTCACCAGCACCCGCAGCCCCTGTAATTTACCGCCTGCCTTCATCTGCGTCAGTTTTCAGCCAGCAGCGCATCAAGGATGGGACGCGCACCGTCTGCCAGCAGTTGTTCCGCCAGTTGCCGGCCAAGGTCTGCCGCCGACGCGGCCGGCCCCGTGACCGTAGCACGCACCATGCCGGTCCCGTCCGGCCAACCGACCAGACCACGCAGTGACAATACACCATCGTGCAGTTCGGCAAACCCGGCCACCGGTGCCTGGCAGCCGCCGGCCAGCGTGGCGTTCATGGCGCGCTCCGCCTGGGTGCGGCACACCGTATCAGGATGATTCAGTGGTTCCAGCAGTTCACGGACCGCCTCATCATCGAGGCGGCACTCAATGCCGATGACACCCTGTGCGATCGCCGGCAGCATCTCATCTGCTGGCAGCGACCGGGTAATGCGTGCGTCCATTCCGAGGCGTTTCAGTCCGGCGCAGGCCAGCACGATAGCAGCGTAATCACCGTGATCGAGTTTCCCGAGACGCGTGCCCACGTTACCGCGCAGATCGGCGATCTGCAGGTCGGGACGCCGCTCCCGCAGCTGACACTGTCGCCGCAGGCTGGAGGTGCCCACACGCGCACCTTCGGGCAGTTCATCGATGGTGGCATATTCATTGGAAACAAAGGCATCATGTGGATCTTCGCGCTCCAGGATGGCACCGAGCCCCAATCCCGCCGGAAACGCGGCCGGCACATCCTTCATGGAATGCACCGCAATGTCCGCGCTGCCCTCCAGCATGCTCTTCTCAAGCTCCTTGACGAATAGCCCCTTGCCACCGATTTTCGCCAGTGGACTGTCCAGCACCCGGTCACCCTGCGTACTCATGGTAACCAGTTCGATCTCAAGCCCGGGATGCAATTTCAGCAGGCGGTCACGGACATGTTCGGCCTGCCACAGTGCCAGCGGGCTTTTTCGGGTTGCGATACGCAGCAATTTGATTGACATCAGCAGGAAACTGTCCGATTAATGAACCAATGCACCGATTATACAAGCCGATACTTCTGGCAGGTGTCTTTTTGTGGGCCGGCCTAACCGGGTTACAGGCCGGCACCGGGGTGCCGGTCACGGACAACCTTGCCGATGACGCCGTGCGGGCCAGCCGGTACCAGCTGCCGATCATGCTGGTTTTCACCGGGGTCGCCTGCAGCTACTGTGAACTGCTGGAAGATGAAATCATCAAGCCGATGCTGCTCGGTGGCGAGTACACAGACCGGGTCATTATCCGCAAACTGGTCATCGACAACGGCTCGTGGGTGACCGATTTCAGCGGACACCGCACTGCTACCGCGGACCTGGCCCACGAATACGGTGTCTTTGTCACTCCCACTGTCCTGTTTGTCGATCCTGCGGGATACCAACTGGCGGAGCGCATGGTCGGCGTTAATACTATCGAAATGTATGGTGGCTACCTGGACCAGTGCATCGAGTCCGCCAGGCGGCGGCTCCGTGACCCGGCGCAAGGTTCGCATGAACCGGCCTGCAAGGTGGTGCACCGGCGGCCGGCCGGTTCCAACCCGGCCGGATTTAACCCGGCAACGCTTTAATACACCGGCGCACATCGGCGAGATGGCGGCGGCTGACTTCCAGTTGCGTATCAACACCCTGCAGGCGTACGAGAAAATGCCCGTCGGCATGCCTGTCCAGACCGGCAAGGTGTTGCGTCGCGACCAGCGCATTGCGGTGTATACGAATAAACCGGTCGGCAAATTCCTGTTCCAGTGACTTCAGGGTCTCTTCCAGCAGTACCTGCGTATCCGGAGTACACACCGTGACATATTTCTGATCCGCATGGAAATAACGAATATCACTGACGGTAACCAGCTGCAACCCGCCGCGTACCCGTACACAGATGGACTGGCGCACAGCGGGGCCATCACCGGCGGACTGCAGTGCCGCCGCCTGTACCCGTGTCAGGCGCCGGGCATTTTTCAGTGCCTCGGCCAGGCGTTCCCGGCGCACCGGCTTCAACAGGTAATCGACAGCGTGTGCCTCGAAGGCCTTGATCGCATAGTCACTGTAGGCCGTGGTAAAGATCACCGCCGGTGGCTGTTCCAGTGCCAGCAGGTGGCGTGCCGCTTCCAGCCCGTCCATGCCCGGCATGCGGATATCCATCAGCAGGACATCCGGCTGCTGCTGTTCCGCGCCGGCAAGGGCTTCCTGACCGGTTGCCGCTTCACCACATACCACGCAATGGTCTAACTCATCCAGCAGGCCTCGCAGGCGCTCGCGTGCCGGGGCCTCGTCGTCAACAATGAGTACTTTCATGACACCCTCTCCTCGGGAAAGCGGATCGTCACCTGGTAATAGCCATGCTCCTGCAAGGACGTCAGGCCGGCCTGTCTGCCGAAGGCCAGCTGCAGTCGCTGGTTGATATTTGCCTGCGCGATCCGGGTGCCGTTGTGGTGTTCAGCAACGCCCTGATTGCCCACCGGGTTGCTGATGTCGATGACAACCTGCCCGCCATCGATGCGCCCGCTGACGCGGATAGATCCTCCCTCCGGCAACGGTTCAATGCCGTGATAGATCGCGTTCTCGAGCAAGGGCTGAAGAATCAGCGGCGGCACCCGCACATCCCGCGGAAGCGTGTCCATTTCCCATTCCACCGTCAGGCGCGCACCGAGACGCAGGGCCTCGATGTGCAGATAGCGTCGTGCCAGGGTTAGTTCCTCGTCCAGGTTGCTGCGATCATGTGACTGGCTCAGGGACGCGCGAAACAGGTCGGACAAATCCTGGATAGCCTCCTCCGCCATCGCCGACCGGGAACGCGTCAACGCGGCAATGGTATTCATACTGTTGAACAGAAAATGCGGACGGATACGCGCCTGCAACGCCTCGATCCGGGAACGCGTCTCGGCCTCAAGCTGCAGCCGCCATTGATGCTGCAGGAACAGATAGCGCAACACCACGGCGGAAATGACGGTGCCGATCGTCAGGCTGCGTAGCAAAAACACGGCGTGGTCTTCGGTTGTGATGTACAACACGCCCGAACTGGTGAGCTTCAGCCAGTAGGCCGTTTCACTGACAAAGGCGGTAACCAGCAGGACGATCAGATAACAGATCAGCCCGGCAGCCATATTGCTGAGTCGTAGCAGCCATGGCCGCACCACACACAGGACCACGGCACTGGTCAGGGCGATCCATTGCATGTACAGCGAGATGAGTCCCAGGTGTCCCCAGGGGTCAGCGGCAAACCCGGGGCTGACCAGCGCGATCACGATGGCCAGTAACTCGGTGATGACCACGACTGCGAACATCAGCCAGCCGTCGCAGAAGCTGGGCAGGAAGAAGGCGTCCTCCCGTTCCGAACCAGCCGCCCGTAATATTCGGTCCGTATTCATGCAGGCACGCTCATGAGCTGCCGGACAGCATACACACCCGCTCGGCGCAAACCCGGAGCGGATTGGTTATACTGCGGAAAAACCGGACTGATAATGACACACATGACTGCAGACAGCTCACCAGACAAGCCCTGGGGTGGACGCTTCACTGAATCGACCGACGCTTTCGTCGAGGAATTCACTGCCTCGATCGGCTTCGACCGGCGCCTCTATCGGTACGACATTGCCGGCTCGGTCGCCCATGCGCGCATGTTGTCCCATGTCGGCATCATAACTGAAGCGGAGAGCAGCCAGATTGTCAAGGGCCTGGAAGGTATCCAGGCCGAGATCGAACGCGGGGATTTTGCCTGGTCGGTAGCGCTCGAAGATATCCACATGAATATAGAGAGCCGGCTGATCGACCGCATCGGGGAGACCGGCAAAAAACTGCATACCGGGCGCTCGCGCAATGACCAGGTGGCCACCGATTTGCGCCTCTACCTGCGCGCCGAGATCGACGTCCTGTGCAGCGAAATCAACCGGCTGCAGGCCGCCCTGGCCGGACTTGCCGAGCAGGAGGCCGACACCATCCTCCCCGGGTTTACACACCTGCAGGTCGCCATGCCCGTCACCTTCGGGCATCATCTGCTGGCCTGGACCGAAATGCTGGAGCGCGATCATGCGCGCCTGCTGGACTGCCGGAAACGGGTCAATGTCATGCCGCTGGGCGCCGCCGCACTGGCCGGTACCGGGTTTCCGGTCGACCGGGCGTACACCGCAGAACTGCTTGGCTTCGAGTGTCCGGCGGCCAACTCCCTGGATGCCGTCAGTGACCGGGATTTCGCCATTGAATTCTGCAGCGCGGCTGCCCTCGTGATGATGCATCTGTCACGCTTCTCGGAGGAACTGATACTCTGGTCATCGGCACAATTCAACTTTATTGAACTCCCGGACCGCTTCTGTACCGGCTCCAGCATCATGCCGCAGAAGAAAAATCCCGACGTCCCGGAGCTGGTGCGCGGCAAAAGCGGCCGCGTCACCGGGCACCTGGTCGGCCTGCTGACCCTGATGAAAGGACAGCCGCTGGCCTACAACAAGGACAACCAGGAGGACAAGGAGCCACTGTTCGACACGGTAGACACCCTGAAAGGGTCACTGCGGGTGTTCGCGGACATGGTGCCGGCCATCGTGGTAAACCGGGCTGCCATGGCCGCTGCAGCACGCCAGGGATTTTCCACGGCGACGGATCTGGCCGACTACCTGGTGCGCAAGGGGATCGCCTTCCGGGATGCGCACGAGATTGTCGGCCGCACAGTGAAGCACGGGATTGAAACCGGCAAGGACCTGGCGGAGATGGGACTGGATGAGTTGCAGGATTTTTCCGATCTTATCGAGACAGACGTTTTCGAGGTATTGACCCTGGAAGGGTCTGTCGCCGCCCGCAATCATTCCGGCGGTACTGCACCCGACCAGGTGCGTAGCGCTATTGCCGTGGTCAAGTCGCGCATTGCCGGCCGGAACATCTGAAATCACGGCAGTGAATAGCGCTATCCCGGGTGACAAACATCACGGCTTCATGACACGGAACTACACCCTATGCTGAACAAGCTCACGCTGGATGAAGCCACGACACTGCTGGACCACTGTCCGCTGGCACTGCTGCTGGTCAACGATGATGGCGGAATCTGCGGCTTTAACAATGCCTTTGCCGCATTGCTCGGTGACCTGGCGACCGAGCTAACGCATACGACGGACGATATTCGCAATGACGTCCTGCTGGCGCCGTTGCTGGGCGCGGGGACCCTGGTAAACTGGATAAAGCCGGACGGTGATGAGCGCTGGCTGGCTGTGGCGTCCACGGCCATGAAGGGTGTAACGGCGCGTTTTTACCAGGACGTCACAGAAATGCTGCGACTGAAGAATGAACGCGATGACTGCAATGAGGCGTTAAAAGACCAGTCACTCCGGGATGAACACCTCACCAGCCTGCTGAACCGGCGCGGCATACTGGTATCCCTGGAACCGTTGGTGGCACGCAGCCGTCGTTACAACAGTCCACTATCGATCATTGCCATGGGATTGCCGGCCGGTGAAGTGCGTGACACGGCGCTGGTCAAGGTCAGTTACCTGCTCAGGGACCAGACCCGCTGGGCCGACCTTGTCGGCTGCACCGCGGATCATGACTTTATTCTCATTCTGCAGGAAACCACACAGGATGCGGCGCTATTGCTGGTCGACAAACTCAGCGCCCACCTCACCAGTATGCGCGAGGGGCAACCGGAAGCACTGACCGCCTGCTATGGCGTCACCGCCTGTCAGAAGAACGATGATGCCGAGGAAATGCTGGCGCGTGCCGAAGCGGCGCTCGAGGAAGCGCGCGGCAACCAGAGCGGCAAAGCCATCGCGGTTTAATCGTTCTTTTCCGGGGGCCGTCCCGTCAATGCCCGAGTACCAACCTCTGGTGGGCATAAAATTTAAGTATACTATTCCGGATATTCACGAAATTCACTCCTGCTGCACTGCAATAAATGTCCTCTGCTACTGGGAAAATACCAAAAAAATCCAAACCCCTGCGCAAGCGCATCCGGCGCTCGGCCAAGAAGCTGCTGGCTGATATCGGCGCCTTTCAGGTTCGGCATGCCCTCATCCCTGATCAGCCGGTCTTTGATAACGACCGGTTTCACTGGGCTGTCAACCTTGAAGCACATTATGCAACCATCCGGAAAGAACTTGATCGGGTTCTCGAATACCGTGAGCGGCTTCCGAGGCTGTATGATATCCAGCGCGACCAGTACCGCATCAGTGCAGACGACAAGTGGAAGGCCTTCGTTATCTGTGGCTGGGGGATCAACACAAGGGAAGGCGCACGCCTGTGTCCGGAGACAGCGCGTATTGTTAATGACATTCCCGGACTGCAGTCGGCCTTTTTCTCAATACTGGAGCCTGGCGCGCATATACCGGAGCACCGGGGGCATGTCAGGGGTCTGTTACGCGGTCAACTGGCACTGAAAGTGCCGGCAAACAGGGAAGACTGTACTATCTGGGTGGAAGGAACGCCGTTTCACTGGGACGAAGGACACCTGTTCGTCTTTGACGATACCTATCTGCATGAAGTGCGCAATGCGACCAAAGAGGAACGCGTTGTACTGATTCTGCACTTCGACCGGCCCATGGACCGGGTGGGACGTATTTCACATCAGGCACTGCTCTTCCTGATACGTCGCAGCGGCTTTGTCAGGAAGGGCCATCGCAACATAGCCAAGTGGGAAAAGCGCGTTTTGCGGCGGTCTGTTACAAGCAACTAACACGGGTCTTACAGCCGCTGGCGAAGGTATTGAACGACAAATTCCGGCACCGGTCAGTAATTTTTACAATTGACCCGCCTGCTTTATGGCTTGTAGTGCTTCCGGGGTTCCGATTTTCTCCAATGCCGTGCGCGCCACCCGGCTGACATCGACATGCCCCTGTGTCAATTCATGAGCAAGATAAGGAACGGCATCACGTGCGCCTGCGCCGATCATTCCCAGTGATTGTACTGCCAGATATTTATCATGGTCACTGCCATGCTGGAGTACCTCGATCAATGGAGATACTGCCTTGTTTGTATGAATGCCGATTCTGGCGAGTGCAATAGCCGCAGCGGTTCGCACATCCATAACCTTGTCATCCAGCAAATCTTCCAGCACCGGTCCCGCCCTGGCGGCACCGGCACCCAAATGACCCAACTCGACGGCGGCGGCCTTTCTCTCCCAGTATTCCGAACTCCGGGTATCTCCGATCAGCTCATCCATCATTTGATGGTAAAGTTCAGAGTTCACACCATGCTTCAATGCCAGGTTTTCTTCATTTCTTAGATGGAATGAAGTCAGGAAGCCGGTAAAGTAATCTGCACACCACACTATTATCAATATGGCCAACGCGCCAAGAATGAGTTTTACCGGCGTTTTGATCTCTTCATTGCCAAGCATGATGATTGACCTCAGGAGCAAGTGGGTGGAGACATGGGCGCACCATTGCCACCCTGTTCACAGACCGGCGTCACCGCCGCCAGAATTCCGGGGAAAGCAGAACCAGGATGGTGAAAATTTCCAGCCGCCCCAACAGCATCGCCACTACCGCGATCATTTTTCCAGACGGACTGACCGACTGGAAATTATAGGCCACCTCGCCCAAACCCGGTCCGAGATTATTCAGGCAGGTAGCAACCGCAGAAAAGGCCGAGACCTGATCCAGCCCTGAATGAATCATCAGCAGCATCAATACCGCGAAGGTGACCACATAGACTACAAAAAACCCCCAAATGCGGCGCATGAGCGGTGGCTCGATTACCCGGTTCCCCAGGCGCACGGTCAACAGGGCATTCGGCCGGATGAGACGGCGTACCTCATGATGTCCCTGCTTCAGCAGCAGCAACACCCGTATCATTTTGATCCCGCCTGCAGTGGAACCGCCACAGCCACCGACGAAACTGATAAAAATGAGCAGCACGGGCAAATAGTCAGGCCAATGACTGAAATCCACCGTACCGAATCCGGTGCTCGTAACAACCGATACCACTTCGAATGTGGCGTCCCTCAGGCTTGGAGGAATTTGTTCATAATTGCCTTCCAGCCTCAGTGTCAATCCGACCAGCATGACCATGCCAAATACGAAAATGAGAAAGCTGCGCGCCTCTATATCAACCAGGTATTGACGTAAATGGCCCTGGTACAGGGCAATATAGTGAACACCGAAGTTGATAGCGGCAAGTATCATGAACAGAATGGCCACAGCCTCAATTGCCGAGTTGTGATAAAAGCCCAGGCTTGCGTCGTGGGTGGAAAATCCACCGGTTGATACCGTGGACATGCTGTGGCAATGGCGTCGAAGGGTGTCATCCCGGCGATCCAGTAACCGATGGCACAACTTACGGTCAGTCCCAGATAGATAGTCCATAACGCCTTGGCGGTATCCACCAGGCGTGGCGTAAACTTTTCCTCCTTCATTGGACCCGGTGCCTCGGCCTTGTAAAGTTGCATACCGCCAATGCCCAGCATCGGCAGTACGGCAACGCCCAATACGACCAATCCCATACCGCCAAGCCACTGCATCTGCTGACGGTAGAACAGGATGGATTTGGGAAACCCGTCAAGACCGGTAAATATGGTCGCACCCGTGGTCGTGAAGGCGGAGACAGATTCAAACAGGGCGTCCAGCATGGATACATGCGCGCCCAGCATCAGTGGCCAGGTGCCCAGCAGACTGAGCAGGGCCCAGAAAACGGCAACAATCAGAAATCCGTCACGATGACTGACCCGCTCTGCAGCACGATAACCGGCGCTCCACAACAGGAGTCCAAGAACCAGGGTACCGCCCATTGGTATCAGTAAGTGTGTGAGCACCGGTTCCTGGTACCAGACAGCAACGGCAAGCGGACCGCACAGTGACAGCGCGAAGATAATGGCCAGGACGCCGGAAATCCGGGCTATGACTGCATAGTTCAAGGGATCACCCGATCGAGTAAAATGTTATTGGGCTACAGTATAGCCACTTTGAAATGCACAAACCGCCACTGCCAGCTCCACTCTATGTGAAAAAACTGTTTTTAGTCCTCGCCCAGTACCTTGATCAACCATTCCCGGATATCCACTATTTCGTCAGGACACAGCGTATGTGGCATCGGGTATGTCTTCCAGGTGATGTTGTAACCCAGCTCGAGTAATGCATCGCGCGACTGTAATGCCCAGGTCATCGGGACCACCGGGTCCTGCTGGCCGTGTGCCTGCATGATCGGTATTACGGCATTGTCTGCGCTGCGTTCGGTTGCCAGTGAGCCGGCCAGCGGCAGGTAGGCCGAGAGCACCAGGAGGCCGCCCAGCCGCTGCGGGTAACGCAGGCCGGTATGCAGCACGATGGCGCCGCCCTGGGAGAAACCTGCCAGCACAATGCAATCTGCGGGAATACCACGTTCGACCTCACGCGCGATCAGCCCCGCCAGCAATGCCTCGGAAGCGCGGATGCCCGTGGCATCCTGCCGGTCGCGGAAATCTGCCCCCGTGATGTCATACCACGCCCGCATCACCATGCCGTTGTTGATAGTGACCGGTTGAGGTGGGGCATGTGGCAGTACCACGCGTACACCAAGGGTATCGACAATATCCAGCTGCGGGATCAACGGAGCAAAGTCATTGCCGTCTGCTCCAAGACCGTGCAGCCAGATGATGCAGGCCCGGGGCGTGGCGACCGGGTTGATTTCCAGGCATTCGGGCAACTCTGTTGTCATGCCCCATAGTATGCCGTAAATCGCGGTGGTTACAGAAGTGGCATTGGGTTTGCCCAGGTCACACCGTATACTGGCGCCTGGTCCAGGAGGATTTGCAATGAGTAACCGTTTCACATCCCGGCTATTGTGTCTGGTACTGGCCATCGTCACGGCAAGCGCTGTGCTTGCGGGTTGCGGACAACGCGGGCCGTTGTACCTTCCGGACGATAGCAAGAACCAGAAAGACCATTCCCGCTAGCCGGCAACCGAGCACCATGGATTATTTTGAATACCGTGATGGACGCCTGCAGGCGGAAGCTGTCGATCTCGCGGAGTTGGCGCAACAGGTCGGCACGCCATGCTATGTCTATTCACGCGCCACGCTGGAACACCACTGGCATGTGTTTGATGAGGCGCTCGCCGGTCATGACCACCTGGTCTGCTACGCAGTCAAGGCCAACTCCAGTCTCGCCGTACTGCAGGTGCTGGCACGACTCGGCTCCGGTTTCGATATTGTGTCGGAAGGCGAGTTGCAGCGTGTGCTGCAAGCCGGTGGTGATGCGACACGTGTAGTGTTCTCCGGTGTCGGCAAGCGTACCGGGGAAATGCAGCACGCGCTGGAGGCCGGCATTCGCTGTTTCAACGTCGAGTCAGAATCCGAGTTGCAGCGCCTGAACAGCGTTGCCGGTGACATGGGCGTCACCGCACCGGTATCACTGCGCGTCAACCCGGATGTGGATGCCGGCACACATCCCTACATTTCGACCGGCCTGCGTGAAAACAAGTTCGGGATCGATGTCGAATCGGCAATCGACATCTACCGGCGTGCTGCCGGTCTGGCACATCTGGAACTCATCGGCATTGATTGCCACATCGGTTCGCAACTGACCGCTGTCACGCCTTTTGTCGACGCCCTCGACCGCGTACTGAAGCTGGTCACCCGATTGCAATCCGGGGGCATCACGCTGCAGCAAGTCGATGTCGGCGGCGGTCTCGGTATCCGCTATTGCGAAACGGACAATCCGCCGTTGCCGGATATCTACGCGCGCGCGCTACTGGAAAGACTGGCTGATGCTCCGCTTGAAATCCTGGTGGAACCGGGACGTGCAATCGCCGGTAATGCCGGTATCCTGCTGACCCGCGTCGAGTACCTGAAAACCGGTGCAGATCGTCATTTCGCCATCGTCGATGCGGCCATGAACGATCTGCAGCGCCCGGCACTGTATGACGCCTGGCATGACATCACCCCGGTGCGGTCACGCAATGATGTGAAACCGCGCGTGTACGATGTCGTTGGCCCGGTATGCGAGACCGGCGACTTTCTCGGCAAGGGCCGGAAACTCGCTATTGCGGAAGATGACCTGCTGGCAGTACGTTCTGCCGGCGCCTACGGGTTTACCATGAGCTCAAACTACAACTCGCGGCCGCGTGCCGCAGAGGTAATGGTAGATGGCGACAGCTTTCATGTAATCCGTGAACGGGAAACGCTCGAAGATCTCACGCGGGGTGAACACCTGCTGCCGGATTATTGAGACTTACCTAATCGATTGACCACAGGTAGGAGCGGCCTTGGCCGCTCCTACGGAATGTCAACCAGTAAAGCAAGTTTCAATAGTTGAATTTTTTCATGCAACGATATCGGAATAAAATTAGGCTCTTCCCCTGATCGAGTGGGTCGCAGATATCCATGGTAAATTCCGGTATGCGGGCAATCCCCTTGTCAGGGACCGCTGCAAGTCCCTCCCTGGACGCTCAACGGCTTCATCCCTGAAG
>Ga0114931_10003898_pt1 | contig 18740 bp, 16 predicted proteins | sample 2SBtaG_FD_89579 | JGI IMG/M metagenome (GOLD analysis project Ga0114931, IMG submission 89579) | Deep subsurface microbial communities from Kolumbo volcano to uncover new lineages of life (NeLLi) - 2SBTROV14_V59a metaG | ecosystem: Environmental > Aquatic > Marine > Volcanic | place: Kolumbo...
AGAAAAAGGTAAAATCGCATTTTACCTTTTTCGGGCTCTGATCATTGTTCGTCTCATCCATGAGGCTCACCCCTTCGGGGCTGACGCGATCATTCGCTCCAGGCGAATGATTCACGGATGAATTAATCAGAGCTTCCCTAAAAACTGCACACTTACCGCACTAAAACATGGCATCACCACAATTCGTTGCCACTGCATGTAATCTTGTTTAGACGTAATAGTTGACAGCAAATTGTAATCCGGCTGCCAAGTAACTGATTCAAAATGACAATAAAAAAAACTTACAAAAAGATTTAAAAAATGCGACTTCCGAACTTTCATCCGCAGGGGTTTATGGGTAATATGAGCCGTCCATGGACACGGACACTGGCATGAAAATCGGCCCTTATCATTTATCATCGAATTTATTACTGGCGCCTATGGCAGGTGTAACTGACAGACCATTCCGGCAACTGTGCCGTGAAATGGGAGCAGGCCTGGCAGTATCTGAAATGATTACGTCCGACCCTGGATTGCGTAACAGCCGAAAAACCCGCTTGCGGATGGACCATGAAGATGAACTCGCACCTGTGAGCATTCAGATCGCTGGAACCGAGCCACAACGTATGGGAGATGCAGCACGTTACAATGTTGAGCATGGTGCACAGATTATCGACATCAACATGGTCTGCCCGGCGAAAAAAGTCTGCAATGTACTGGCAGGCTCCGCTTTACTTAAAGATGAAAACAAAGTTGCCGCTATACTGAAAGCCGTTGTCAATGCTGTGGATGTTCCGGTGACTTTAAAAATACGCACGGGCTGGGACGAACACAATCGCAATGCCATAAACATTGCACGCATTGCAGAAGAATCAGGCATTCAGGCACTGGCCGTACATGGTCGTACCCGTGCCGATGCTTATAATGGAAATGCCGAGTACGATACCATCGCCGCCGTTAAGCAACAGGCAGGTATTCCGGTTATCGCCAATGGAGACATCGATTCGCCACAAAGAGCGAAACAGGTACTGGACTATACCGGTGCTGATGGCCTGATGATCGGCCGCGCAGCCCAGGGGCGACCCTGGATTTTTCGTGAAGTACAGCACTATCTGGATCATAAGGAACTACTTGCTGAACCGGGCATGGATGAGGTACGGGACATTTTGCTTGGGCATGTCGCGCATCTACATGCCTTTTATGGCGAATATGCAGGCCTGCGTATTGCAAGGAAACATATCGCCTGGTATTGCAAGACCCAGGAAAACGCTGGCAGACTGAGACTGCAAATTAATTCGCTGGAATCAGGCATGCAGCAGCTTGAAACAATAAAACAATTTTTTAACAATATAATCATAAATGAGTCAATAGCCGCATGAGCACAAACCCTAGTAATGTTATTGATATCAATCAGCATCCATCCCGTCATGACAACAGTTGTCTCAGCGAAATCGTTCGCGAATCCCTGCTGAAATATTTGCAGGAAATGGATGGTGCTCCGGTCGATAATCTCTATGACATGGTGATCCAGCAGGTTGAACAACCCTTACTGGCAGTTATCATGAGCCACGTCAACGGCAACCAGTCCAAAGCGGCCGAGTGCCTTGGTATTAACCGAGGGACTTTACGCAAAAAACTGAAAGCCTACTCCCTGCTGAAATAAACGCGCGCTTAACCGGCTTCCTGGAGTTGCTGCCGCAACTCCAGGAAGCAATCATTTCAGCGGGATCCATTGATACTACCAACCCGCTTTTGCTCCCATGTTCTATTGCTGTTTCAGGTATAATGCCGGGGTTTTTTCTTCACATTGACCAGAAATATGACCCAGACAAACCGAACACCCATCAAAACCGCGCTAATTAGCGTTTCCGATAAAACCGGTATCACCGAATTCGCCAAAGCCCTGGCAGACGCCGGCGTGAGAATTCTTTCTACCGGTGGCACATCCAGGCTGCTAACCGAAAACAACATCCCGGTAACAGAAGTATCGGAACACACCGGCTTCCCCGAAATTATGGATGGTCGGGTAAAAACCCTGCACCCCAAAATTCACGGAGGCATTCTGGGTCGGCGCGGTATCGATGATGAAGTCATGCACCTCAATGGCATCGACCCCATCGATCTGGTGGTGGTTAACCTGTATCCCTTCCAGGCCACCGTAGCCCGTGACGATTGCAGCCTGGACATGGCTATCGAGAATATCGATATCGGCGGCCCTGCCATGCTCCGTGCGGCCGCCAAGAACCACGCCTGGGTAACCGTCGTGGTTAACCCGGAAGATTATGCCCGGGTGATTGATGAAATGAACGCCGGTGGCATTAGCCAGCCTACTCGTTTCGACCTGGCGGTAAAAACCTATGAACACACCGCCCAGTATGACGGCGCCATCGCCAACTACCTGGGACGCATCCAGGACGATGGCAGCAAGGCCGACTTCTCCCGCACTTTCAACCTGCAACTGTATAAAGTGCAGGAAATGCGTTACGGCGAGAACCCGCACCAGAAGGCCGCCTTCTACAAAGAAGCCCAGCCGGCGGAAGTCTCGGTGGCCAGCGCCAGCCAGATCCAGGGCAAAGAACTCTCGTATAACAACCTGGCGGATACCGATGCGGCCCTGGAATGCGTCAAGTCATTCGATGAGCCGGCCTGCGTCATCGTCAAACACGCCAATCCCTGTGGTGTGGCCGTGGCTGATAGCAGCATGGCTGCCTATGAGCGGGCCTACAAGACCGATCCCACTTCCGCCTTCGGCGGCATTATCGCTTTCAATCGGCCACTGGACGCAGATGTCGCGGCGGAAATCATCAAGCGCCAGTTCGTGGAAGTGATTATTGCGCCGAAAGTCACCGATGCCGCCGCTGCAGTACTGAAACAAAAACCCAATGTGCGGGTACTTGCCTGCGGCCAGTGGCAGACACCGGTTCCCGGCCTGGATTTCAAACGCGTCAATGGTGGCCTGCTGGTGCAGGACCGTGACCTGGGTATGGTGACCCAGGCCGACCTGAAAGTCGTGAGCCAACGCCAGCCCAGTGAACAGGAACTCAGTGACCTGATGTTCGCCTGGAAAGTTGCCAAGTTCGTCAAGTCCAATGCCATTGTGTATGTGAAAAACAAAATGACCATCGGTGTCGGGGCAGGACAGATGTCGCGGGTCTACTCTGCCAAAATCGCCGGTATCAAAGCCGCCGACGAAAACCTGGAAGTGAAAGGTTCGGTAATGGCCTCGGACGCTTTCTTCCCCTTCCGGGACGGCATTGATGCCGCTCACGAAGCAGGCATCACTGCGGTGATCCAGCCTGGTGGTTCAATGCGGGACGAGGAAGTCATCGCCGCCGCCAATGAACATGGCATGGCAATGGTGTTTACCGGGATGCGGCATTTTCGGCACTAATTGAAAAGCTTTGACGCGAAGTCGCAAAGACCGCAAAGGAAATTAAGGTCATCACACATGAAACAGAAATTCTTTGCGTCGAAAAACAGGTAAGAGAAAAATGAATGTACTGATAATTGGCAGTGGCGGTCGTGAACATGCCCTGGCATGGAAAGCGGCCCAGTCGCAGCTGGCGGATAAAGTTTATGTTGCGCCCGGCAATGCCGGCACTGCCCATGAAACCGGGGTGGAAAATATCGCCATTGGCGCTGAAGATATCAAGGCGCTGAAAGCCTTTGCCCAGTCCAACGACATCGGTCTCACCATCGTCGGCCCGGAAGCCCCGCTGGTAGCCGGCATTGTCGACAGTTTTCGTGCCGCCGGACTGAAAATTTTCGGCCCCAGCCAGGCAGCCGCCCAGCTGGAAGGCTCCAAGGCGTTTACCAAGGACTTCCTGGCCCGTCACCAGATTCCCACTGCCGCTTATGGCCAGTTCACCGAAGTCCAGCCGGCGATCGATTATGTGCGCCAGCAGGGGGCACCCATCGTGGTGAAAGCCGATGGCCTGGCGGCAGGCAAAGGCGTGATCCTGGCCCAGACCGAAGCCGAAGCCATCGCTGCCATCGAAGACATGCTGTCCGGCAATGCCTTTGGCGATGCCGGTGCCCGCGTCGTCGTGGAAGAATTCCTGCAGGGCGAAGAGGCCAGTTTTATCTGCATGGTGGACGGTGAACACGTTCTGCCTATGGCCAGCTCCCAGGACCACAAGGCCCGCGACGAAGGCGACCAGGGCCCGAACACCGGCGGTATGGGAGCCTACTCACCGGCGCCGGTTGTCACGGCAGAAATGCACGATCACATTATGGAACATGTCATCTATCCTACCGTCAAAGGGATGGCAGCAGAAGGCAACACCTTTACCGGCTTTCTGTATGCCGGGCTGATGATCAACGCCGACGGCGTACCCAAGGTGCTGGAATACAATGTCCGCTTCGGTGACCCGGAAACCCAGCCCATCATGATGCGGCTACAATCCGACCTGGTCGCCTTATGCCTGGCATGCATCGATGCCAGGCTGGATAAGTGTGACGCCCAGTGGGATTCACGTACCGCCCTGGGAGTCGTACTGGCCGCAGGCGGTTACCCCGGCAGCTATAACAAGGGTGACGTGATTACCGGCCTGGAAGGCCTCGACAGCGACAGCTGCAAGGTATTTCACGCCGGCACCGCAGAATCCAACGGCCAGATAGTCACCCAGGGCGGACGGGTGCTGTGTGCCACGGCTCTCGGTGACAATGTCGCCGATGCCCAGCAGCGCGCCTACCAGCTGGTGGATAAGATCCACTGGAATGACATGTATTTCCGTAAAGATATCGGCTTCAAGGCCATCGGCAGATAGGAGAAACACCATGGCAGAGAATCGCTACCAACTTGTCATAACCGGTCTCCAGGGTGGCCAGGACAGACAACAGGTAGCAGCCCGGCTGGCGAAGCTATTCAAAACCGACACCAGCAAGACCCTGCCATTAACCGAAAAGCCCCGCAGCATCATCAAAAAAAATCTCGACCAAGCCAGTGCGGAAAAATACCGCCAGGCACTGCTGAAAACCGGCGTGCAATGCCTGGTAGAAGATCCACAGGCCGCTGAGCTGCCAGAAATCGTGGAACCGACCGCACCAGTGGCGGTAGCCCCTGCCGCAACTGCCTCACCAGCCACCGCCCAGGAAGCCGACATCAGCCCCCGGGAACTGGAACTGGTCGAAAGACCAAACTCAGTCGACGCCGAAAAACTCCAGCAGCTGGACCAGTTCAAGGACGCCAACTACTGCCCGGAATGCGGCACTATTCGCGAGTCCAGCGAGGCTATCTGTCGCTCCTGCGGTTATGACCCGGCCCTGCAACCGAAGTCGCGCGTCGCTGTCGCCAAACTGCTCCAGGCGGGTATAGCGGTGGTGGTGATAGCGGCTCTGGTGTGGCTATTTGGCCTGCCTTACTACCGCAGTTACCAGAAACAGCAAACCATCCAGGACGGCCTCAAACTGGCGTTCGAAACCCGAAACCAGGTTGCCCAGTTTATTCAGGACACCGGATTCTGGCCCAACCAGAACATCGACGCGAATCTACCCAAAAACATCAGCAATAATGTCATCCACTCCATCCAGATCACCGGCAATGGTGAATTTACCGTTACCCTCAAAGCGGAACTCCTCGGTAGCCCCCAAACCCTGATTTTCAAACCCCGCAGCCTCAAGGGAAAACTGGTGTGGAACTGCACCGGCGGCACCCTGGAACAACGCTACCGCCCGGCACTTTGCCAGTCCCAGAGCGAATAGCTCTGGGCGAGTCATTTTTTTGATATAAGTCATCGCGACCATCCGCCCCAATCGATAAACTTGGCTTGAATACATGTGGTAACTGACATAAGCTGAATTCAGCTCGTATTCAGATCCCCCTCTTGAGTTTCACGTATTACTGCATCGGGATCATTTATGCATTTCCGGAGCAGAGGTTGTAACATGATCAAAGCAGCACTCGATCCCCAGGGCCATAACGGTCATATCGAACTCCAGCCTAACCTGTCCCATAGCTGGAAATCCAACAAGCGCTTCCTGTGGATATTCTGCTGTTTGTCCCTGCTCATGGGGCTACGTTTCTCCATGCTGGGGCTGTGGCTGATCCTGCCCTTCTCAATCCTGGAGCTGCTGTTTCTCGCGGCAACGCTGTATTACTTTTTTTACAAGAACAGTCAGCGTGAAGTGATCCGTCTCACTGATGACAAGGTACTGATCGAAACCGGCAGGCAGCAGCTCCACCAGACACGCGAATATTCCCGTTACTGGTCACAGTTCTATGTGGATAGCAACGGCGATACCCTGCCCGTGATTCGGATTCGCTCGAAAGGCAAGGAGACCGAACTGGGCAGTTTTTTAGGTAACGGTGAAAAAAAAGAACTGATCGGTCTGCTGAAATCTGTCACGCGGAATTTTCAGAGCCATACCCAGGTGAACTCGGCCCACCTGATTTAGGCGTTCTTTCAAACTTTTAGCTTTTAAAAGAAAACGCCAAAAACGCGAATGAACGCAAATATTATTTGTTTCTCGATGTGCCTACCAGAAACAGATAACACAGGTGAATCATCAGGCTCACCATGAATATGCAAACTTAAAACCCCCATAGCCTGTTCGCATTAATTTGCGTTCATTCGCGTTTTCTTTTTTCTACTTTCCTTACTGCTGAAAATACGCCTGCAAATATTCGTCAAAGCTTTGTGTATCCGAGGCTTCTATCTGTTGCTGTTTGTCTAATGATTCCTGGGCGACTTTTTCAAAAAATATCTTCCGCTCCGGCTTCAGTTCGATGTTGCGGAAATAATCATAATGTTTCTGCGACATTCGCCGGGCGAAGTGATAAAAACCTTCACCGTTTTCCCGCATGATGCTCAGCATTCTGGCCGAAGGTGTGAGATCGGGATCATGCATTTTTTCCAGCTGTTTCTGTAACGCTTCCTGGTAGGGCTTATGTGGCAGATTCTGGTCCAGGCATTCACAAATTGGCTGTAACACTTCCATAATTTCCATGGCCCAGGTTTTCAATGAAGTTTTACGCGCGTCCCGGTGCAGTTTGAGCCGGGGGTCTCTGCCGCGATGGGCCACGTCCAGTTCGTTCTGGTCGATTTCAACCCGTTCGTTAAAACAGATCTGGTCGCTCTCATGCAACAGGCAGAAAATCATTAGTGCCTCGATAAAGCGAAGCTGCACCTGGCTAATTCCCAGCGGGTGAAATGCATTCACATCTAGCGAACGCAGTTCGATATATTTCACTCCCCGTTCACTCAGTGCCCGGGTGGGTTTTTCATTGCCGTTGAGGGGCTGCTTGGGGCGTACCGTACTGTAGTATTCGTTTTCGATTTGTAACAGGTTGGCATTCAACTGTTTATAGTCGTCACCGTCTTTAACCCCCATCGCTTCGTACTCACGATAGGGGGTATTGATGGCGAACTGCAGGGATTCCACATAGGCATCCACGTTACGATAACAGGCCTTGATACCGGATTCATTTTCCTTGTTGTTCTGGTAACCAATGTCCCCCATCCGCAAGGAGGTGGCATAGGGTTCGTAATAGGTATTTACATCGAATTCCTGCATGCTGCTGGGGCTGCCACCAATGAACGACTTGCATACCGCCGGGGATGCACCAAACAGGTAGGGAATCAGCCAGCCAAAACGTTGCAGGTTACGTATCAGGCCAAAATACTGGTCGTTAATAAATGACTGCAGATCACGCCGGTCTTCTTCCATTTGCTGGTAATAACGCCAGAACTCATCCGACAGGGAGTAATTAAAATGCACCCCGGCAATCACCTGCATCACACGCCCGTATCGATGGGCCAGTCCCTTGCGATACACATGTTTCATTTTGCCCACATTGGAATGGCCATAATGGGCAATGGGAATCCGGTCATCACCGGCAATCACACACGGCATGCTGGTGGCCCACAAAATCTCGTCTGTCAGGTGCTGATACACAAAACTGTGGGCATCCCGTAGAAAGTCCAGCGCCTCGTGGGTATGGTGTACCGGGGGAGTGATGAATTCCAGCAGGGCTTCGGAATAATCGGTAGTGATATAGGGATTGCTCAGGGCGGAGCCCAGGCTGACTGGATGGGGCGTCTGGGCAATGGTACCATCAGGGGAAACCCGCAGCGATTCCTTCTCCACACCAATCTGGCGCCCATCAAGAATATTCTTTTCTCCACCCATATAGAGCCGGCGGATACGCTTTTCTGCGAGTTTGTACAATGTCGTCTGAATCCGGTTACAGGGTGCTGGCTCCCGGTAGCTCCGTTCGCATCAGCCCCATGGGCTTGTGTCTGTTAGACAATTGACTGATTCTATTACAAATTCCTCCTTGCTAGAAGCGCCCTGTCATACTTTCGTATACAGTGGCGGCAAGATTTCCTACACGGGCGTTGATCCTGATCAAAACCTATTACCCACACATTAGGTAGGCTTACCGCCGGAATTGTCCGATTTCGGCACTCGATTGATCAGGAGCCTGATGTGCCCCCACATAAAACCACCGTTGCAACCCTCAACTGGTATGAGAAAAGAGGCGAAAACCTGTTGGGAGAAGAACCTCTTAGCGGTATTTCCGAAGCAGAACTTCTGAAAATATTCGATGCCCCGTTCTGGAATGGCATTTATCAATGCTGGTCCCTGGAACCCGGGCAGATGCCCATGATTCAGCCCCATGTCGACCACCATCTGGAACCGAGCAAATATCTGTATTTCGTAGAGCTAATGGCCTGCGAGGAGTAAAGGCCCCTCAGGCGTCCTTGTCTTCAGTAAATAAGACGGCTTTTTCCCAGTAAATATCCTCTTCCCGCCGCGGTACCTCAGAGCGTCGCTCATGCTTCACCCGGGCGATAGCCCCAGGCCGCCGCCGATCCTTACCACTCCTCCTGTCAGAGTGTTCCTGCCACATCCCTTTATTTCCATTTGTTCTGTCTACATTCATGGTCAACGATCGTGGTTATGATCCCTCTATTTTAGCGCCTTGATGACTGACTTAGCATCGGCGACCAATGGATGCTCCGGGTACTCCTGCACAAACTGGTTAAACACCTGGATACTTTTCTGTTTATCGCCCTGTCCACCATAGGCCATAGCCAGGGCAAATTCCGCATTGGGTTTAAGGCTGGATGAAGGCCATTGCGTCACAAACGCCTGCAAACTGGTGACAGCACTTGCAAGCTCGCCTTTATCAATCTGCTCCTGGGCACTGGCAAATGCCTGTAGCTGCTGCAGAAACTGTTCGTCACTGGTCTGGTCATCTTTCCAGTAAGGCTCCAGGATACTGCTGGTCGTTTCCGCACCTCGAACCCCGGCCGTGACGACAACCACTTTATGCGTCTGTCGCGGGTCCTTGGGACTAAGGGATTTAAATTTCCCCCAGACCTTTTGTAAAAAACCTTTGAATACATTGCCTGATTCAAGCTTCTCAGCAGGAGCAGGCTGCTGTTGCTCCGCCGCAAGATTGACCACCGGCATGATCAATAAAACCAGCATCAATAATTGTTTCATCACTTTTATCCTCCGTGTTATCCGCTACATCGATATAAGGTAGCCGGTTAACCATCTCTTCCTATCGACTTAGCAGCTTGCTCAAACCCTGGTAGCGTTGCGCGACATCCGCATCGATGGTTACCGCTTCTTCAAATTTTTCCCGTGCTTCATCCAGCTGCCCGAGTTTGTAATTGGCCATTGCCAGATTCATTTTAATGCCGGGATCATTGGCTGCCAGCTGCTCCGCATAGCGATAGGATTCAATCGCTTTATCATACTGATTCTGCATATAGTAAATGTTACCCCGATTATTCGGCACGGCACTGTTATCCGGTTGCTGCGCCTGAATTTTTTCAAAGGTTTTTTCCGCCGCATCATACAAACCATAGCGGGCGTAGGTAATCGCGACCTGCATTAACGGCGTGACGTTTTTCGGCTCGGCCGCCGCCATGACCTCATAAGGTTTCACCAGACGATCCAGGCTTTTCTTGAGCAGGATTTTCTGTTCCATGCTGACCCGCTCACCCACCTTCTGTTTATCCGGCACCGTGAGGGAATAGCTGGCGGGCTTGAGTGTCACAGGGCGGTATTTGTCCCAGGCCTGGTGCAGGAAGATGGCGTGCAGTTTACCTGCCTGCGAATACTTGTTGTATTTGCGCGCACCTTCAGCCCAGGCTTCGGAGAAACTGGTGCCGATCATGGTAGCTTCCAGCGGTATCCACACCTTACCGTCATGCATCACCAGCAGGTCCTGCTGCAAACTGATCTGGTCGGCCTTAGTCTCATCCAGGCCGCAATTGAACATCATGAAGAGATGCCCGGGCACATCCAGTACCGCGGTTTCTACCCCCAGGTTTTCCAGCCCGGCACTCAGCAGCACCGAGAGGTCGTCGCAGTCGCCGCTTTTGATTTTCAGGGTTTCCCGGCCAAACTGTACATAGTCCACCCGGTCCGACTTTACTTTGGCATAAGGACTATTGGGATCGACCACATAGCGAATGCCGTCTGCGGACAGTACGTCGAACAGGGTCATGGCGGATACCAGGTTGGGGTTGAGTGGTCCGGGTTCCGGTTTGTTCTCGTTAATCGCCTGGCGCACGAAATCACGCAGGGTATCGTCCCGCGGGGTAACGAACGAACCCACCATATCGGCATCGCCCCACAGGATGGCATTTTTGCATAGATGGTCATGGGCTGGGTGAGCTTGATAGCATCGTCCTGGCCATCCCGTACATATTCCAGCCGTACCTCCACCTGTACCCCGGTGTCTTCATCGATATCCAGGATACGGTTATTAAACGAGGCGAACAGCTCGTATTCCTGGCTGCTGTTGGCCGGCAGTTTTTCGATTTCCTGGCTGGAGGGATAATCCATATAACCCTTGATGGCGAAAGCCAGCTTGAGGTTGCCGTAATCCGTACCGCTGGTGTTTTGTATCCGGATTTTACCCACCGGTTTGTCGGCGTACTGTTTATAAGTGGCGGAGAATACCCGATTGAGATTTAAATCCTTGAGCACGATCTGGGGCACATTGGATTTGAACTCCAGGGATTTTTTCTTCTCGCCATAGGCACTGTCCAGCAGGAGCTTATTGTCAGCCGTCGGTGCCAGGCTGACGGCTTTATCCAGTGCGGCAATCGCCTTGTCGAACAGGCGTCGTTTCAGGTACAGCTGCCCCATCAACACATAGGGACGGGCGGCCGCAGCATCCAGCAGCGCGGCTTTTTCCAGCTGCATCTGGGCCAGGTCAAACAGGTTACTACCGGTGTAGAGTTCACCCAGGTCGGTATACAACCCGGCATTATTCGGCTGTTTTTCCATCGCCTGTTTCATGTAATCAATGGCCTTGCCGATCTTGCCCTGCTGGTTGGTGATGTGGGACATGAGCACCAGTGGCTCAATCGCATCGCCATTGAGTTGCTGCGCCTGCCGCGCCTGCTCCAGGGCCTGGTTATAATCCCGGGTTTGATAAAGGGCATCGGCATACTGGTAACGCGCCTCATAGGCCTTGCCGTTGCTGCTGACGGCAATCGCCAGGTACTTTGCTGCATCCCCGTAGTTTTTATCCTGGTAGGCCTGCCGACCAAGGCGGATGGCAAGACCATAGGACGCGGGACAGGCTTCCAGTCCGTGTGCCAGAACCTGTTTCACTTTGTCCTGCTGGTCCATTTTTGCATAGGTGTACGCCAGGCTGATCCAGGCTTTATCATTGCTGGCATCCAGGCGGGTAGATTTGGTCAATGCCAGCAGGGCTTCGCCATTGCTGTCATTGACCAGCGCCACACGCCCCAGCAGGTATTGTCCCTGGGCCGCGGTCTCCGGCTGGGTTGCCAGTTGCACCGCCATATTTTTCACTTCATCCAGCTGGTTTCTGGCGAGATAGGTTTCTGCCAGCGCCAGCCTGGCGGCGGTATGCCTGGGATCCAGCTGCAGGGCTTTCTTGAAAGCTTCCACCGCTTCATCGGATTGCTTCAGGCTCAGCATCACGGTGCCGCTGCGGTACCAGACGTCGGCATTATCCGGCGCCAGTTCCGCCGCGGTTTTCAGTTCCGCCAGCCCCTTGTCGGTAATGCCCAGACGGACATAGGCATCCGCCATAAGGAAATGGGCTTCGACATTTTCTGGGTCCTGTTTCTGCGCTTCTTCCAGACAGGTAACGGCGCCAATGGCGTCCCCCAACTTTAAACTCACATCGCCGCAAATGACGTAGGTATTTAATTCTGCTGCCTTCTGCTCCATTACCTGGTCGATAACGGCTTTGGCTTCGATGTATTGCTCGGCGGCAACCAGTCCCTTGATGAGCAGCTTAAGACCTTCTTTTTCATGTCCGGGAATTTTCGCCAGCGCCTTGAAGCTGCTCACTGCAGCGTCAATGTCTTTCAGTTCGAACTGGGTCTGGCCCAGGTATTTGAGTACCTCCGCCTGGCCCTGCTGTTGCTGGTTGAGTTGAACCAGAATTTTTTCTGCGGCCGGATAATCCTTGTTTTCATACAGCTGATACGCCTGGCGAAACCGGTCTTGTTCAGCCGTCGACAAATCACTTTCAGTACCCAGTGCCGTGGCGGCGCTCACTTTGTAGAACAGATACGGCTTCTGGTTGTGATGTTTGATACTGGCTTCACCGGCGACTACTTTGGCGAGGAAATGATAATCACCATCCGCGGTCTCGCTGCCATACACATTGTAGCCCGCCATGAAACTGCCCGGCACCGGCCGCCATCTGAGATCTGTTTGTTCCAGTCCACCCAATACCTGCAGGCCGCTGACTTTGGCCGGAATTTGCAGGTAACTGAAATTCATCAGGCCATGCTTTTCCCTGTCGTAAATGCCGATTACGGTTTTGCGGGATTTCGCCACGCTGATATTACTCGGTTGCTGCACCCCGGCTCGGGTAACGGACGCCGACAGGAATGACATGATCATCCTGGGGCCATGGTAAACCTGGACCGAATAAGGATTGTTGCGAGTGGCGCACAGCACATACAGGTTGTTGTCCGTATCCATGGCTATGCCATACAGTCGCTTGAACGGACCTTTGTTTTCATCTTTACCGGCGCCGATGCGATACAGCAATTTCATTTTGGGACTGAATGCCAGCACCTGGTTCAGCTCGGTATCGCCAACAAACAGGTTGTTCTGCGCATCCACTGCCACCGAAGTGGGTTTACCGAACAGGGGATGCTGGTCGTCCCGGCTGGCGAGTTTATCCAGGTAAATCCCGTCACTGGAAAATATCTGGATACGGCGGTTGCCGGTATCCGCCACGTAAATTTCATCCTGACTCAGGAACAGCCCCTGGGCTGCATCCAGCTTACCTTCACCACGCCCTTCACCAGCGTAACCCTTGCCTTCAAAGCGGGGCTCACCATCCAGGGAATACAGTTTGATACGATCACCGTCGATAATGGCAATGCGCTCGGAGTTGGATGCCGCGGCCCGCAGGTCCCGGAATTTACCCGGCAGCTGTTTGACTACATCGCCCCGAAGTCTCAGCAGAGTGACCTGATCCTGGTCACGATCCAGGCACAGACCTTTACCGTTCACCAGACGATAGGCAAAACTGCATTTCGCCGGTATTGGATCGTAGGTAAGGATGGTGGACTGCCGCAGGGGTTGCAGCGCTGGCCGCTCAGCCGCAGGCAGGGTATAGATTTCGATCTTGTGGTTGCCGCTGTCCGCTACTGCCAGGCGATGATCAGGAAATACCGCCAGGCTGGTCACGTCCTTGAACTGGCCTCGTTCTTCACCCTTGCTACCAAAACCATTGAGTTTTTTTCCGGTTTCCCAGTCCAGCTGGAATACCCGGCCATTGGCGCGATCCGCCAGATACAGCAGTCCGGTGTTATCGATGGTCATGGCGGAGAGCTGTGGTTTCGTTCCCAGGATTTTAGCCAGGCCGTTCCGGTCCAGTTGTTTCAGCAGGTTGCCCTTGCTGGAAAAAATTGAAACCCGACCCCGGCCTTGCTCGTCATCCAGCACAAACACCCGGCCGCGCCTGTCGACATTAATAGCGAAAGGTTGTCTCAGGCGTTGTTTTTCACCCAGGCCCTGTTGCCCCAGTTGATACAGGAATACCCCGTCTTCACCGAACACCGATACCCGATTGTTGCCCTGCTCCGCAATATAAACGCGCCGATTGCCGGTCCAGGCAACGGCACTGGGATCACCCAGCTCGCCAGCATCTCGACCTTCCTGCGCCAGTACTGCCGTAGGTTTGGCATCGGCTTTCAGCAGGGCAAATATGCCCTGGTTTTTATTCGCCACCAGCAGGCGGCCATCATCGAGTAACGCCAGTCCTGTGGGCGTACCGGAAGAGAATGCACGACCGTTACCTGTGAGGGGAAGTTTGTTGCCTTTGCCATCTCTGAATTTCACCAGCGCTTTCAGACCGGCGTCTACGGTCGTCAGTCTACCGTCCGGCATTACCGCCATAGCGCTGATGTTATCGATAAGCGGGTCTTTACCATCCGAACGAATTGCCTGCTCCAGGTGCACTGCTGCTTGAGCAGGAAAACTGATCAGTAGAAAACAGAGAATCAGTGAATTACACCTGCTTCTGAATGTCATGTTTAAATGCTTGACCTGGAATACTATGTAGGCAGTCATAAAAGATTCTTGTACCTGTTAGAATCAGGATTCTTTTTTAAGGAAGCCCTGATGAATTCACCCGTGAATGATCAGAGCCCGAAAAAGGTAAAATGCGATTTTGCCTTTTTCTTCATATTCAATGGCTTAACAGCCATTGAATATGGCAGCACAGCCTTGTGCTGCGGAAACGCTGAATTAATCAGAGTTTCCTTAATTTGTATCAACCTTTTTATACCTTCTGGAGCAGCAAAACAAGCATGAATCCGGTAGTCGCCCTTACACTGAAATTCCCTGTTAACCAGTGGCAACACCTTTACAGCCTGGCAAAAGCCATCCAGCACGATGAAAACCTGGCGGCAGAAAAACTCATTATTCACGGCGAAACGACCAACCCGGCGCTATTAAATGGCAAACGCAAGCAGCTCGAACTGTGCTTCTATCCGGTAACAAACATACCTGCGTACCAGCGTCTGGATGATGGCAACATCATTGTGGGGCAACTGTCTTTGCAACAGGAACCGTTACTGGCGCAGCTAGCCGTAAGCCAGCCGGTATTCGATGAGATGGTAAAAAACCTGCGTGAATATGCTGATATCGAAGGCATCCATATCATGGTCAAAATAACATTAAGGGCTGACACTGGCGATACCAGTACCATGGATACAATCGATATTCTGGATGTGGAATACGCGATGCGAGGTGATGCATGACACAGGATTTTATTCTCAATCCACAGCTGCAACAGGATTGCATCCAGCTGGGTGAACTGACTTCCGGACTGGTGCTGTTAATGAACAATCAACACTTCCCCTGGATTATCCTGGTACCGTTTACCGAACATACCGAACTGCATCAACTGGAGCGGCACACACAGCAGGCCCTGATGGACGACATCAGTCAGATAGGTGAATGGTTACAGACGAATTTTCACACTGATAAAATCAATACCGCCGCCATCGGCAATATTGTCAGCCAGTTACATGTGCACGTAATTGGCCGTTATAAAACCGATCCCTGCTGGCCAGGGGTGGTGTGGGGCAATGCACCAGCCGCGCCTTACAGTGAACGGCAGCTGGCGGACATCCAGGCGAAAACCCTAAGCCTGTTCAGGCCGGCAGGCGAATGAATTTTTCCGCTTCGTCCAGCACAAACTGCTTGAACGCCTGGGCCACTGGTGACAGGCGTTTACCCGCACGCTGCACGATGCGCCAGTGACGCATAATCGGGAAATCTTCCACATCCAGAATTTTCAGGCGCGCGGTTTCCAGCTCCAGCTCCAGGGTATGGATAGAGACTATGCCCAGACCCAGGCCGGCTTCCACTGCCTGCTTGATAGCTTCGTTACTGGTCATCTCGATCCCGGTATGAAAACTGACTCCATGGCTATCAAAGAATCGCTTGATGGCGCCACGAGTACCAGAGCCGGCCTCCCGCACCACAAAATGTTCATCTTCAAAATGCTTCAGGGGAATATCTTTTTCCGCCAGTAATGGGTGATCTGCAGGCGCAATCATCACCAGGGGATTTTCCATAAAGGCTTCTGATTCCACATCCACCCCTTCCGGCGGCTGCCCCATGATCACCAGATCCGGCTCATTGTTTTCCAACTGGTGCCGCAGGCTCTGGCGATTGGTAATGTCCAGGCTAATGGTGACACCTCCGTACCTTTGTGAAAAAGCCGCCAGCAGTCGGGTAGCGAAATGACTGGCGGTAGTAGCCACGGAAATCGCCAGGCGCCCGCTCTGCATCCCCTTAAGCTCCTCGATGACACTTTCGGCTTCATCCAGCAGATAGCCAATGCTCTGGCTATAGGCGAAAATCTCCCGCCCAGCCTGGGTCAGGTGAATTTTCTTGCCGATCTGTTCATAGAGTGGCAAACCGACGCTCTCTTCTAACTGCTTGATTTGCATGGAAACACCCGGCTGACTCAGGTGCAGGGATTCTGCCGCCCGGGTAAAGCTACCCAGGCGTGCCACCGCCTCGAATACCTGTAGTTGGCGTAAGGTCAGATGCATAGCAGATTTCCTCTAAATCATTGTATTTCATTCGTGTGAATACCATAAGTAATTACTTATGATTTCGATTATAAATATTGAATGTCATTTATGATACCCCTTACCTATAATCTCGCTCCACGTAAAGAGAAGAAGACAGTCTATAGGTCTTAACGTCTCTGGTGCCGCCGGAACCATCCGGCATCGACGAATTACTCATGCAACTATACTTAGGAGGCCATCATGGCTAAGAAGTACGACGCCGGTGTTAAAGAATACCGCGAAACATATTGGATGCCAGAATATACCCCCAAAGAAACCGACATTCTGGCCTGTTTCAAGATCACTCCTCAGGAAGGTGTACCCCGTGAAGAAGTTGCTGCTGCGGTAGCGGCTGAATCTTCCACTGGTACCTGGACCACTGTATGGACTGACCTGTTGACGGACCTGGACTACTACAAAGGTCGTGCTTACGCCATCGAAGACGTACCAGGTGACGACACCTGTTTCTACGCTTTCGTAGCCTATCCCATCGACCTGTTCGAAGAAGGTTCCGTGGTTAACGTACTGACCTCTCTGGTTGGTAACGTATTCGGCTTCAAGGCACTGCGCGCTCTGCGTCTGGAAGACATCCGCTTCCCGGTTGCCTATGTTATGACCTGTAATGGACCACCGCAGGGTATCCAGGTTGAGCGTGACATCATGAACAAATATGGTCGTCCGCTGCTGGGTTGTACTATCAAACCCAAACTGGGCCTGTCTGCCAAGAACTACGGCCGCGCCTGTTATGAAGGTCTGCGCGGCGGTCTGGACTTCACCAAGGACGACGAAAACGTTAACTCACAGCCGTTCATGCGCTGGAAGCATCGTTTCGACTTCGTTATGGAAGCTATCCTGAAAGCCGAAGCCGAAACCGGTGAGCGTAAAGGTCACTACCTGAACGTCACAGCACCGACTTCTGACGAAATGATGCGTCGTGCTGAGTACGCCAAAGAAATTGGCGCACCCATCATCATGCATGACTACCTGACCGGTGGTCTGTCAGCCAACACCCAGCTGGCCAAATGGTGTCAGGACAACGGCATGCTGCTGCACATTCATCGCGCCATGCACGCGGTTCTTGACCGTAACCCGCACCACGGTATTCACTTCCGCGTACTGACCAAGATCCTGCGTCTGTCCGGTGGTGACCATCTGCACTCCGGTACGGTTGTTGGTAAACTGGAAGGCGACCGCGAAGCCACTCTGGGCTGGATCGACACAATGCGCGATTCCTACATCAAAGAAGACCGTTCACGCGGCCTGTTCTTCGACCAGGACTGGGGCTCAATGCCTGGCGTTATTCCGGTTGCTTCCGGTGGTATCCACGTATGGCACATGCCTGCGCTGGTTAGCATCTTCGGTGACGACTCCGTACTGCAGTTCGGTGGCGGTACTCTGGGTCACCCCTGGGGCAACGCTGCTGGCGCGGCTGCTAACCGTGTTGCGGTTGAAGCTTGCGTACAGGCACGTAACGAAGGTCGCGAACTTGAAAAAGAAGGCAAGGATATCCTTACTGCCGCTGCCAAGCACAGCCCAGAACTGGGTGCTGCGATGGAAACCTGGAAAGAAATCAAGTTCGAATTCGATACCGTTGACAAACTGGACGTTTCTCACAAGTAACAACCAGCAATCACAATCGGTGAGGCAATATTGCCTCACCGGTTAAAAACGAATTTGAAACTTACATTTAGGAGTAAATCACAATTAGTGATATGCAAGATTACAAATCAAGCTTAAGCGATGCATCCAGCCGCAAGTTTGAGACTTTTTCATACCTGCCCAAGATGACTGATGACCAGATCCGCAAACAGATCGAATACATCGTCAGCAAAGGCTGGAACCCCGGTATCGAGCACTGCGAGCCAGAAAACGCATTCCAGAACTACTGGTACATGTGGAAACTGCCCATGTTCGGTGAAACCGACGTTGACGCCATCCTGGCTGAATGCGCAGCCTGTCATAAAGCACACCCTGAAAACCACGTTCGTTTGATGGGCTTTGACAACTACGCACAGTCTGCGGGTGCATCTATGGTTATCTACCACGGTAAAGCTGTATAAAACACCGGGGTAATCTATAAGGAAGCTCTGATTCATTCATCCGTGAATCATTCGCCTGGAGCGAATGATCGCGTCAGCCCCGAAGGGGTGAGCCTCATGGATGAGACGAACAATGATCAGAGCACGAAAAAGGTAAAATGCG